>JAESFJ010000135.1_pt1 | contig 78735 bp, 58 predicted proteins | sample 9266161 | NCBI WGS metagenome assembly JAESFJ01 (sample SAMN14506165, study PRJNA617096) | algae metagenome | isolation source: Calothrix sp. FI2-JRJ7 and co-occurring heterotrophs from granitic desert soil | place: USA: Red Pass Lake area, Fort Irwin, California | collected 2000-06-01
TGACTATCTTCTACTATGATTCCAGGTAAATTTAATAACTTAGTTATTAAAGTTTTCATAATTCATTAATTATTACTTATTTATAGTTATTATATAATACTTTAGCCCACTAAGTACGGAAGAGCCTAAAGATTACTCAATACTTAATGGTAATTGAATAATAAATTCGGCGCCTGCATTTGGTGATGAATATACTTGAATTGAACCTTTATGTTTTTCAACAATGATTTGACGGACAATTGCTAACCCTAGTCCTGTTCCTTTGCCTACGGGTTTAGTTGTAAATAAATGGTCGAATATTTTTGCTTTGACATCTTCGGGTATACCAGTGCCATTATCTTTGATACTAATTGAAATCGATTGCTTATCTTGATTTAAATTTGTTGTGATTGTAATGGTATTTGATTTTTTTTCTATTTCCTCAAATTTTATTCCGGCATTTGATTCTTCTAATGCATCGATTGCATTAGCAATTAAATTCATGAATACCTGATTTAATTGACCAGGGTAACATTCAAATTCTGGTATATTACCATAATTTTTATAGACTTCGATTTGTGGGCGATTTTGTGATGGTTTCAGACGATGTTTGAGAATTAACAATGTACTATCAATACATTCGTGAATATTACATATAATCGGTTTTTTATTATCTGAACGTGAAAAAGTGCGTAAACTAATGCTAATATCATAAATTATATCAATACTTTGCTTCATCGATTCTATTAGTTTTGGCAAATCCTTACGAATATATTCTAGGTCTGATTTTTTTATGTAATTAGAAAGTTTTGCACTCGGTTGAAGGTGTTCGCTTTGGTACAAGTCTATAATTTCAAGTAAATCATTTACATACTGTTGTGCTGGTTCTATATTTCCTGTGATACAACCAATTGGATTATTGATTTCGTGAGCAATACCAGCAACTAAACTACCTAACGCGGACATTTTCTCACTTTGTACGAGTTGCAGTTGCATTTGCGTGAGATTTTCAAGTGAAGATTCTAACTGTTTTCCATAATCTTGCGCGCGTGCGTAAAGTTGAGCATTTTCAATAGATATTGCCGCTTGCGAACAAATCATTTGTAGTAACTCAAGGCGCGAGGTTGTAAATACATATGCTGTATTGCGATTTTCTAGGTATAATAACCCTATTAATTCACCTTGCAAATGGATTGGTAGACATAATATACTTTGCGGTTGTTCGCGTTGAATGTAGCTATCGGTGAGCCAGTTTTTCTGTTTGCTGATATCGTTAATGAGTAAATATTTCGCTGAATTTTTAACATAGTTCAGTATTGACACTGGCGCCACTAAATCATTTACTGCAACCTGTGTTATATTGTTCGTGTGCGTAATTTCTCCTGTCGGCGCCACATATGCTTCGACCTCAACAAACATTTCTCCTTGTTTGAGTAATATTAATGCACTTTTACTGGCGCCTGCATTTTCTAACACTACTTGCATTAATACTGCCAGCAAACGCTGTAAATCAATTTGACTCGAAATAGCCTGCGATGCTTTTATGATTGTTGCTAAGTCGAATACCGAAGCGATTAAACTACTACTTGAGCTTATTGTTTGCGCTGTTTTGATTAATAATGTTTCAGTTGTTCTGACTTCAGCTCCAGTACGCATTGTAATCGAGATTAGTAAATGTGAGTACTGCTTTTCAAGCTGAATAACTTTAGCTTTGGCGCCCCAACGCGCATAAGCATAATAAGCATCAATTAAATAAACCTGTGCAATTTTAGGTTTGTGCCAATCGAGGTAAAATTTGGCTGCTAACTCACATGCAAGCGCTTCTTCTTGAACAAACTCCTGAAGTTTAGCTTTTTCAATTGCCTGGTCGTATAACTCCATCGCTTCAGAGTATTTACCTATAACCCGTAACATTTCAGCTTCAACTAACAAATATTTGTGTAAAAAGTTCTCTGCACAACTCGAAGCCCAAATTTTCATTTGAGCTTGATTTTTTTCTAGTTGCTCGTAATATTCCGCTTTCTCCTCTAAGTTATTTGATTTAGCATACTTGCTTACTAATGCTAACGAGTAGTAAAAATTATGTAGCGCAACTGAAATTAGACCTGCTATATACGGAAGATAGGCTTTTGATAAGAGCGCACATTGAAAAGCGCTATCATAATCCTCATATATATATAATGCTTGAGATTTCAATACCAAATAGCAGCAAATAGCCATTACACTTTGACGCGATTTATATTGATGCAAGTAAACTTCATCACTAATAGCATCAATTGAAAAATCATATTGGCTTGTTGTAATTCCTAACAAGTTTTTAGTTATTAACTCGAATGCTGTAAAAGTATCAATTATTACTTGATTTTGAGTATTTTTCGCAAAATCCATATAAGCAGGTATGCGAGATGAAATATCACCCAAATTTGTACCTTGACATAATAAATTTAATGTTTTACCAAATAGTGCATATCCAGCATTTTGCAATTCTCCAACTTCTAATCCATACTGGTATGCTTCGTCGTTTATAGTATCTGCTAGACGAATATGTTTATACCAGTGGTTAATAAAACTCCCTAAGATAAAGTATGTACGGCATTTCTGAACTGGATTATTAAGTTTATTACTCAGATTTACTGCTAGTACACCAAATTCATATCCTGATTTATAATCCTGGAAAAACGAACCTACAATTACACCATAGTTTGAGTATCCTTTTGCAGATTCAGGTGTATTTCCATACTGGAGCGATAATTGGACAAGTTTAAAGGATACAATGGGGTATAACTCTGGAACTGCAATATAAGTTAAGGGGTCTAAAGTCATTAGTAATTTTGCAGCCATAATATTTTCCCGTGACTGCATTATTGGTAAATCAATTAAAAATTTAATATCTTTTTCTGCCAAAGATTCTTTTATTTTTGTGTAATCATTTATAAATTCTTGCTGTAAATTAACCTGGGGTAAGTCAATACCAAATAGATTTAGCGCTTCTCTTCCTATTGCTATGCCATCATTATATTTGGACTGAAGTGTATAGCTTACCATTAGTATATTATACAAATCAGCTTTATCTATATTGTTCTGTAAATGTGGGATAGCTGTATTTATAGTATTAGTACACTCAGTAAAATTACCGTTTAAATACTCGATTTCTGCCTTTTCACGGTATAGTGAAAAACCTAATTCGTATTTTTCCCAGCAATGTAAAGAAAGCAATTCAATTCCTCGCGTTACGTATTCATTTGCTAAAGCAAACGCTGTTGCCTTTTTCGCTTTCTTGGCTGCAACTAAATTTAGCTGTGCTAGTTGTTCTCTTTCTGAAGCTGCTTCAATTAATTCAACCCCAAGGTTGAGATGATTAACAATATCAAATATTCTTTCTTCTCGTTGTTCATCTGGAGTGTTTTCAAGTATTAACTTACCAATTTTTAAATGCGTGTACTTTCTTTGCTTATCTAAAATTAATTCATAAGCTGCTTGCTGTACTCGATCATGCAAAAACTTATATTCAATTGTAATTTCTTGAAGTTTTTCTACATGAATACTATCTATTTTATTAAATTGGTTGATTTTATTTTCACTATCAAATTGGTCAAAATTATAAGTTTCGTTTACTGGTAAAATAAAACCTTCTTGCAATGCTAACCATAAATCGGTAGCTGCTTCATTTGGAAGTTTTTTTGAAACTATTGCAATAGTATTTAAATCAAATTTGTTGCCTATACATGCAGCTAATTTAATAATATTCTGAGTTGAAAGTGGTAGTTTTCTTAACTGTTGTGTAATTAACTCGACAACATCATCTGTTAACGTTAGCTCTCGAATTTTAGAAATATTGCACTGCCAATAATGCTTTTCATGATTAAAATTAAGTAGTTTTTCTTCATGTAACATTTTTAAAAATTGTGTACAGAAAAACGAATTACCTTGTGTGTTTTTATATATTAAGCTAGTTAATGTGTAAGCTGTTTCTAGCGAACAATTTAAACTTTCCGCTACTAAATGATTGACATGATTTTCTTGAAGTGGCTTTAGTGTAATTTCATGAACTATGTCATTAGATTTTTTCCGAATATTTTCTAGTGTTAAACTTAATGAATGAGTTGCAAATACTTCGTTACTACGATAGGCGCCAATTAATAGCATGTGTTTTGTATTTGCGTTACCCACTAATAATTGTATTAATTTGAGTGACTCTAAATCAGCCCACTGTAAGTCATCAAGGAAAATCACAAGTGGATGTGTTGCTGTCGCAAAAACTTTAATTAAATTCTGAATCAATAAATTAAAGCGATTTAGAGCGGCGTTACCTTCGAGTATCATTACAGGAGGTTGAGACCCAATAACTGCTTCTAGTTCGGGTATTACGTCAATAATAACTTGAGCATTCTCTCCCAATGCTTCTAAAATACTACTTTTCCAATATTGAATTTGGGAATTATTCTCACTTAATAACTGTGTTATCAAATCGCGTAATGCTTGTACAAACCCGGAGTAGGGTGTTTGACGCTGAAATTGGTCGTACTTACCTTTTATAAAATACCCGCGTGCTTCAACGATTGGTTTGTGAACTTCGTTAATTACGGCTGTTTTACCGATTCCAGAAACTCCTTTAACTAACATCAATTCGCACTTACCGCTGCTAACCCTTTTAAATGCCGAAAGTAGTTTCGCAACTTCGGTATCGCGACCATAAAGCTTCTCCGGTATGATGAAACACTGAGGAATGTCGCGTTGCCCTAATTTAAATGGTGCAATTTTGCCACTTGACTTCCAATTTAATTCACACAGTTCTAAGTCGTATTTTATACCTGATGCACTTTGGTAACGGTCTTCAGCATTTTTTGCCATCAGTTTTGCGACAATATCTGAAAGTGCCTGGGGAATTTCTGGGTTCAGATTAGTAACGCTTACAGGTTGCTTGGCTATGTGACAGTGTATCAGCTCTACAAGGTCAGTACTTGTAAAAGGCAGTTGCTGTGTAAGTAATTTATAAAATGTCACACCCAAAGAATAAAAATCTGTACGGTAATCAATACCACGATTCATTCTTCCAGTTTGTTCTGGGGAAATATACGCAAGCGTTCCTTCTAGAGTGTTGGGGTTTTTAAGTTGTTGCGTTTCGCGTGGTAGTAGTGACGCAATACTAAAGTCGATTATCTTAACTTGTTTCGTGTGAGGATTAATTAAAATATTTGCTGGTTTGATATCTTTGTGAATAATGCGCTTGCCGTGAAGTGACAAGAGTGCTGTTACTATTTGGATTGCAACATCAAAAAAATCATCTATGACTCTTGCCTTCGACTCTTGGAAATACTGGTCTAGCGAGATTCCACCAAAGTCCTCCATAACTAATGCGTATAAATTTTCATGTGTCAATATATCTAGAGGATGAACTATTCCATCTATGTTTAGATTTTTACTAATTATATATTGATTGCGAAACTGCACCAACTCGTTGAAACTCGGATACTCATTTCGCATCAGCTTGACGACAACAGCTTGTCCATCTTTCTGCCGCAGCGCGCGACAAACAACCGTTCTCGAACCTACGTAAATTTGTTCACCAATCTGATAACCAGGAATATTTATATTTGCGCCCATCATAAATAGTACTACCTATACCTGTAACCCTTAGTCTTTACAATATTATTCCCAGCTATTTGGGATTTGTATCATATCTGTTGGCGCCTTTAACAAACTAAATTAAAGCTTCACGAAAGCTCTTTATTCTTGGCGCCGCACCGTTGTAACTTATACTTGGTTGCCATGCGTGTTTTTGCATCATGTTGATAAGTTCATAATTATGCAGTTACTAGCAGCATCATCTTTAATATTGTTTTAAATAAAGTTCAGTAATTTTTGTAGGATGTCTTTCCGCTCTACCAGGAAAAAAGGATTTGATTATATTTGACCGTGAATGTCATGCATCAATTATTGATGGAGTCAAGTTATCCGGCAAAAAGTGGGTAACATTCAAACACAATAACTTGCGTGATTTAGAACAAAAATTAAGCAAGTATTCATGTGAATATGAAAATATATTTGTGGTTGTCGAATCTGCTTATTCAATGAGTGGGGAGCTGGCGCCATTGCAAGAAATAGTTGCTCTTAAGCAAAAATATAAATTTTTAATTTATGTTGATGAAGCGCATACTTTTGGGATATATGGCGAAAATGGCGCCGGTTACTGTTCGCATCTAGGAATTGTTGAAGAAATTGATTTTATTGCTGCAACTCTATCCAAAGCTACCGCATCAATTGGTGGATTTGTTGCAACAAAGTCAAAATACATCCCGTTACTACAATGGCGAGCTAATACATATATATTCCAAGCTTGCCTAACTCCAGGTGATGCAGCAGCGATTCTAGCGTCTCTTGAAGAAATTGAAAATAACCCGTACTTGATTAAGTCATTACATGATAAAAATCAGTATATGCGGCGTTGTTTAACAAATTTAGGATTTGATTTAGGCACGAGCCAAAGTCCTATTATTCCTATTTTTATACCTGATGTCGAAAAGCTACAAGCATTTAATAAACAATTATTCGCACGTGGGATATTTTCTGTATCAGTTGTATATCCAGCCGTAAAAGCTAACGAAGGAAGAATTCGCTTTATATTAAGCGTAGCGCATAGTATAGAACAAATTGATACTACTGTAAGCGTGCTTCACGAACTAGCTTTAAAGTACGGTGTGATTAAACAGGAACTGGTTGCTGCGTAATAATACAATGATTAATAGGGGAAAAGGGTGGAAATATTATTTGCCCTTTCCCCTTTTTATTACTTTTTCTTGGGTGGTAATCTCGATGCATTGAGTGAGGAGCGCCCATTACGAATGATGCGTGTCATTTCATTTAAATCTTGCTCGATGTGTTCGAGAACACTATCAGCATAATCATCGGCGCCTTGTTCTATTTGTTGGGCTTCAGCCATAGCTTCGGCTCGCATTTGTTCTATTTCTTGTTGACATTGACGACGTTTTAGGTCAATTTCTTCGAGAGTTTGCTGCATTAACAATTCACACTCTTGCTGAACTTTCCGCTTTAACTCTAAAGCTTCGTGTTCTGCGGAGCGAATAATATCACTTTCTTCTAAAATTTGCGCGCGCTTGGTTTGAGCAGCATCGACAATACGCTGTCCATACTCTTCTGCTTCAAGCAAAATTTCCTCTCTTTGCTGGGTTATCAGCATTGCTTCGTTAAACGCTGCTGGTAACGTCGAACGAATATAATCAAGTAGGTCAAACAGTTTTTCCTCATCTACTACGGTACGTTTAGTAAATGGAATGCGGAAACCAGCAATAATCATTTCCTCAAAATGGTCGAGTGATTGCTGAATATTTAAACATCCATCTCCGTCTGGTTGTGAATTTCCAACAGTGTGTCCATTGGAGGATTCGTGAGGGATGGGATGTTTTCCGTTATGCTCTGGTTCGATTGGTATTTGTGGGCGTAGCATTGGTATATATCTAGGGCAACGTGCGGAGGAACAAGGTGATTGATAGAACCACCAAACTTTGCAATCTCTTTTACCACACTACTACTTAAAAAACTATATTCATTTGATGTTGCCAAAAAAACAGTCTCAATTTGGGTCGAGAGCGTTTTGTTGGTATGTGCCATCTGAAGTTCTACTTCAAAATCAGAAATCGCGCGCAATCCCCGCAGTAGTACTCCCGCTCTTCTCATTTGGGCATAGTTTACAGTCAGCCCATCAAAGCTATCAGCTTCAACGTTTGGTAGATGCTTGGTTGATTTACGAATTTGTTCAATTCGCTCTTGCACTGTAAAAAGAGGTGTTTTGTTCGGGTTACGCAGCACAGCTACAATAACCTGTTCAAACAGCTTCGCACCACGCTGGATGATATCGAGGTGCCCCAGTGTTACGGGGTCAAAACTTCCGGGATAAATGGCAATCACAGTTGCAGGCGCCTTTAATTGCTGGAGTGATAATTATACCTAAAGTTTCTTGATTTTGACTCAGGAACTCATGTAAATTTAATCACTCTTCGTATAGCTTGACATTTCTGCGTCAAGCATTGGATTTCTCGTTAATTACGTAGAATTAAGGATAATTGGTAGTACAAGATATGAAGGCGCCTTTTGGTAGTGTTAGTTCTATTTTGACCATCTATCGTTTTCCAGTAGTCATCTTTTTCTGGATGACTTGCCCAGTCGTTGAAAAATGGAATATCTTCGACTGCTCGGTCATCTGCTTTAATTAGGGGAAAACCTTTATATCCTGGTTTTAGAACTTCCTCAAATGCAGGATTATCCTGTTTGCCATAGCTGGTGACTGCCCAATATAAAGCGCTTTCTAGAGAAAAGGCGCCTACCAAAAGAGCGAACAAATGTGCTTAGTATTATTAATATACTTTTCTAGTATTTCATCTTTAACTTCAATTCCTAGTCCAGGTTTACGCAATAACCCACCTTTACCACCATTACCAAAACGAATGCTTTCACGACTAATATCTTCGCTGAGTAATAAGTCACCGTAAGAACCCTCAACGAAAGTTACACATTTGATGTAATTCTGCTTGTGATGAAGCTTCTATTTGTACTTGCTTGGCATTATCTAGTCCTACTGCACTTGCTAACTTTCGCAATAAATCAGGATGGCAAATTCCTTCAGCGTCAAGTCCCAGTTCTTCTAGCATATTATGCTGAATGGTATTTGCAACACTCGGAGGCGCCGCTGCGTAAAGAAATGCTAGTATTTGAGGACTCTTAAGGTGGGTTTTACAAAGGTTGGCGATAAATTCATCATAAAATTTAATATCTGCTACACCTGATACTAAGTGTTGAAAGCCTTCGGACTGTTCAAAGAACTTACTTTGATTAGCATAGCGCGATTCTATTAAATTACGTATCAACATAGTTTAATATGTTTTGTAACCTGACAATAATTAATTATACTTAAACTAATGTATATGTTGGGTTGCGCTTCACTTCACTCAACCTACGAACTACGAACTACAATCTAACCTGTACAGACCCGAATTAATTGCGTCTCTACGACTTTTAACCCCTGTACGGGCGGGTTTACCTATATCCTGGTTAATAATAAAAAATTTCGTGAACCCGCCCCTACTACTCCTAACTATTGATTATGCTATTAGATTTTTCCATTAGCCCTTTGGCGTTTCAATTCACTTCCCCAGGTCCAATTTGGTTTAAATTTCAAATTGGACCAATACCAATTACGATTCGCTGGTATGGTTTGTTAATTGCTTCTGCGGTGCTTATTGGTGTTACGCTGTCGCAATATTTAGCGAAGCGTCGCAAGGTAAACCCTGACTTACTCAGTGATTTATCAATTTGGCTAGTGATTGGCGCCATTCCAGCCGCGCGTTTATATTACGTAATATTCGAGTGGTCAGAATATGCTAAACATCCTGAGCGTATTTTAGCTATATGGCAAGGTGGTATTGCTATTCACGGAGCAATTTTAGGTGGAACGCTGGCTGCACTTATTTTTTGTAAGCTCAGACAAGTTTCGTTCTGGCAAATGGCTGATTTAGTGGCGCCATCACTTATTTTGGGACAGGCAATAGGACGTTGGGGAAACTTCTTTAACTCCGAAGCTTTTGGTAGTCCTACTAATTTACCTTGGAAACTCTATATTCCACCCGAAAGGCGCCCAACAGGATTTACTAATGTTGAATATTTCCATCCTACGTTTCTTTACGAGTCGCTTTGGAACTTAGGAGTACTTGCTTTATTGTTAACTTTATTCTTTCGAGGTTTGAAGGGTAAACCAAGATTGAAAGTTGGTACATTATTTCTGACGTACTTGCCAGCATACAGTTTAGGTCGCTTGTGGATAGAAGGACTGCGAACCGATAGCTTGATGCTGGGTCCATTACGAATGGCGCAAGTTATTAGCTTGATAGGAATTGCTATAGGGTTAGCTGGACTATGGTGGCTTTATATTAAAAATCGTCCTTTACCCGATGTTGTCTCAAATGTAGATGAGGTGGTAGAAAACAGGGAGTAAGAGTTAGGGGTCTCGTCCCCTAAAAATAAAAAATGCCCCAGAGTTTTTTTCTCTAGGGCTTAACCAGGGTGCATCTACCAATCACTTCTACTATATATAGGGTCATCATCCGGAAAGGTACTGAGAATTTCTCAATTTTTTTTTTCTAAAACTTCTATTTTTACAAAAACATGCGCGAATATACGCTAGATATATGTAACAAAAATAATAATAAATACCAAAAAAATACTGTATATATTATTGGCGCCGGACCAGGAGACCCGGAACTGTTAACGATTAGAGCGAAAAATTTATTAGAACACGCTGATGTTGTTTTATTTGCAGACTCTTTAGTTCCACTTTCTATCCTGCAATTTTGTCGAGAGGATGCTGAAATTATTCCTACCGCGCGTCAAACTTTGGAAGAGATTATCGAAGTGATGGTTGATAGGGTAAATTCGCAAAAGTTAGTAGTACGCGCACACTCTGGAGACCCCAGTTTGTACAGTGCTATTCATGAACAAATGCAGCTTTTAGCTGAAGCTCATATTAATTTTGAAATTGTACCGGGTATTAGTGCTTTTCAAGCTGCTGCGGCAAAGTTGAAAGCTGAGTTAACGGTACCTGGTTTGGTACAGACTATTATTTTGACGCGCGTTAGTGGGCGTACAGAGGTACCATCATCTGAGGAGTTGGGTTCGTTGGCAGCGCATCAAGCTTCTTTGTGTTTGTATTTGAGTGCGCGTCATGTTGATGATGCTCAAGCTAAGTTGCTTAAATATTATCCTGCTGATACGCCTGTGGGTATTTGCTATCGGTTGGGATGGGATGATGAGAAAATATTGGTTGTTCCTTTGGAGCAGATGGCTAGTTGTACGCGCGAGGAGAATTTGATTCGCACGACTTTATATATTGTTAGTGCTGCGCTTGGTTCGGTTAATGCGCGTTCTCGTCTTTATGATGCTGAATATGGTCGTTTGTTTCGGGATTCGTAAGGGGGGGGCGGGTTTACGAGATGGTAAGTTCAGTTTTAGGATATTGGTTAACCCGCCCCTACGGTAATCGACATGCCTTTCATTAAAATTCAAACTTCTGTTTCGGCGCCTGAAAATAAGAACGTTGAAATGATGCTCAAGGGTCTTTCGGCAAAACTGGCAAAACATACGGGTAAACCTGAATCTTATGTTATGACTGCTTTTGAGCCTGATGTGCCTATGACGTTTGCGGGAAATACTGACCCTGCTTGTTATATTGAAGTCAAGAGCGTAGGCGCCATGAAATCAGAACAAACACAGGCAATGAGCCAAGATTTTTGTCAAGAAATTTACCAAGCTTTGGGAGTGCCAAAAAACCGTATATATATTGAATTTGCTGATGCTAAAGGCTATATGTGGGGCTGGAACGGCTCAACATTCGGCTAATTCATGTTCTTTGTAGCATAGGCATCTTGCCTGTGCAAATAATCTTAATTAATGTTCGTTTTAGCACGAAATTGGGAACCCTGAAGTAGAGAAATGGAACATTTCAGGAAAAACATATGTACGGGTTGGTCAACAAAGGTATTCAAGAATTGGTATGTAGCCGTTTTGGTGAAGAAACTTGGCGCCAAATAAAGCAAAAAGCAGAAATTCAAACGGATACTTTTTTGAGTATGGAAGCTTATGCAGATGATTTAACGCATCGCTTAGTTGTTGCAGCTAGTCAAGTGTTAGGTATATCTACTGCGTCCGTGATGGAAGCTTTTGGTGAGTTCTGGGTAAGTTATACGGGTAAAGAAGGTTACGGTGAGATGATGGATATGGGTGGGGACACTCTACCTGAATTTTTGGAAAACTTGGATGAACTGCACGCACGTGTTGGGATAAATTTCCCTAAACTTGTACCTCCTTCGTTTGAGTGTCACGAAGTTGAGGACAATCAACTTGAATTGCATTATCATTCTAGTCGCGAAGGTTTGGCGCCGATGGTTACAGGGCTAGTAAAGGGTTTGGGGCAAAAATTTGATACCGAGGTAACGGTTACTCAAACTACTAGTCGTGAGCAAGGTTCAGAACATGACATTTTTGTGATTGAGTACAAGCCCAACTAGTATTATTAAAAAACATGATTGTTCCAGCCTTTAGCTTGGCGCCAGAATTGTTTGCGCGCAGTTTTCCCTTTCATATTATTCTTGACTGCGAATGCAAAATTTTGCAGGTTGGAGAGGTATTGCTGCGTATTCATCCAGAAAATTTAATTGGTTGCTTTCTTGACCAACATTTCAAAATTATACGTCCTGCTATAAAGGGGGCGCCTGATTTTGCTGCAATTTCTAAACAGTCGCGTTTATTGTTTTTGCTGGAATCGTTACATAATGGAATACAGCTAAAAGGACAAATGATTCCTGACCAAGAACAGGGTGTCATTTTTTTTCTATGTTCGGTTTGGGTTACAGAAACAAATGCACTTGCTAAATTTGGCCTAAAGTTAAAGGATTTTGCAATTCACGACCCAATTGTTGATTTTTTATTTTTGCTGCAAGCTCAAAATACAGCTTTGGAAGATGCTAAAAAGCTCACTATTGAATTAACTAAAAAACAAGAAGAATTACAAAAAGCACTTACAATTAGAGAAGTATTAGCGCAGACTGCTGAAGCACAATCGCAAAAATTAAAACAGTATTTATTAGAATTACAGCGAACTCAATCACAGCTAATTCAAACCGAGAAAATGTCAAGTTTAGGTCAACTAGTAGCTGGGATTGCCCATGAAATTAATAATCCAGTTAATTTTATTCAAGGTAATCTTAACTACGTAGAAGAGTATATTCAATCTTTACTTAGTTTACTTTCTTTATATCAAAAATATTTTCCTTCGCATCCAGAAATTGAAGAATTTATAGAAGAATTAGATTTAGAATATATGGTTCAGGATTTATTCAAAATTTTGTCTTCAATGGAATTAGGAGCGGTTAGAATACGCGATATTGTTTTATCACTAAGAACTTTCTCACGTCTTGATGAAGCTGAGATAAAAAATGTTGATATTCATGAAGGCATAGATAGCACATTATTAATTTTCTCACATAAATTTCAGAAACAATTAAATTATTCTGGTATAGAGATAATTAAAGATTATGGTAATTTACCATTAGTTGAATGTTATGCTTCTGAACTAAATCAGGTGTTTTTCAATATCATAACTAACGCAATTGATGTATTAGAAAACAATATAACTTTAGATTCAGCGAAAATTATTATTAAGACTTGGTTAGATAAGAATTTAGTTTGCGTAAGTATCAAAGATAATGGAATTGGAATCGATGAGAAATTGCGCTTGAAAGTATTTGACCCATTTTTTACGACTAAACCAGTGGGTCAAGGGACAGGTTTAGGATTATCTATTTGTTATCAAATCGTCGTCGATAAACATTATGGTCAACTTGATTGTATTTCAAAATCTGGGCACGGGGCAGAGTTTATCATCAAAATTCCTTTACGCCAAAGTATTCAAGCAAACCACGTTCATTTTGTGCAAAAAGTTCTACCATAGAATATGCAACGTGTTAACTAGTGATTTGTTATGTCTGTCTCGGTAAAAGGTTCTACCCAAGAACAACCACGAACTATTATATCTATTCCACCACTACTCGGCGCCAATGTGGACGAGTTGACGAATTGGGTGGTTCAACAAGGGCAACCTGCATTTCGTGGTAAGCAGTTGCATGACTGGATTTATAATAAAGGTGTGCGAACGCTAGCTGATATTTCAGCGTTTCCTAAACAATGGCGTGCAGAACTAGCTAATATTCCCATTGGACGTTCGACGGAACATTTCCGTTCGGTTGCTTCGGATGGCACAATAAAATATTTACTGCGATTAGATGATGGGCAAATAGTTGAAACCGTTGGTATCCCTTCTGATAATCGTCTCACGGTGTGCGTATCGACTCAAGTCGGTTGTCCTATGGCGTGTGACTTCTGTGCTACAGGTAAAGGTGGGTTTAAGCGTAACCTTACACGTGCAGAAATTATAGACCAAGTTTTAACGGTACAACAAGATTTTCAGCGTCGCGTTAGCAATATAGTATTTATGGGGATGGGTGAACCGCTATTAAATATAGATAATGTTTTAGGCGCCATTCATTCTATAAATAAAGATATTGGGATTGGACAGCGTAACCTTACAGTATCAACAGTTGGTATTCGTAACCGTATTCGCCAATTTGCCCAAAACAATCTGCAAGTTACTTTAGCAGTAAGTTTACATGCTCCTAATCAAGAACTACGTACACAATTAATTCCTAGTGCCCATTCGTACCCTATTGAAGATTTACTTGCTGAGTGCCGTGAATATGTAGAAATAACTGGACGCCGAGCTACGTTTGAATATATATTACTTGCGGAAGTGAATGATTTGCCTGAACACGCATTGGAATTATCAAGGCGCCTGCGCGGTTTCCAAAGCCATGTAAATTTAATACCTTATAATCCAATTAGTGAAGTAGATTATCAACGTCCGAAAACTGAGCGTATTAATAATTTTGTAAAAGTTTTGAAAGATAAGCATATTGCTGTGAGTGTTCGTTATTCGCGCGGTTTGGAAGCTGATGCTGCTTGTGGGCAGTTGCGGGTTAATAAGGTTGGTTGAATATTAATATAATTGTGTTTGGGACGGGCAGGATGCCCGTTCCACAAGAGATTCCACACATTCCACATTATGTTTCATTAGCTTGTCATTTCTAATAGTCCTTGTTGGCGTGAGATAACTGCTTTGTAGCCAAGTTCGCGTCGTGCTTTTGTATCATCTACGGTAACTTCAGAACCAATCATAGATAAGGCTGTTCGGGTTATGGAAGGTGAACCTTTGAGGTTTAACAAGTTCCAAGCTGTCTCTAAGCTCCATGCCAATTTCCAAACTAACCAATGTGGTATGCTACGTGTTCCTGGCTCAACTCCTTGAGTTCTGACTAGCTCTGTAATAAAGCTGCGGAACTCTACAGGTACACCGTCGGTAATAAAGTAAATTTCACCTCCCTTTCCTCGCTCTGCTACACAAATAAGTCCTTCACACAAGTTTTTGACGTGGCAGGTAGAAATAGGATAGCGACCTCCAGATATCCAAGCAAAGTCACCATTACGCATAGCTTTGACAAAGCGTGCCATTAATGTTGTGTCTCCTTTTCCCCAGACAAAACGGGGACGAACTACCATTGTTGTGAGTTCATCTGAATTTGCTTCAACAACCTTTTTTTCTGCAATTGCTTTGGTGAGTGCGTAATAACCTAATTGTTTTGCGGGAAGAGGGTGAGTTTCCGAGGCATTGATGATTGGTTTTCCTCCTATCAAAACAGCGTCGCTACTCACATAGACAAGACGTGGTACACCTGTGGCTCTTGCTGCTGCAATGGTTTGCTCTGTTCCATTGATATTGACTTTCTGGAAATCTTCTAGAACTCCCCAATCATCTACCTTTGCAGCTGCGTGAAAGACTATTGCACATCCAGACATTCCAGACTTCAGTGCTTGTAAGTCATTAATATCCCCGCTTATGGGAGTGGCGCCACAATCCAAGAGGATAGGAATTTCTGACTCCCATTTGACGAGCGCGCGCACTTCAACACCTTGTTGAACAAGATTTCTAATTAGGTTACGTCCAACAAATCCAGAACCACCAGTTACAAAAACACGCATTATTTTATCTCCTAAAATTTAATATGCTTACTTTTTTGAACTTATTTTTTACAATTTATTGCCCACCTACTTACATGAAAGTTATTTCACGGTTATTGCTCCCCAACGCAATTAGCCGTAAAATCAATTTAAATTCTAGAAAATCGGTTTCTTCGTTGAAATGTTGTAATCAAAATGAATATTTTGCGTAGAAACCGGGTTTCTATATTTGAGTAGTAGGAAATTGTTCCTATATAAAAACAGCTAGAATTTTGTATGAAGTTAAAGTCTATCTCAACACTACTTATTACGACCGCAGCTATTGTTACAATTGAATAATTAATACATGTACGAATATAACAAAGTAATTGTGAATTGTCTGGAAATAGCCTTTTCCAGGCGTTGGCTATACTAAAAATTACTGAGTATTACTTTGAATCTTGTATTTGATTGAAAAATATGACGCAAAACTCCAAATTAACATCTCGTTTTGAAGCTGCATTAGTATATGCAACCCAACTTCATGCAACTCAAGTACGTAAAGGTAGTGGTATTCCTTATATCAGTCATTTGTTAAGTGTAGCAGCATTGGTACTAGAAAACGGTGGTGATGAAGATGAAGCTATCGGCGCCTTGCTTCATGATGCAGTTGAAGACCAAGGTGGCGCCAAAACTCGTGAAGAAATTCGTCTTCGTTTTGGTGATGAAGTAGTAAATATCGTGGATGGATGTACTGATGCGGAAGTAATACCAAAACCACCTTGGTTTGAACGTAAACAAAAATATATTGATAACTTACGGTATGCTTCACCGTCGGTGAGAAGAGTCTCGCTTGCAGATAAATTACACAATGCGCGTTCGATATTAGCAGATTGGTATAAAACAGGGGAAGCAGTATGGAGTAAATTTAAAGGTGGTAAAGAAGGAACGCTTTGGTACTACCGTAGCTTGCTAACTATTTATAAAGAAGCTCAACCAGGTTTTTTAACTGATGAACTGGAGAGAATAGTGACGCAGTTAGAAAAAGTTAGTGGTTTGTGTAATTAGAAAGAATGAAACGAGGTGAAATTGATAGATGCTCACAAAGTTTGACTTAATTCAATAAATTAGCTAATACTTTTGATGTATATATTTAATATATAAATATCACTGCAGACAGAGGATTAAAGTTTATATTTTTAGTCAAATGGAATGCGAGTTTAGTCAATTTTAACTGATTTTTCTTCACGACAGTACACGCATAGGAATGTAGGCATGTTTTTTCATAAGAAAGACCCGATTCATACTGTAAAGATTGATGAACCAAACCCTCGTTTTGCTCAATTACTTTTAGAGCAATTTGGTGGTGCCACTGGAGAATTAACAGCAGCTTTGCAATATTGGACACAATCGTTCCACTGCGAAAATGCAGGGATTCGGGATATGCTACAAGATATTGCATTAGAAGAGTTTGGACATTTAGAAATGGTGGGCAGAATGATTGAAGCTCATACCAAGAATGTTGACCAAACCGAAGCATATAAAAGTACTCTATTTGCGGTGCGCGGTGTAGGACCTCATTTGCTAGATAGTCAAGGTAATACTTGGACTGCCAGCTACGTTAACGAAGGTGGTGATGTAGTGCGTGATTTACGAGCTAACATTGCCGCTGAAGCTGGCGCCCGTCAAACTTATGAAGAGTTGATTAAGCTATCTACCGATGAAGGTAGTAAGAAAACATTAGTGCATTTGTTGACACGAGAAATTTCTCACACGCAGATGTTTATGAAGGCACTAGATTCTTTAGGTAAGCTAACTGACCCGATGTTTGGTAATATTCAACCTGATAATACAGTTGATATTTACTATAATTTGTCTTCTGGGAGTCAGGAGAATGGTGTAAACCAAGATGAACGCGGTCCTTGGAACTCTGAGCCAACATTTAAGTACATCGCTGACCCAGTTAAGGCTGGTTCGTAAGTTAATTGTGGAATGGGCATCTTTGCTTGTTCCATATTTAAGGGCGGGCAAGGATGCCCACCCCACAAGATAAAAATTTTAGCAACCTTTAATTGGTGGGGTTCCAAATGAATTCACCTTGCTTATTAATGTAACCGGCGCCACCACGGGCGTACACTAAAGCTAATTCATCTGTGAATGCGAGTGCTAAATCAAATTGCGGTGAAATAACCATTTTTCCGGTTTTGTCAATAAAGCCATATTTATCGTTGACTTTCACTGCTGCTAACCCTTGCGAGAAATTTGTGGTTTTATCATATTGTGCTGGAACTACCATTTCACCCAAGGCATTGACAAAACCCCATTTTTGCCCAACTTGTACTGCTGCTAAACCTTCGGTAAATTCCCAAGCATCGTTGAACAGAGGTTTTATAACATATTTACCTGATTGGTTAATATATCCGTATTTATCGTTTACTTGTACTGCTGCTAAACCTTCGGTAAATCTCAAAGTGCTTTCAAACTCAGGTTGAATGACTATTTGACCATCAACATTAATATATCCCCATTTATTACCTATTTGCACAGCAGCTAGTCCTTCGTTAAAATGCAAAGCTGCTTCAAACTGCGGTTTAATTACTGTTTTACCTGTGTAATCAATATATCCCCATTTATCGTCTATTTGTACTGCTGCCATTCCATTTCTAAAAGCTAAGGCGCCGTCATATTGCGGTTGAATTACAACTTTTCCTTCAGAATTAATAAATCCGTATTTATCTTTAATTAAAACTAATGCTACACCGTTTGCAAAAGCATATGACAAACGGTATTTTGGCGAAATTACTTTTTTACCCTTCGTATCTATATAACCATATTGTTCGCCAACTTTTACTTGTGCTAACCCATCAATAAAACCCCAAGCTAAATCATACTGTGGAGGGATGACTATTTTTCCATTTTGGTTTATAAAACCGTATTTACCATTTTGGACAATACGATATAGCGGGAATGACGCTTTATTATTTCTTGATGAGTAACTGGTTTTATTTTCATAGTTGTTTTTGAGAGTCGATGCTGTTACTTGCTGGTCGTAGCAGCTAATATTTATGGCGCCGAAAACAGCCATATATATTGATAATGCCCTAATTTGCTTCATAATTAATTACACCAGTCCAGAGATACTAAGATATTGATTCTGCTTCTCAACAGTGACATGATGTGTAAAAAATTTGTTTCTCACGGAAGAAAAAAGAACAGTCTGACATTAGCACAGGTGAAGAAGGCCTGTGCTACATAATTTTCTTACAAATCGTTTTTGGGAATTTCTTGACGTGACTCGATGATTAGCTGCATTGTCTCTATTGCTAAATCACGTAAGTCCTGATTGATAAAAATTGTACCTTTGGCGCCAAATGAGCGGTCAAATATTGCTACGTTACGAGGATTACCGTTTATGACTCCTTGCATAAATTTAATTAGCGCAAAGTTCACAGAGTCCAGAAATCTCGAATTGTTCTCTGGTACCATACACGCAATACCTTCACGCGAGAAAGGACGGTCGGGTACTATTTTAAAAGCATCATGATTTTTCTGCAATTGCAGCCACCCTTCAGAGAGAATACCATCCGATGCAAAAGCGTCTATTTTTCCTTGTTGCAATGCTGTGTATGCTTCGTCGCGACTTTTGAAGTTTACAAGCTGTGCTTTAGGTTGCACTTTACGAATTACCTGTTCGTTTGTAGTTTGCGGCAATACTCCAACCCGCTTACCTAACAATGACTCAGGTGTACCCAGTGTGCTATCTTTTTTTACTAGTAGCTGTGTACCTGTGACGGCATAACTGACGGAAAAATCTACTAGCTTGTCACGTTCCCAGGTAAAGCTGCTAGCGTCGCACACTATATCGACTTTACGAGTTTGAATTTGCGGGATTCGCTCTCGCGGAGTCAGTTTAACTAGTTTGAGTTGAATTTTTCTGCCTAGTTGTTTTTGCAATTGTTCCTTAACCATTACCAGCATGTCTATCGAGTAACCCACTGATTGCCCTTTGCTATCTACATAAGCAAAGGGAATTGCGTCTCTGCTAGTACCTGCTGTTAATACTCCTGTGCGCTTAACTCTTTCCATGACTGTTTCTGCTTGTGCTGGACTCGCTACAACAGTACCGCTAACCAGACTCAGTAATGTGACGGCGCCAAGAAATAGCGATTTATGTTTATGCATCCGCATCTCGGACATACTATATGTCGCTCCTGTGAGTGTTTTTTGTTGATGATGCATTAAAATACCGCATTTTTACTCGTTTAGTACATCACAATCTGATACAGATTATCTACACTCGCTCGTGAAGGCGCCTATTTCTCTAGTAGCCCATCGCTTTACATATCAAGGAAACTATTTATTGATTATGCTTTTATCAATGCACTTGCTAATACTTTTTACTGATATTTACATATTACCTATAAATCGATTTATAAGATGTTTTAAAACTATACAGTGTTTATTAACTTGTAGAGGTATGTTACCAAATAAAATCAATTTAATTGTTTTTATTTCAGATTTTCATAACTTTTTCCCTTTACTTTCACATAAAAGTAATTACAATAGAGAGTTAACAGCGGTATGAAGCATCAATAACTATTTTTAGCTCAACTGACAGGAGAGTTGCTACACAATTGGAATAGTTAGTGTTGCATGACCTAAGTGCTAGCTAAAATTAGTCTAATTATCATTTATATGCTTCTGTACGTGTAAATGTACAGAGACATTTGTTGTGTAGAACTAAATTATCTAGATAGATATTATTACGTTAATTTTTTTGAGGATGTCTGAAAAATACTCGGCTAGTAATATAGATTGTTGTAATCTCCTAAAGTTCCCATTAAAAAGGGAATTGCGTATTAAATCTCATAGTCCCCCTTGTCGGGAGTATTCCAATTTCTGCGTAGATTTTAAGTGAACAAGAGCAGAACAGACAATTTTGGCTTTAAAAAATCTATTATTCCTTAATTAGAGGATTAAAAGATTCAAGAAACCTGGTTTCTACGCAAAATTGTTGTTGTGATTCGGATATATCGGTAAAGAAACCAGGTTTCTACGGTTTCTACGCAAAGTTGTTGTTGTGATTGCGGTTATCGATAAAGAAACCCGGTTTCTGGTGTGAGAGTAAGTATCAGGTTGCCGTTCCCTATTGCCAATTCCCTCAAGTATCAATAATCTAAAATAGACATGCAAAATTCTAAACTGCGTACCTTGGTGACAGATAGCAATTCTCAGTGGCTAACTGCTCCGGCTGAATTATCCTTGTTGCAAGACGAGATTCATGTTTGGCGAATGGAGCTTGACCAGCCAGAGTCTAAGTTGAAACAATTTGGTAAGCTTCTTTCTGAAGACGAACTCGCGCGCGCTGAACGTTTGTACTTTCAACAGCACCGACAACGTTTTACAGTTGGTCGCGGTATGTTGCGAACCATATTAAGCCGTTATTTAAATGTCACACCACAAGAAATACAGTTTGCTTATGAAGCATTTGGTAAACCAGTACTAGCAGAACCATTTAAAGACAGCCAAATTTGGTTTAATTTGTCTCATTGTCAAGGGATGGCACTGTGTGCTGTATCTCTTAACCGACCAATTGGGATAGATTTAGAGTATATTCGACCAGTAACAGATGTTTTAGTACTTGCTCAACAATTTTTCTCAGCAAATGAGTTCGCGGTGATGAAGTCGCTTCCTCCCAACCAAAAGCAAGAAGTATTTTTCCGTTACTGGACTTGTAAAGAAGCGTATCTTAAAGCTACTGGCGCCGGAATATCCCAGTTACAACAAATAGAAGTTTCGTTAACTCCTAACGAAGGAGCAAAAATTAACACTGCTTCAGATTGGAGTTTGCTGGAATTAGTACCCGCACGCGGTTCTGTTGCTGCTATCGCTGTACAGGGCGCCAAGGGTCATCTAAAGCGCTGGCTGTATAATTAGCAACTCCCAAAATTAAATTAACCATCTGGTGGAATGGGCTATCTTGTGGAATGGGCATCCTTGCCCGTTCCAAACTGCTTGTCTTATTCCAAAGGGCGGCTCGTTCCAAGCTGCTTGTTTTATTTCAAGGCAGGCAAGGATGCCCACCCCACAAGAAAAACCCACCCCACAAGAAAAAACCACAAGAAAAATTTTGCCTTTTACCTTAATCCTTGCGTGCGTAAAAGTGTATCTAGCCAATCAAAATCTGTTTTAGACAAGCCAGGTATAGGTTCTTGATGATAATCAATAACTAAATCATAGCTAGCACGGTCGTATAATTCGTTTAATATAGTTTGTAAATCAAGTATCGGTTCTACATCTCCAGTACGTAAAGGTAGCAAAAAAGATGGAATAGAATTTTGGATATTAAAGACATATAAATCAGCTTGGGGACGGCGCTCACTGCGACTAACTAAAATCCGATAATGGCTTTTAATCGTAGTTTCCATAATTGGTAATGGTACTCCACCGCGTAATAAGTCTATCTCCACTAAATGCGTATTACTACTTAATACTCGTTGCCGTTTAGTTTCATAACTTATACGCTCTTCATCCAGTCGTTTGTTTTTGGAAGATAAAATCTCAATTGTAGTGACTACTTCTTTAGTTTCTACTTGTTTTACTTCTAAATATCTTTCCTTCACTTCTTCAATAATAGGAAGGGTAACATTTGTTGGTTGAATTGTAGGTGTAGCAACGGTAGTATTAGTTGTGTTTGTGCCTGTCGTTTGACGTTGGATTGAAACATCTGGAATACCTACAAGAATCCTATCATTAGGCGCTGATTCATAAATTCGCTCTTCAACTGCCACAAAATACTTTGGACGTAATAGCGGTGAAAGAATATCCGCTATAGCTACAATTAGGCGCCCATGTAACCCTGACCATAAATCAGCAGCTTCAAGATAAGGATTCATTCCTGGAAATGGTGAAGGCATAGCAGTAACCAGAATTACTATAAATATATATTAGTAACGAATTACCATAACTAACTTTATCATGTTTAATATATCAAAAATTACAGAACAACATCCGTGGTTATTAAATAGTTGTTATAACCGAAACGTAGATTTTTGTGTTTGGGTTTTGCAAGTTGCTGGTTTAGATGCCCAAGCGTGGTTAACCTGGCTGACTTTGGTTGTAGCTACTCAGGACAATCGATTACACTGGCATGTAGAAAATGTCTCTGGTGAGGTGGAAAGGCAATTATCCCGAACTGTAGAATTGAGGAATTTTTCAAGCTACTGATACCTTAGCATCATTTAATTAAGCTCTAAACACAAAACTAAAAAAGCGGGCAATTTTTTATATACCCGCTTTAATATAATTCTATGCAGTAATTGCCTGAGATTGCATTTGTGATATTTCTAAAACTCTTGATAGCCATTCCTCTGTTTGTTGAATGACTTTAGTTTTTTCTGTAGCATCAGACCAAATTTTTTCCCAACTAGATAGCCATCGCGTCAAAACACGCTGTAAATCAATATCAGTCGCCAAGTACTCAAGAATATTCAACGGTGTATTTGGGTTTGTAGCAATTTTTTCAATAACTGTTATATCATCTGACTCTCTAGCTAAACTTTCTAATATGTCAGAGGGTGTAGCTGGATTACCTGCAAGGGCAGATTTAACGCTTCCCCATTCAGGTTGTTCTTGCTCAGTTGCTAGTTGTCTTAATATCAATACAGGTGTATTAGGATGTTCCGCTACTTTAAAACGTACAAAATTACTTGGATGGTTAGCTAGCAACTCTAAAATACTTGGTAATGTAGCTGGTAATTGGACAATTGTTCTACAAAAATCTTGATAACTCGACTCTTGCATCCAAAATTTCACAATGTATTCCGGAATTGGGCAAATTTGAGCAAGAGCTATGTAACTGCGGATATCAACCTTGTGGATAGAAGGAATTATTTTTAAAATTAGCTTTTGTGCTTTCTCCTCATACCCTTGTGTTAGCTCCCCAGCTACATTCACATGTAACCCTGCTGCTTCTACAACTTGAAAATGTGTGCTTTTGGTTAACCGTTCCAGAATTTTTCTCTCAGTTTGAGGATTTATGGTGAGCGCTAGCTGTAGCTCCACATCTGCTTTGTCTGCTGCCTGTTCTAGAATAAAACTCGGCACATTGTCTAGCTTTAAAACACTTTGCAATGTTGGTAAAGGAATTTCTTCAAGTAAAGCGGGATTTTCTAACAGTAGCAATGAAAATACAGGATTTTCAATTAGCTGCCCTGGAAATTCGGCGCCTAATTTCAAAAGCACGTCAGTTGGAGTATTTGGGTTAGCTGCTACTGCTTCGCGCGTTGCTTTATATGCCGAAAATGATAACGCACGTAGTAGTTCAGGGTCAGCGTTGATGTCCTGCGCTGAAATTAATTCATCCATTGTCGAAAATAAGTTTTTATGATAGATGCTAGCTTATGAAGAAGCTATTGCTACTTAGAATAGATTTTTGTCTAAACAATGTGTATCCTATTTTACAGATGCTTTGAGATAAATCATAACCATATAAATACTGAAATTATATTTTATAATATCTTTGTTTTATACAGAGTGCGACGTTATATTAAAAAAGGGTTACGATTTTACTTTTAAAATAAATGAAATTCTTAAAGATGCTTCGTTTCTGGGCATGACATTATAGAGATGCTTCGTTTCTGGGCATGACATTATAGAGATGCTTCGTTTCTGGGCATGACATTATAGAGATGCTTTGTTCCTGGGCATGACATTATAAAGATGCTTTGTTCCTGGGCATGACATGAGTCCGTATTTGATCTGTTTGCAGTATACGTGTTAATGGATGTAGAGACGTTACATGTAACGTCTCTACATGGTGGGTTGTTTTTGTGTGAATTTTAAGCCAAGCTTAGGAAACCAGATTGAATTAAGTAACTTGCGTAGGTCATAAATAACTTTGAATCAACTGGCGCACAAGTTATTGAACTATCTGCAAGTGCTTTTTGTGTTGCTTCGCAGCTAATTATTGGTCGGTTTTGTTTTAAGTATAAATCGGGTATAGTGAGTTGTTTTTCTGACCAGCGTTCAAGTAGAAATGGTCGCAGTGTATATAGGGGGTTGTCGGGAGAATTTATGTTTAATAGTTGGTTTTGCCATTCTTGGTAAGGAACGAATTTGATGGGGATACCAAATTGGCTAATCCAGTTTACCAAGTCTTTTAACGGCGCCGGTTCGGGATGTTGTAAGTTAAATGCTTTGCCGAGTGATTCTTTTTGCAGTGAGAGATAGACGATAGCTTTACTTACATAGTCTACAGGGGACATATCCATCATGTAATCGACATCGGGGAAACACCCCATTTGGATACAACCTTTTGCCATTAAATTAATGAAGTCATCTGTGTTGCCGACACCTGTTTGGCTATGTCCTGCAATTAATGGGGGACGATGGATTGTTACGGGAAGTCCACGGTCACGGGCAATTTTGACAAGTTTTTCTGCTACCCATTTAGTTTGTGAGTAGCCAAGAAAGATTCCTTTTGATTCGTTAAATTCGTCGTCTTCTTTGACAACTTTACCCGCGTATGCTGGAGATTCAAAGACTGCAACACTTGAAACATAGTGCAGTGGTTTGGTTTTTATTATGCTTGCCAAGCGTATTACTTCTTGAGTACCAAGTACGTTGGCTGTTTTTAGCGCTGAATATGGATATACATAATTGAGTGTTGCTGCACTGTGGTAAACAGCATCCATGTTTGCCGCGAGCATTTCAAACCCTTCTCGGCTAATTCCTAGTAGCGGTTGTGATAAGTCTCCTAGAATGGGTGTGATTCTGCTGTCAAAGTCATCTGACCAGATTGCATATTTTTGTAAATTTTGCTTGAGTTTATTCTTTCCTGCTGATTCATCTGCCGCGCGCACTAAGCAGTAAACGTCAGCATCTGTTTGTGTTAATAGTTCATAAATTAAAAAGGCGCCTAAAAAGCCAGTACCACCTGTTAAAAATACGTTGTCTGGGTAGGATATAAAATCACTAATGTAAGGTGAAGCTGGGTAAATACGCGGGTCTAGTACTACTTCTGCTTGTAAATCTACAGTTACGCTTTGTGTTGCACTACCTGAATCTTCAGTATTTTCTTGGCAATCTTCGGCTAAACGTTCTGCTAATGCTTCAATTGTTGGGTAGTGCCATAATAATACGGGTGATATTTCTACACCAAACACTTCTTGTGCTTGTGTGACTAACATCATCGCGCGGGATGAGTCTAAACCGTAATTCTCTAAAGGTAGCTGTACATCAATTGTATCTGGCGCCACTGATAGCAACTCAGCGAGTTTCGACACCATCCATTCTTGAATACCTTCTGCGGTAAACAACTTGTTGGGAGTAACCATTTATTTGCCTCTGTTTAAAATGTTTTTTTTAGTAGAGACGTGATTAATCCCTGCGGAAAATCCTCCGGATTACACGTCTCTACGGAGATATTTAATTTAAAGTTGAATTGACTGGATAGTATTGAGTGTAGGAGTCGTGGAGTTGTAGACCTTGTAGTTTTAGGCTTTGGATACGGTATAAGTAGCCTGCTCCTATCATGATATGGTTGGCTATATCGACTACATGACGGTTTTTGACTTCTTCTAAGTAAGAACCTCTTACCCAGTCGTTGAAACCACCCATTGCTGGTCCACACCAAATTTGATAGTCTGCTTCGCGTCCTTTTTCTCCTGAGTTTGACCAGCGTGAAGATAACCCTAAGTACCAACGGAATATCAATGCCATTTTAAATTTGGGATTGTTTACCGCTTTGGCTAGTTTCTCTGGGTTGCGTTGTGTTAAGTATGTAACAGTTCCTTCCCAAACTTCGGCGATACTTTTGCGGAAGACTTGCTTTTCTAATTTTTCACGTTCGGCAAGGGGTATTTCTTCGATTGAGTTATAAGCTCTATATAGTTCATAAAGCTTTTGCGCGCGCATGGGAAACATTGTGCCGCGTTTGAGTACTTGTAGTTTGACGCCCATTTCAAACATGTCTGCTGCTGGCGCCATCATTACGTCTGCCATTTCTGCTTGGGCAAGTAGTTTTTTTGTATACTCACAACTACCTGATTCTACGCATGATTGATTGATGGAACCTGTGACGACGTAAGCGGCGCCCATCATGAAACCTGCTAGTGCTGATTGGGGATTGGCAATTCCACCAGCTACTCCAATCCGAATTGGTTGTTTGTAGTTATACTGCGCTTGAATTTCATCGCGTAAAGCTAACATTGAAGGCAGTAAACATACTAATGGTCTATTATCTGTATGACCACCTGAGTCTGCTTCGACGGTAATGTCATCTGCAACAGGTACTTTTTCGGCGAGTAATGCTTGATGTTCGGTGATTAAGCCTTGTTCAACTAGCTGTTTGAGTATACGTTGAGGTGCAGGTTGCAGAAATTTGCTTGCTACTTCTCGACGTGATACTTTCGCTATAATTTTGTTTTTGATTTCAATTTCGTTATTAGTATTTAATCCTAATCCGGCTGCACGGTAATGAATAATATTAGGAGTTAAATCTAGAAATGCTGAAGCTTCGATGGTTCGTACACCGTATTTGAGGTATAACTCTACAGCGCGACGTTCAATAGAAGGTTCGTTAGGACTATGAATTAAATTAAATGCGTAGGGGCCATTCGGTAATGCGGTTTGAATGGTGTTAATAGCTGCTTCTAGTCGGTCGGGAGTTAAACCTCCGGCGCCAAATGAGGCTAGTATTTTTGCTTTACCTAATGCTATTATCATTTCTTCGGATGCAATACCACCTGCCATTGCACCAGTGCTATAGGCATATTTGACACCGTGAAATGATAGAAAGTTGGGGTCTCCTAGGTTTGATGTTGTAGTAGGCGCCACTACTGCAAGTAATTCTATTGATTTATCAGTGTTGTCTGTGGCGTAGGTGTAGCCATCATTTGTAACGCCTATTTTCCCCTCATGTCTAATAATATAACAAGGTTGATTTAAGCTTAAGAGTTTATTTCTAATGCTTTGAGGGTCAAACGATACGCACGAAAGTGAACCTTTCCATGTTTGGTTTTGATAAAAGGAAAAGGCGTGAAAGTTTAAGCCGTTATCGTGTAAATTTGTGACTGTCTCTACAGTTTTCACGTATTTATTCCTTTGAGGTATTCAAATTGACGCAGAGGGGTAGGGTGTGTGACGCCTTGCAAAAATTCCACTCTTTACGAAAGAACTTGTAGCGTCACGCACCGGCATTTGTCGTGGGTGGTGCGTGAAAGCAGCGATTTATGTTTCATTTCATTGTAGTAGGGTGCGTGAAAGCAGTTTATTATTTCCTTTGATTGTAGATTGTAATAGCTTTCACGCACCGTACAGCTTTCACACACCCTACCCTTTCAATAAATTTTGAGCGCAAGCAATTTGTAATTCGATTATTTCGCTCATTTGCTTGCTAAATTGTTGTCTGGATTGTAAGAAGGCTGCGTGATTTTTGCTGATGCTGGAGTTGTTTGTATTGAGCTTGGATAAGTGCTGCGACATGCGCTGTGTTGTAATGTTAGAACAAGGTGTTATTTGCTCTAATTTCTGTATGGTAATGGGTTGGTTATAAGATGGTTCTGGAGCTTGTTTGGTTGCTTCAGTTAACTTTTCAAATTCTATTGCGGGGGTGGAATTTAAACTGTTATTCGTAACCTTTTCCATTATGAATTCCTTTTGTGTTATTTGAGGCAATTTTGGAGGTTGGTTAGTGATGGGGTAATTTTGGAATTTTTGACGGTTTTGTGGGTCGAGAATTTTTTCGATGATGTTTTGTCCACCCGTGGTGACGGTTTTCATGGTGACTTTATTGGTTTTGGCGGTTTCTTGGGTGTAGAGGGGTTCGAGGTTGAGTTGGACTTGATGGGAGAGTAGTTTTGCTAATGCTCTAACTATGGATGTGTGGTCGTCTACTCCCCGACGGTTTAGGGGAATGGTGATGTGGGGTTTGTTTTCTAATATCTTGTCTATCCAGCGTGAGCATACATTCCCTGAACCTGTTTCTAAGAAGATTTTGGCGCCGTTATTATAGACTTGGTTAACAAGACGGGGAAAATCAAGTGGTTCGCACAAACATTTGCCAATACTTTGAGCAATTGTATCGGTGTTTAATGCTATTTCTTGGTAGCTAGCACTTGAATAGAATTTTACATTTGGTAGTTGTTGCGCTGGTAGAGTGTTGAGTTTGACGATTTCTGAATATTCCGAACGCATTGCTTCGTTGTGAATGGCATGGTTAAATGGCGCCTTAAATGCGTTACAACCAAGTGCTTTGATGGTGCGTTCTATAGCTTGGGTATCACCTGCTATTACAACTTCTTCGGGTGTATTAATTTGTGTTAAATAAACGCGCGGTTCGTTTTTGAGGTATTCGCGCACTTTATTCGGGTCTGCCATTAATAGGTAAGTACTCCAGAAACTGTCATCGTTTGCTTGGTGTACTGTGGGCATTCCCCAATATTCACGCACGGCATTTTTGGCGCCTGATACTCTATCACTAAATAATGATGAAGTGTGAAAAGCGTTGATACCTTTACTAAAGTCACTCCATACTCCAGAAGATGACATCATACTTGTTTCACCCAAGCTATAGCCAAATACATGCTTTGGTTTCACCTGAAATTCGTCGCACATTATTGTTGTCATTAAGCGCGCGAACCCCATATCTGTCTCGAAAATAGCAAGTGAGTCTTCGAGAAATTGCTTTTCGAGGGTTTCAAGTTGACGGGTGGTAAGTTTGTTGAGACTACGTGGAAAGACTAATTGAGCAATATCAGCTACGAGACTATAAAGACTTTTGATTACTTTGTCTTCGTGAACGTGCGGAAACAAACGGAATAAATTGCGACTAATCCCAATATAAGAATTAATTGCAGCCGGGTAAATATAGGCTACTTCACCGTGTTTACCGAGTGGTTTTGGAGTAAAATAACTACCTAGAGGGGTTTGCCAATCTTCCCCGGTTTCAAATGCTTTTTTAAGTCCTGTAATCGCGTTGTCTATTTCTTTGCTTACTTCTACTTGGTTACGTCCAACTATTGCGAGAGTGTAGTCTGGGTTGTTGCTGGTTTTAAAGGTTGTGAAAGTTTGACTAGCAAGTTTTGCGAGATTGATAGAATTATTGCCAATTTGGTTTTGCAGATGATTGAGTTTTTCAAGTAAGTCGCTTGAATTAGTTCCTGCGATTGGGAATAAGTAAAATGGCGTTTGTTCTAAATACTTACTTGGACGCTCTACTTGTTCGGGTTCTTCAGATAAGATAACGTGAGCATAAGTACCATCTATGCCAATACTGTTAACGGCAGCAACTCGCTTTTTGACATCTTTGTTTAAAAACCAAGGACGTGATTCGGGAGCTACATAAAAAGGACTTCCTTGCCATACTGCTTGATTTTTCACACCCGTCCATTTGGGTGTTCCAGGAATGTATCTATGATATAGACATAACGCTGTTTTGATTAAGCTGGCAATTCCCGATGCTACAAACGTATGACCAATATTAGATTTGACGCTTCCCAAAGCACAGTTCAATCCATGCTTACCACTATACGCTTGTAGTAACCCGTCAATTTCTGCTTCGTCTTCCTGTGCTACACCACTACCGTAAACTTCTACATACTCAACTTCGTTTGGTTGAACGTTAGCTATTTGTAGTGCTTGCTGTGAGACTTTTTGTACTTGTGTTGCATCTGGAGTAGTAAGACGCTTGTCTAAAATATCTGTTGTGGTGGTGTGCTGCTGGCAAAGACTAACTGCATCAATTACTGCATAAGTACGATGTTTTTCTTTACTATCATGACGCATTAGTACCACGGCGCCTGCACCTTCACCAACATTCCAACCGTTGGCTTTTTGGTCGTAGCTTAGAGTATTTGCACCTGTGTTAATTGGCGCCATCTTGTTGCGTAACAATACATGCTCTAAACCACCAGCTAAATCAACTGCTCCTACCAATACTGCATCAACTTCCCCAGTTGTTAATAAATGCTGGGCAATCTCCAATACTTTGAACGTGGAATTTTCACCCGCAGTTATAGTAAAAGTTGGACCCGTAAAATCCCACATAGCACTAATTCGACTTGCCATGATGTTAGATATGTAACTAACATGCTCGCTGATTTCGACGGGGTGGTGAACTGCGTCTTTAACAACTGTTTCAAGCTCATTAACTGTATCTTTATGTAAGCAAATGTCACTTGCTGCTAAACCATCTTTAACTTGCCAGTCTAAATTCCACCTTTGCTGCAACTGATGCACAGAATATTCGGTTTCCGTGGCAATTAACACCGCAACATTGGCGCCTTCAGAGATTTTCGCATCTTGTAACGCCCGGTCAGCGACTTTCAACAGTAATAGTTGCTGCGGATTCAATTTTGCTAATTCATTGGGTGGTATTTTATACCCTAATGTATCAACATCAAAATTCTGAATATATGCTCCCTGTGGTGCTTTGCCATCAGTTAGACCGTATTGAGACAACAAATCATGTTGCTGTTCGATACCATGCCAGCGCTCTTGAGGCAAAGGAACAAACTGCTGCGTACAGTCATAGATACTGCGGTCAAATGCATCTAAACCGTTACAATTACCGAAAATGCCATCCATTCCCACAATTGCCATCTTCGTAAGTGGAAGTGGTTCAGAAGAATTTGCTGGATGTGTAGTCATTCCTTGTTCGAGAATGATATGGGCATTTGTACCGCCAAACCCAAATGCACTAATTGCCGCACGCTTAATATTTGCTTTACTCGACCAATTAGTAGCACTACGAACAACATTTTTGGCAGAAATGACGTTATTTGCTGTTCCCGTCGGTTCTTTAACATTAATAGTGGCAGGAATGACACCTTTGGACATACTCAAAAGTACCTTAGCCAAACTAGGAGCTGCTGCTGCTGTTAAAAGGTGTCCAATATTAGCTTTCACCGAACCTACAAGCGGTGAAGCTTGATGCTTACCGAAAAAAGTTTCAACTGAATTAAACTCTGTTGTGTCACCAAGTAAAGTACCTGTAGCATGACACTCCATATAATCAATATCGCGTGGGTTTAAATTCGCTTCACGATATGCGCGCTCGAAAGCTAAAACTTGACCTTTGGAATTTGGACTTAAAAGATGTTTACCACGTCCATCATTAGATAAACCATTTCCAGCAATAACCGCATAAATTCTGTCACCATCTCTTACAGCATCACTATAACGTTTGAGTACAAACATTCCAGAGCCTTCAGCAGTAATCAACCCGCGCGATGACTTATCAAGCGGACGACTAATATCATTATTTTCGGGATAACCTTGAATAGTCGAAAACAACATCCTGATAAATAGTGGGTCAGCAGCACTAATACCACCAGCCAGCATCATATCTGCTTTATGCGTCCATAGATAATGCGATGCTAACCGTATCGAATATAAAGGTGAAGAACAAGCTGCGTCTATACTCATATGAATATTCGATAAAGATAGCGCTTGGGCGATCACAGCCGCTGGCAAACCCGATATCATGGCATTATGAGTTGAGGCGCCACCGTTACCAAGTGAAGGTAAATCGAAGTCTGTTTTCAGCAACTCACCAACAGCGGGCGCCAAAATTTGCTTATAAATAGGAGCAAACAAACGATTGGAATACTTCGTAGGTAAAGAAAGAGTGCCTAATATGACTCCGCACTTTGCGAGTATTTCAGAATTATTTAAATAACCACTATCTCGGAGTGCTTGCTGTGCAACATAAAGCGACCATTTAAAAGTGTTGTCGAGACTGTCAAGAAAAGCTGGAGGAAGTTTGTAACCTTTGCTATCAAACTTAAAATCGCGAATAAAGGCGCCTCGCAATGAGTAAAATTTATCAGGATTACCTTTTACTGGGTTATAAAATACACTTGGCTCTACACCAAGTTCTTCAGCAGTAATTGTTGAAGTAGAGTCTTTTTGCTCAATTAAATTATGCCAAAACTCATCAGGGTTTTTGGCATCGGGAAATAGGCAAGAGTATCCGACAATAGCAATTTTTTCCACGATTTATAGCTCTGTTAAATAATAGTGAAATGACAAGTTGATTAACCTAACCCCCCAACCCCCTTCCCTACTAGGGAAGGGGGAGTATTATTTGCTCCCCTCTCCTTGCAGGAGAGGGGTCGGGGGAGAGGTTTTTAACCTAACAATTTAGGCAAAATAATTCCTTTTGTTCCAAGCAATCGCAGGAATACTTTACCATTAGCATCATGAATGATAAAATCAGCACTTATTCCTGTTGCTGTTTTTTGCTTAACTTCGCAGGAGACATAATATAGTTGATTGACAGGAATTTCTGCAAACTGTTCAAATTTATCCATTTGGCCAGGTAAACAGATTTGATTATGGTAGTGATATAACCAAATCCATAAGGGATGTGTACTTAAGTCAGTTGCATAAGGATTAAGCCAATCAATTGGAAATTGACCAGTAACTTCGCGACTAATGGGTTTCCATAGACATTCAGCGGTAATTTTTTCAGGGGAGATATTTAGTATACGTTGGATTTCTTGGAAAGTGGCGCCATGAAACAACGATGATGGGTCTTGCTGGTAAAATTCTTTACCACGCAATGTAATTATATTGTCTTCCTCAAAGTTGAAATTATTATAGATAGGACAAGGAGGAAGTTCACGAACTAACTTGATTGCTGCACTAAAGTGATAGTTAAGTTTGCCATTGGGAAGTTCGCTGACAATTTGGGCTTGTAGATTAACTTCTTGCCCGTCTACCTTGCTAATTTCTTTTAATTCTACAATATGGGATGGCGCCATAGCTGGGTTAAAAGTTATACCCTTTAGCACCTTGAAATTAGAGTCATTAAAAAATATATATCCTGGATAAAGTTCCTTACAAACATTAGAAATCCAAGATACAGCACAAGTTGCAGGTAAAACTAAATTACCAGAAATTGTATGGTCGAGTAAAAACGGATTAGCTTCAGCTAGTAGACGACGACGTACTTTATAACTGCGTAACTCTGAACCAAGAGGTACAGGAGGTAAAATCATTGGACTACCAATAACCACCTGAGTACTATCGTGATAAATGGGGTTAAGTTCATTAACCAACATTTGAGTACCCGCATCTACAGGGATAATATCAATACCTCGACGTGCAAATTCTTTCTTTAACTCCGGTGTCACCATACCGCTATCCCAACCACCCCAGTTTATAGCAACAACATGACATTCAGGATTTTGCTGTTTAACTAAATGAGCAGACTTATTGAGAATTTCATTTGCAATAGCGTAATCAGACTGTCCGATGTTTCCATAAAAACCCGTTACAGACGAAAACAACACCAAATGCTGTAACTGACTCGCTGGAATACTATTAAGGAGATTTTCTAAACCTTGAACCTTAGCAGTATAAACCTTCTCAAAATCCTCGCTAGTCTTTTTCTCAATCAACTTATCAGCTAAATTACCCGCACCGTGAATAATACCAGTAACAGCACCAACCCTAGCTGCTGCTTGCGGAATCTTCGCTTTCAAAGCTGCAACATCAGTTACATCTACACTTAAATAGTCAGCATTGCCACCAGCTTGTTTAATAGCAGCTAAAGTCTCCTTAATTTCGCGACTCGAAGCAATCTCGTTATATGACTTCTGAATACTCATTGGAGTCGGTTTACCACCAGTGGCAATAAAATCCTCCATAATGCGCTTCTTCAAAACAGCCTCATCAAAACAACCCTTGGCAAAATCAGGTTCATTTTCAATTAACTCAGACCGACCCAACAAAATAAACTTACAACGGTGCTGTTGTGCCAACTTAATCACGCATTTAGCAGTAATACCCTTGGCGCCACCACTAACAACAAAAACAGAAGAAGGATTTACCTGAACAAGTGTTGTCATATTTAAAAGTTAGGAGTAGGGTGTGTGACGCTGCTAAAGAATCTCAAACAAAACTAGTGAACTGGTGGCGTCACGCACCAGCGCAAGAAGTTGTCACAATTAATCGTCGGTGCGTGACGCTACAAGTTTTATCACTGAAGTGAATTTTTTTCATAGCGTCACACACCCTACCTTCTTAAATCATCAAATGAATCACTACGGGGAGTTCTATCATAAACAGGACTACGACGAGGAGAACTTCTAAGGGACAGCGAAAGCAAAACGAAAAATGCTATTATAATTACAGCAATAACAGGCGTTAAATTACTATCACTTTTACTTTGCCGACTACTTGATTGATTAGTTTGTTGATTAGTTTGTTGAGTACTTTGTTGATTATTCGGCGCCCCCAATCGAATATCCCCTAAATCTTTCTTATCGGGCGCCAAATTAATAAAACCCCCATAAGATTTATGCCCAGAAGCTTCAACAAAAATCTCAGCGCGTACATTTTTAGATTTATCAGGACTAATCTGAAATTTATAAATCCCTTCCAAATCAGTGTAAGAAGTCAGAGAAATATCATCAGTTCTCAGAGAAACTTTGGCGCCGCGAATTGGAGCTTCTTTTTGATAGTCGATAACTCGACCAATGTAATTGATTACATTTTTCTTAGACATGTCACACACCGGAAGAGAAAATGTAGAGACCGAATAAAATCTTAGAAACCGGGTTTCTTAATCGATAACTTGTGATAAATACAACGATTTTGCGTAGAAACCCGGTTTCTTTGCTCCCAGATTTATTTAGCAATTAACGTCACGCGACCCTGACTACCATAAGCGACTTCAGTAAGATAACGATTTGGGTCATGCAGTTCAGCAATAATGCAACGTGCTGATGTATCAGCATCTAGTTGAGGACTAAGGTCAATTGCTCTACAAAAAACATTTGCCCATTCCCAAATCATTGTTTTGGTTAGTCCAAATAAACCGGAACCAACGGCGCCAAAGTTTACTTGGTTAGTTAGTCCAAATGCTCCATCAAGACGGGCAACAGTGCAAAAACAAGCGCGTTCAACTTGTGCTGCGGACGTTAGCGATTTCTTCAAGTATTTTGCTATAAAGAAAATATGTTTGACGATTGCTTTTTCTCGTGGACTGTAGAAAACACCTTGGGAATTACTAGTTTGAAACAGTGGGTGAATATGAATGAAGGCGCCAACAGAACCGTATGTAGTTGCGATTTCGTGCAGCTTTTGTTGTAAGTGCAGTTCGCAAACGTCTGTCAGCATTACTCTGTCGATACCTTCTGGTAAAACCGATTTTTCGGGGACGAGTGTGGGAGGAAGGTTTAAGACTACAACCTTCCATCCCTTCTCGTTTAAGCTTTGAGCAACTTTTGCTGTTGTCGCTGAACCATCATCAGTAATTAGAGCTACATACCCCTGTGGTAAGTTAAAATCTAACCAATCTGGCTCGTTCAACTTTTTGAGTTGAGCAGGTAGTCGTTTAATACCTACGTCAACTACGTCTACTACTACTACATCGGTTCGTCGGTCAATCGTATCAAACTGATACTTTTTTTTTTCACTTCCAGATAGCTTCTGGAGATACTCAACTATTTGACCTATCGTTCGGAGTTCCGCCATTTCCTCCATGTTACTTGGTTTGGGCAAGTCGGGTAATTGTTCTTGTAAGGCGCCCATTATTTCTACCCGTTTAATCGAGTCAATCCCTAGGTCAGCTTCCATATCCATGTCGAGTTCAAGCATTTCTATGGGATAACCTGTTTTTTCACTTGTAATGGCAAGTAATGTTTGGTCGAGACTTTCAAATTTAAATTCAAACTCAGATTTTGTGCTTGATATTGTTTCTAGTTCTAAAGTTGGAACTGCAACTTCTTGGATTGTTGTTTGGGTTTGAGTTTGAATTAAAACGTTACTTGGCGCCTCCTTTAGAACTTCTGAGATAGTAGGTGCTGTTACGGGGGTAATATCTGCGGTGGTTCGCAGTTCGACTTTAGCAACTTCTACTGATGCTGTTTTGGAAGAATTAGATTGTAAGTATTCGACGATTTGACCTATGGTGCGTTTTTCGCTCAGTTCTTCGAGGTTTGGTTGAGGTAGTTCGGGATACGCTTCTTGTAAGGCGCCCATTATTTCTACCCGTTTAATCGAATCAATCCCTAGGTCAGCTTCCATATCCATGTCGAGTTCGAGCATTTCTATGGGATAACCTGTTTTTTCACTCGTAATAGTTAGTAATTTGTTGCTCAGGTTTGATAGGTCAGGTGTAGCTGCTACAGAAATAGGGGCTGTTACTTGCTGCTCTACTACCTGATTAATAATTGCTGGTTCTTGTTTTGGTTGTACTGGTGGTGTTGGAATTTCGGGAATAGTTACTTTTGGTGCAACTGGTTCTACTATTTTAGTTACAGGTGCGACAGGTGTTTCGATGCGGGCAACTTCTGGTTTTGTTGAAGGCGCCAATATAGGTTGAACTTTGGCGGAGCTTACCTGTTTAACATCACCTTCTACAACAGCCGCATATTCTTGCTGGATGAGTTGGAAGAAGTTTTTGCTATGCTCAACTTGATGTTGAAGGTATTGTTCGTGAATACGTAGGGTTTCACTTTGCTGTGAGTGGAACTGCATCATGCTTCGCTCTAAGCTTTCCATGATGACAGGTTTCATTTCTGGGTTAGGGTTGGAAGTTGATGGTGCAAATAATGTGTTTTGTTGTTGCATCAGTTGGAAGAAGGTTTGTGCATATTCCTTCTGATGGTTCAAGTACAGTCCGTGAACTTGTAAGTTTTCACTTTGGTTTTGTTGGAATTGTCCCAGGACATATTCTAAGCTTTCTAAAACCCGTTGGTAATAAGCAAGGTTGTTTGCTGTTGGTTGGATTGGTAATAAGCTTGCCTCTTTAGCAACGGGTGGTGTTGATTGTACTGGCTCTTGTTTTGGTTGTGGAATGGGGGATGAGGCGCCATTATTAGTAATGGGTTCCATTTGTGGTTTGTGGTGATGCCCATTGGTTTCGGGTAAGGAAATTTCTGTTATTGCCATACTCTTTGTGTCGATAGTTGCTGGTTTAGGAAGTGATACTTGATGTTTGTCTTGCAGTGCTTCGATACGACTTTTTTGGGTTTTCTCTGATAAGTAGTTAACGCCGTTGATGCGAATGTTTAAACCTTTGTTGGTTTCGGTTGTTAACTGTTTTGGAATTTGATATGGGTCGAGGTCTTTAAGTGGCATTCCTGCTACGCGCAATTGTACGGCAGCTTCGCGTAGAGTTCGGTAACTATTTTTTTGAGGTGAACCGTTGAGGGCAATAGCTAGGTGAGGACGGTTGCCAAGAATATCTTTAACAAGATTGGTAAGAATTTTCTTGGGTCCAAATTCAACGAAGCAGTAACCACCAGCAGTATAGATATTTTCGATTTCTTGTTTAAAGAGTACCGAGTTGGCAAGGTGGGTTTCTAATAGACGTTGAATTGTCTTTGGTTCGTTTGAGTAAATATTACCAGTCACATTGCTGTAAACTGGAATTTTGGGAGTTTGGAAGTTTACAGATTTTAGTGCTATTGCAAATGCTTTCTGTGCGAAGGCTATTTGCGATGTATGGAATGCCGCTGATACTGGTAGTAAGATTGCACTGTAACCTTGGTCTTGCAAAGCTTGTCTAACTTTGCCTATTTCTACCGTTGGCCCTGCTAGTACAATTTGATTTTGAGAGTTGTAATTAGCAATGCTTACGTGTGGATGTTGTTTGAGTATTGCTTCGACTTTAGATAATTCTTCTCTTACAGCTAGCATGGCGCCTGCATCGTAGTCAGGGTCTTGTGGTGGAGACATTGCCCGACCGCGCGCTTTGACTAAGAAGCAGTAATCTTCATCGCTAAATACACCTGCTGCCCATAAAGCTGTTAATTCACCAAAGCTATGTCCAGCAGTAAAGTCAGATTTAAAGCCAGCTTGAGTGAGAATTTTATACATCCCCGCACTTAACATACCAATTGCTGGTTGAGTATATTCGGTGCGTTGCAGTGTAGCAATTTGAGTTTCCTTCTCTGTAGCATCAAATACAGGATGAGGGAAAACGATTTCCGACAGTGGTTGACAGTTGTCTTTTAGTAATAAACTATCCATGTAGCCATAAAGACGCTGCATTTGGGGGAAGTTCATTACTAGTTCGCGTCCCATCTCTAAGTATTGCGAACCCTGTCCAGAAAACAGTGCTACAACCTTACCGTTTAATTCCATCCCTGTTGCACGGTAGTAAATACCTTGGGGATGTTCCCATGCTGGTGTTGCTTTGGAACGTAGTAAATCTACAGTTTGTTGTAATAACTTAATTGCTTCTGCACGTGACTCAGCAACAAATCCAACTCGTGCCGCATTTAGAGGAATTTCTTTGGTTTTACATTCCTCAACTAATTCGAGATACTGTTTTTCTCCAGCTTCTGATTGTAATTTAGTTAATACTTCTTTGCAATGTGTAAGTAACTGTGCTGGGTTTGGCGCCGAAAGTAATATTTCTGCTGGTGTTGTATGAATACGGAAAGGAGATGCTATAGGTATATTTTCAGGTGTTACCGAGGCGCCTGTATATTCTTCAAGAACAACGTGATAGTTAGTACCGCCAAATCCAAACGAACTTACACCCGCGCGTCGAGGAGGTGTACCTTCTGCACGTACCCAAGGACGAGTTTCAGCGTTAAGGTAAAATGGCGAATTTTTGATATTTAATTTGGGGTTCGGTTCGGTGATGTTAATTGTAGGTGGCAATACTTTGTGGTGCAGTGCTAATGCTGTTTTGATTAAACTCGCGGCGCCTGCAGCAGCTTTAGTATGTCCAATTTGTGATTTAACGCTACCAATAGCAATATACTGTTTTCTGGTATTGTCTTCGCCGAAGAAGTCGCGTAAAGAGCCGAACTCCGTCGGGTCTCCTGCCATTGTGCCCGTACCGTGTGCTTCAATTAAACTAACGGTAGCAGGGTTAAAGCCAGCATCATCATACGCGCGTTGTAGTGCTTTGACTTGTCCTTCTTTGCGAGGTGCATAAATACTCTTATAGCGTCCATCACTCGAAGTACCAATGCCTTTAATTACCGCGTAGATTTTATCACCGTCGCGCTCGGCATCTGCCAGACGCTTAAGAACATACATTCCAATACCTTCGCCCAGCATCATCCCGTCTGATTTAGCATCAAAGGGTCTAACATTATCGCTAGGTGAAACTGCTGGAGTTTTGCTAAACGAGATGTAAGCCATGATGGAGTTGTCGGTATCTACCCCACCTGTGAGCATCATATCGCTACGCCCTTCGGTTAATTCGCTAATCGCCATTTTGAGGGCGCCGAACGAACTCGCACAAGCTGCATCAACAACGCAGTTAATACCACCAAAGTTAAGACGGTTAGCAATGCGTCCAGCTACAACGTTTGCTAACATTCCTGGAAAAGCGTTTTCATCCCACTTGATGTAAGCACTTTTAAACTTTTCGATGATTTTTTGCGTATCTTCTTCAGATAACCCGCAACTTTTGAGTACCCTTTCCCATACAGGATATTCCAAACGGGCAGCGAGGGGAGTTGCGAGTTGTTTTGAAGCAGCAACACCGAGTATTACTCCAACGTTATCGCGGTTAAATTCACGGGATGCACTATAACCCGCGTCTTCCATCGCTTCTTTGGCTACTAGCAAACTTAATAACTGCGAAACATCAGTTACTTCGAGGATATTTGGCGGTAGCCCAAATTCCATCGGGTTAAAATCAACATAAGGAATAAAACCACCGCGTTTACAGTAAGTTTTGTCTTCTGTTGTGCGCGGATTTGGGTCATAATAATCTTCGACATTCCAATGTGAATCTGGAATATCAGTAATACAGTCAACTTTATTAATAATATTTTCCCAGTACTCGCGCAGAGTTCTTGCCTGTGGAAACAGACTAGCCATGCCGATAATAGCAATAGGATTATCTTGCAGCTTTCTGTTTAAATGTATCGGCGTAGTTTGAGCTGTCATCCTCTTTTTATCCTCAATAAACTTGAACAATACCTTTTCACAATTACTTATTTCGTCGTTTAACTGTGACAAGGCTGTATCTATCCAAGAAGCAGACATAGGCTAATCTTTGGTAGTGTTGATAAAAAATTGGTAATGTCTGTTACCAACCAAAAACGAGCTATCTGTTCTTTACAGCAGCTATTTATTTGCAATGACCAAAGTTTTTCGCGTCAACAGAATCGTCATTTGTTAATGTTACCTACTAATAAGTAATAATTAATAAGTAAAAACTCCTAACTAATGACGACTAACTTTTAACGCTGTTTAAGTTCAATCTAACAGCAATTGTAATACCATTTGGTTGAAAATTGACACAGATTTTTGTATTGAAGAGTTGTCGAACTATTCTACTTTATATTTACTACATAATAAATAATGATAATGTTACCCAATAACTAAGCGGACGAAAATAACTTGCACTAAGTAAATGATTTTGGAATAGTGATAAACTATTTACAATCGGCATTTTTTTGGCAAAGTTAAATAATCTCATACATCCCTAATATATTGGTGTACATCTATCTAAAATTGAAAATAGTAAAACTACTCCAGCACCTGTTACAAGCTTCAAACAAAATGATATTAATCACAGAGCGTGTTAAATAACACTTTTTTGATATTGCGGTAACAAGTCAATTACACTAAGAAACCGGGTTTCTATGTAAAATCATTATTTTTTTGCGAGATTTCAATAAAGAAACTCGGTTTCTAGGATTCGCGCGTGTTCATAATTACATACTCTTCACTAATTAGCATATAGCTATATCTGGTTTTGAGCTTTACAATTACTTCAAACACTAACACATATATAAAATTTCGGATAAGAGTTTTAGAAAATTTATAAAAATGTGTAATAGTTATTATGCGAATGTTAAGGATAATAAAGCTGTATATCTAGTAACTATTTATTGATATATATTTAGGTTTGTTCGGTTATATATAGACACAATTTGTTACTGGGGTATTCATATCAAATATGGGAGCGGACATCCTTGCCCGCTCCACAAGAGGGTTAATTGTGTTGTTAGGTTACAAGCTGGTTTTTCTGGCTTGTTTATTAGTGAATTTTTGCCAGCGCGCGATTCCGCGATTAATTAAGTCAGGACTTTCATCACCGACAAAGCAAATACGTCCTAACCTTTCACAAGCAATGAGTGTTTCGCCATGTCCCATGAATGGAGATATCACAAAACTGTTGGGATTTGTGTACATGTTTAACAAATAACTAATAGCTGCTTCGATACCTTCGATACAAATTGTTGGCTCTGGCTTGGTAATTGTGTGATGAGAAAAAACACTTATATAAAGTTGATTAAGCACTAATTCATACTGGAAAGGCATTTTGTTGTTACGACAAAAATTATTGATGTGTCCTTGAGAACGTAATACTGCGACAACACGCGCTTCGTTGATAAGATAATCATGTTCCCAAAACGGTGATAGGGTAGCAATTGCCAGCGCTGCATCTGATGGTAATAAGTTAATAAACTGCTTGCCTGTAGTTTTGCCACGGTAAACTAAATGCTTGTGAAGCATCCATTTTTCACCTGTGTCTATACTGATTTCACGCTTGGTAATGATAGGTTTGATAATCGGTTTATCGTTTTTGCTGCTTGTGGTTGATTTGTTTGATATTGCTTCTTCGAGTGCTTGTAGCTGTAGTTCTTTTTGTTTGTCTCTAGCTTGTTTTGCTAGTTGAGCTTGATGTTCTGCTTCGGTTTTATCTCCTTTTGCCATTGCTTCAGAGAATGCTTTTTCTGCTATTTCGGCACAATTACGCTCCGAAGTGGCAATTCTGGCTATTTTGAGTTGAACGGTACGACTTTTTTTGAACGGAGTCGTAATAATTTTCTGTTTGACATCGGGGTGAATATCTCTTGCGATTTGTTTACCTTGTTGAAAAGAGCGTTCGCTGTATCCAAATCCTCTGGCTAGTTCCAATGTTGTTCTGGGAGGTAGCGAAACCGTTTCACCACCTTTTTTTGTGTATTGGTTATCCCCTGGTTTGAAGCGTAGACCCATACGCTCAAGAATTCTATCGCGTTCTAACCAGAGTTCATACCGCTCTAAAGGTTCCAGCTCATTACGAATAAAGTTCTCATCGATTTCTGCCAGTCGCGCTTGGTCTGCGTCTTCATAACTTACGACTTTACACTCTACATGCTTATAAGAAAGCATTTTACAAGCTGTGAGTCGATGTAACCCCGCAATTAAATTAAAGTTTTGGTCAATTGTAATTGGGTTCAACAATCCGTTGGCTCGAATTGATTGCATCAACTCAACTACTTTGTCATCCTTGACTGGACGACGATTGGCGCCAACGTTTATTTGGTCGATTAATACTGCTAGCACTTTAGGCATAATTCTTTTTCTTTCATAGTGCTAAATTCTGATTGACATGTTTTAGAAGCTAGAAACTTTCTGTTCCCTACTCTGATACAGTATGTATATTTTGATGTTTAAATTCTACTGTACAGTTGTTTGCTGGTTAAATAACTGTATTAGCAGCAAATATAATTACTGCTTTTAATCAGAAATATTGGCAATTACAGTAGAAATTCTGTAATTAACCTAACGCTTTGTTAAGCTATTTCTGAATAAAGTAAACAAATGAGTATTAAATCAAGTGTTTACCATGATTTGTTGATTATCTCATGAAACACATGGTTTTTACAATCAAGTATTTCATGATAACTTTATACTTGCAACAAGAAATGGTATACCAATAACATTTACTTACATTTACTTTACATTTGCTTGACAATATTTAAATTGTTTGCAATATTTAAAAATAGGTTTATTAGCTTACTGCTATTGATGCTTTATTAATTGACGACAAGCCTCTACATTTGTAGTCATTTACAGCAAACCTCAATTATTTGTCTTGTGGGTCAGGCATCCCTGCCTGACATTGTATTATTCTTTGACAGGTTACACAGGCTTTCTATGCCTGTGTCACATTAATAATTCTTTGCGTACTTTACATAGAGAACAATATGACTGTAGATAACGACAGCCAGTTTTACACGAAGCCTCGTTCTCGTGTTCCGATAATTTTAGCTATTTCTTTGGGAATTAGTGCGGCACTTATCTCTTTTTATGCAGTTACGCGGTACGTGATGTCGCAAGGTGAAAAACAGGTAGTCCGACCTGTTAAAACTACTCCTGCTAGAGTTGCTGTTACTGCATTAGGTCGTATTGAACCATTAGGTGAAGTCAGAAAGTTATCGGCGCCAAGTTCATTAAGTGGAGTGAGAGTTGAGAGAATTTTTGTAAAAGAGGGTGATGCTGTACGAGCAGGACAAGTTATTGGTTGGCTGGAAGGATATGCCAGAACATCAGCAGCATTTCAACAAGCATTAGATAAAGTCGAAGTTGCGCGTGCCAAACTAGTTCAGACCTCTTCAGGCGCCAAAATTAGTGATGTAAATGCTCAAAAAGCCACAATTTCACGCTTACGGGCTACTATTAGGGGCGAAATTGCAACGACACAAGCTACTATTGCCCGTTTACAAGCACAATTAAATAATGCACGTACTGAGAATAATAGATACCAACAGTTATATCGACAAGGCGCCGTTTCTGCATCTGTAGCAGATGATAAACGATTACAATCACAAACTGTCACTCAACAAATTCGCGAAGCTCAAGCTAGTCTAAATCGCACAACCAGTACACTTAACGACCAAATTAAGGAAGCAGAAGCAAAATTAGCAAGTCTTAACGAAGTACGTCCTGCTGATGTTCAACTAGCTATTGCTGAAGTTAAAAGCGCAACAAGTGCCGCAACTCAATCGAAAGCAGAACACGAATTAACTTACATAAAATCTCCTATTAGTGCCAAAGTTTTGAAAATTCATGCCAAAACAGGAGAAGTGATTGGTAGTGATGGAATTGCAGAAATTGGCACTATATCACAGATGTACGTATCAGCAGAAGTTTATCAAACTGACATTAAAAAAGTTCAGATAGGACAAAAAGCAAAAATTACTAGCACAGCATTCAACGGTGCAATTCAAGGAACCGTTAGCGAAATTGGTTTACAAGTAGAGCGTCAAAGTATTTTGAGCGTCAATCCTTCTGCGGATACAGACCGGAGAGTAGTTGAAGTAAAAATTCGGCTCGATAACCCTGTTGATAGTCAAAGAGTAGCAGGTTTAACTAACCTACAAGTTGATGTTGCCATTCAAATCCAAAATCCTAACTCGTAAGGTGCGTGACGCTACTAGATTACTCGTTTTGTTTCACAATTGTTATAGCGTCACGCACCCTACCTCCGCTCCTCAATACTCCTAACTTCAAATAATGGTTTTTAAAACTCCTCTAGCTTGGCTACAGCTAATTCAGCAGAAAGGACGTTTCACCGTAGCTGTTGCGGGTATGGCATTTATTGTATTATTGATGTTCGTACAACTCGGTTTTCAAGACGCACTTTATTCGAGCGCTACCGCAGTTCATCAACGCTTACAAGGTGATTTATTCCTAGTTAGTTCTCAGTATAAAGCACTAACATCAAATCAAAGTTTTCCCCGCGCGCGTTTGTATCAAGCATTAGGATTTGATACCATTGAATCTGTCAGTCCAATGTATTTGGAGTTTGCCAAATTTAGAAATGAAGTGACTGGGGAAAAATACCCAATATATGTTATAGGAGTAGAGCCAGGAAAATCCGTAATTAACCTTCCTGAAGTTGAAGGTAATATGGATAAGTTAAAAATTCCTGATGTGATACTTTTTGACAGAGACTCGCGTCCTTACTTTGGTAATATACCAGAACAGTTTGCAAGCGACAAAACTAACCCAGTGATGGTAGAAGTTTTTCCTTTCAATAACTCTACTGGTTATCGAGTTAGGGTTGGAGGTTTATTTAGCATTGGTCCTTCGTTCGGAGTTGATGGAAATTTAATTGTTAGCGACTCAACCTTTTTGAGGATTTTTGCTAGTCGTCCATCTGATAGAATTGATTTAGGTGTAATTACTTTAAAACCAGGCGCCGACCCCGAAAAAGCATTGAAAAACCTACGTCAAAACCTTCCTAGTGATGTAAGGGTTTTCACAAAACTTGGATTTAATAGCTACGAAAAGCAATATTGGGCTGCAAGAACACCTATAGGCTTTATTTTAAACCTAATGTTAACAATGGGTTCAGTAGTTGGGGTAGTAATAGTCTATCAAATTCTTTACAGCAATATTTCTAGCCAATTTGTTGCTTATGCGACTTTAAAAGCTATTGGTTACGAGAATAATTATTTATTAACGGTAGTTTTGCAGCAAGCAATAATCTTAGCTATTTTAGGTTATCTTCCAGGCTTCATATTTTCTCTCGGCTTATATGACTTTGCAATGGATACAACCAAATTACCAATAATGATGACCTTTGAAAATGCGGTAATTGTGTTCGTTTCCACAATTTTAATGTGTCTCATCTCTGGTATTTTAGCCATTAACAAACTACGTCTAGCTGACCCTGCCGATATCTTCTAACAACTCACTCTTTTTTATGAATCAAACCATACTTATCACTGGCATCAACGAATGTATTGGTCAGCGTGCCGCAGAACTCGCAATTCAGCGAGGAATGAAAGTCAAAGGATTTCAATTAACACCAGATAAAAATAAACAAAACCAACTAGGAATTGACGTAATTACTGGTGATATTAATGACTCAGCAATACTTGAAAAAGCTTGTCAGGGTGTAGATATAGTTTTACACGCAGCCGAAATTACCAAAGAAGGAGGTAAGCTCAAAGATTTTCAGAAAGTGAACGTCGATGGTACCGTGACTTTAGCACGTGCAGCTTTAAAAGCTGGCGCCAAAACCTTTATTCACATGTCGAGCGTTTTAGTGTATGGGTTCGACTACTCGAATAACATCGCTGAAGACGGCAAATTAAAAGGTGATAATAACCCCTACTGCCAAACCAAAATCGAAGCGGAAGATGCCATTCTCAAATTTAACGACCCATCATTTGGGGTCATCATCATTCGTGCAGGAGATGTATATGGCCCAGGCAGTATACCTTGGGTAGTTCGTCCTGTCACAATGATGCGTCAAAACATGTTCGCTTGCGTCAACGATGGCAAGGGTGTAATGAACCACGTATATATAGATAACCTTGTGGAAGCTGTATTTCTTGCCATCGAAAAACAACCATATGGCGAAATCTTTAACATCACCGATGGAAGTGAAACCACCTGGAAAGAATATTTTACCCGTTTGGCTGCAACAGTAAACTTGGCGCCTCCATATTCACTACCCAAAGACGAAATCAAATTATTCTTACAACTGCGTCACCAAGGACAAAAACTCTTCCGTAAAGAAGCTGACATATTACCAGAGTCAGTAGACTTTATGACTCGTCCCTATGCTTACTCAATAGCCAAAGCGAAAAACATTCTAAATTACCAACCCAAAATCAACCTCGACGAGGGTATGCAGCTAACCAAACAATGGTTACAACAACAATAAGTAAAAAAACGTAGGTTGGGTGTAAGCGTAAACGTAAACGTAAACGTAAACGTAAACGAAGTTTTCCCGCAGGGTAGTTTTCCCGTAGGGTAGTTTTCCCGCAGGGTAGTTTTCCCGTAGGGTAGCTTTCCCGCAGGGTAGCGCAGCGGAACCCAACACACATTTCAAACTCTGGGAATCTCTACAATCCGAAATCATTAAATATGAATAACCAACCTAAACTCAGCATTGGACTACCAGTATACAATGGTGAAAAATTCTTGGCTTTCTCATTAGATTCACTTCTATCACAGACATTTCAAGACTTTGAACTCATCATGTCAGATAATGCATCAACCAATAGGACGCAAGATATATGTAGAGCATATATACAAAAAGACCAGCGTTCTTAAATTTTAAGGCGGGCAGGGATGCCCGCTCCACAAGAGAAAATATTTTAATAAAAGTGTGATTAATTATGGATTCAAATAAAATCAAAGTTGTGATGTGTGCTGATTATCTTGGGACAGGCGCCGTTGAAGGTAGTACTACTGGTTTCCAACAAATGGTCAATGACTGGATTAACCAATCAGCAAAAGATATTGATATTGAGTTAATAGTTTATTGTCTTGGTACAAAGACACAGCAATATCATCCATTTCCTAACGTTACTATTAAACAAAGTAAACCTAATATTACTAGTCGCGCGCTTTTTCCATTATCTCCACCCAGTGTTTTCCCCTTCTTAGTTGATTTAATTCCAATTCATGCCAGTTTAATTCAAGATATTATTAAAGAGAATCCTGATATAATTCATACATTTGGAACTTTTACAGCTACCGAAACTTCAGGATATATAGCTGCTAAAATCATGAAATCTAAAGGGAAAAAAGTAAAATTAGTTAATACAGTATTCACTGAAGTCGATACTTATTTTCCTAATTATCTTAAAAGTATTATTTTTGACTTTTATAAGCTTATAGATTCAAAATTTATATTAAAAATAATTATAGAAAGTGCGAGAGGTGGTATTTATGCATCAACCAAGTTAAAATACTTAAGTATAACATTCTTGTTGAAATTTTGGACTTACTTACAATCTGGTTTATCTGCATTTTTGTTCTTTAGATTATTTGAAATACTGGGAATACTGCAAGACTCAATAGTCAAAGCTATAAAAATTATACTCAAACTTATATTTCCTGATAAGTATAAGCAGTTAGAAGTAGAAATTGGTAAGTATGTAAATCATCTTAGACACTCAAGGTCGCATAATTTAATACAACTAACATACGATTTTATTAGAAGAGGTGATGAATGTCCAAAAAGCCCATTAGTCGGTATTGGTGGTCTTCTAGCTAATATTTTAAGATTTTTTCTCAAACGACAGGTATCTCTTTTTGTTAACCGTTGTGATGCTGTGACTATTTCACGGCCAGAGGATATAGCTAGATATTGTATCAAGGCGCCTGTTTGGGAGTTACCATTAGGATGTGATTTATCGCGGTTTAAGGTTTATCAACCATCTGTAGAGACTTTTGTCGAACGAGTCAACTACGCACACGAATTAGAAATGCTTTCTAATAAAAGCGCTTTGGCATTAATAGATATTGCCACGAACCCAGAGAAAATATCTAAAAGATGTATTTTATACGTCGGTCGGTTAAGCGACGAGAAGAATATTTCGATTTTGATGGATGTTTATGAACAGTTGCTTCAGTGTAAAGGCATGAAAGATAAAGTTCATTTTATCTTTATCGGCGCCGGATATGCTGCATCTGAGTTAGAAAAAAGATTTGGAGACAGCGTAACAGTTACAGGACTAGTACCAAATCATCTCTTACCAAGCATATATAACTTTGTTCGTTTACGTCATGGTTTCTTTGTCAGCGCTTCAGACACAGAAACATATGGCATTACACACGAAGAAGCAGCAGCTTGTGGAGTCCCATTAGTCGCAATGGAAAAAGGAACTAGGAGACATTTTTACTGTCCAGGAGACAGAATTGGCAACTTCAAGATTGAAAAAGACGAACAAATAGCTAGAACAATCGAAGATTTAATTGTAAACGCTACTAATAACTTCACTGTTGCCCTCAACGGTTTGTGTATTCCTGATTATTCTGAAGATAGAGGTTTATCAACGTTATTTACAAATAATACAGTTATAGAATCCGTACAAAAATCTTTACTGTGTGCAATGTATTGTATGGCAGTTATACCAGAATCTACTTCAATAAAAATGTCAGAATACGCATCTGAGTTAGCACAACTAGGTCAATTTGGCTCAGAAGGAACATGGCAGTTGCTACGTTATATATATATCAATGATTGGAAATCATTCTATACCTCATATAACAAAAAACAGCACTCCTACTTTTAATTTGTAATTTTACTTGTAATTGTAATCGTATAACATAAAATTACAACTATATATGTCATTCTGAGCGTAGCGTAAACGGAGTTTTCCCGCAGGGTAGAACCTTATAAATTTCGATACTTTTGAGATGCTTCACTACGTTCAGGATGACGTGTTGTTAAGTTATTAAGTAATTAAGTAATTAAGTTAAAGGTGAAAAGTATGAAAATAATTATATGGAGTCTTTATTCGTTAGTCACCATAGCAGCGTTTAACGTTACTAATATTGCGAATGCTTTGGAAACTCCAACGCTAACAGTAGTAGTAAATGGAGTACGTCAACATAAAAGTCGTGTTTGTTTGCGAGTTTTTTCTAACGAACAAGGATTTCCTTTAGATAAAAAAGGTGAAGTACAAAGTGGTTGTACTCCAATTACAGGTAATGTCGTGAAAAAACAGTTCCACGGTTTAAAACCAGGAAAATACGCTGTAGCTGTAATAGACGATGAAAATGGAGACGCTAAACTTCATACAGATTGGTTAGGCATTCCTACAGAAGGATTTGGTATTTCTCGTAACCCAACCGTATCAGTCACAACAGGTATACCAAAATTTAAAGATGCTAGCTTTACACTCGATAAAAGCACAACCATTAATATTAAAATGAAGTATTCGCTAGATTAGGCAACGGTTGAGCGGATTAACAAATGATTTATTTGGAGTAAGCAAGTTAGGTGGGTACTGCCCACCTAAAATTATGGGAAATAAAACCGTTATCATTTTTTGTAGGTTTTAAATGTGTTAGGCGTCTAGGAGTCAATGCTGTATAATAATTCGTTAGTCAAATCGATTAACTTCGAGTCGGTGAAGACTTATACCTTCCACAGGTTATTACAGTCATTGTTAAAGAAGCATTAAGCAAATGACCACAAACCCACCAGAATCAATTAATGACCGCTTCAACGGTTTCCCCATCGAAATTAAATTAGGGGATTTACTTGAATTTTTCAATGAGGAATTGCGTGAGTTTGATGTTACCGATTATGGTTATGTTTCAGGTGACGCGCGCAAGAAGCCATTGAAGCAAAAAGATAAAGATGCTCCGGTTTCGGAGGATGGTAAAATTGCGGCGTGATTGTAATCAAAGGTTTTATCTTAATCTAGTAAGTAAATGCTCACCGACACGCAGAGCATTTGCCATAATAGTTAATGATGGATTTATTGCAGTACTCGATGGGAAAAAGCTGCTATCTACAACATACAAATTATCAATATCATGTGTGCGGCAATTAATATCGAGTACCGAAGTTTTAGGGTCTTCCCCAAATCTACATGTACCACATTGATGTCCGACTTCTTTTATAGACATTTTTTCTGCATGATATATAGATAATTGTTTTGATTTATATCTGTCCTTAATAGATTTTAAAACTTCAACCCAGCGTTTGATCAAACGATTAAATGCTTTATCATTATTACTGGTATAGTCCAAACGTATTTTGCCATTTTTAAGATAAACACGATTCTTAGAATTAGGTAAGTCTTCTGTCATCAGTAACCAAGGGACACAATGATTTGCAATTTTTTCTGCTACAAAGCGAGGTAGAAATGAAGCATTTGCCAGCACTCTTTCTTTATGAATGTTACCTAGCATCTGTACGCTACCCATTGGATATGGAAAATCTTTTTCACCCCAGTAAAAATCATTGAATCCCATTGTTTTTTGAAATACTGCCGGATTCGGTTGTGTTGATAATGCTAAAACGACTCCAAATTTATGTGCCATGTAATTCCGTCCAACCAAACCTGAGCTATTCGCTAACCCATTGGGGTGTTGGTGGTTAGCAGATTTTAACAGCAAAATCGCACTATTAACGGCGCCGCAAGCAAGTACAACTATATTGGCTGAGTAATATATTCGTTCTCCGGCAACTTCTACATTCACACCAGTAACTTCTTTCCCGGATGCACTAGTATGTAAGTGTGTAACTTTTGCACGAGTTATTAAAGTTACATTTGAATGTTTCATTGCTGGACGCATACAGTTAATATCCGCGTCAGCTTTGGCATTAAGAAAACACGGAAAACCATCGCATGTGTCACAGCGAATACAAGCACTTTGTAACGGATTGGTTTGATTAAGTTTGATTGATAGGGGTAAATAAAAAGGATGAAAGTTTTTATCTTTTAAACCTTCATAGATAGCTTGAATATGAGGTTCATGGGTAATCGCAGGAAAGGGGTAAGCTTCTTGTAATGGTTCAGTTGGGTCTAAACCGCGCTGTCCATGTACTTCATAGAGTTTTTCTGCAATCGTATAGTAAGGCGCCAAATCACGATATTTCAATATCCACTCTGGGGAAATACCACCGTGGTGAGTGACTTGCTCAAAATCTTTTTCCCGAAATCTAAATAAGGCGCCACCGTAAAACTTGGTATTTCCACCAACATAATAATGTGTATTGGTGTTTATAGGTTTACCATGTTTATCATACCAAATATCACCGTTACGATAAGTAGCTGCTTGTAAAACTTGTTGCGGATTCCAGTTTGCTTTTTCTCTCGGTAAAAAATCACCACGTTCGAGTACTAAAATTTTTTTACCGCTTGGCGCCAGCTGATATGCTAAAGTAGCTCCACCGGCGCCTGTACCAACAATAATTACATCATAATGATTATTGTTCATATGCTTTTTAACCTTTAGTTCCCATCCGGTTAGTAGCACATGTTTGATTAAGTTTAGTTAAGCCAATCCATCTATAAAGTCTGTCACCAAAATCAGGAACAAGCTGTATATACGCAAAAAGTATTTTAGTCAAAAACCCATCTAGCATGACTTCACCATAATTTCGCTCAATTGCGTGTAATATTGCATTTGCTACATCGGTTGGCTCAGAAACGCGCGCCATTTTTGGTGCAGACAAACCGAATGCCAAAAACATTCCCGCATTCGTATATCCAGGACAAACTACTGTTGCACGAACATTGCTACCCGCAAGTTCTTGACGTAAAGAATCTGTCCACATAATTAACCCAGCTTTAGTCGCTGAGTAAATGCTGTTATATGGCGCCCCTTTTTTACCCGAACCTGAAGATATATTCACTACATGACCGCTATCACGCGCTATCATTCCAGGTAGTAATAACCGCGTTAACTCCATGCCAGCCATTAAATTGGTTGTTAAAATTGAACGAATATCATCTAAGCAATAATTCTGAAATGCAGAGTACTTTTCGATAGCAGCATTATTAATCAAAATATCGACTCCCCCGACAGTTTGAGTAATTTGCTCGATTAATTTAGGTAATTCTTCGAGTTTACTAATATCAAATGGAAAACTAGTTGCTTTACCACCATTGAGCTTTATTTCTGTAACTACTTTTGAGAGTGCAGCTTCTGAACGCGCTACGCAGATGACATTAGCTCCTTGTTTGGCTAATGCACGCGCTATATATACACCGATACCTCCAGAGGCGCCTGTCAAGAGTACGTTTTTCCCGGCTATGCTTGTCATAATTATCAGTTTTGTTTACGCTCAAAGTTTTCATTCAATTTAATAGCTAATTTAACTTATGCAAATATTATTTCTGTGATGAAATATACTTTATTTGACCAATCAAATTGAAACAAATTATGAACAGTTAATCACTAACTATATAAGTTTCGTAAAATATAAATATTGTTGCTAATAATTCAATTCTTTTTTAGCTAACAATTAATATATCAGTAGGGTGGAATGTTACTTAATTAAGAGTTGTAGGTTGGGTGAAGGCTTTGCGTTCACTTAGTGTTCCGTAGGAAAACCCAACGCTTCAGTAAGAAAATTTGTTGGGTTCCGTTCCTCCACCCAACCTACGAACCTACGTTATATTTATACACGGAAATTTTGTTGATATATGAATAGCGTTAATATTATGAGTAAGCGACCACTTAGAATTGCAATAATTACTAGTTTGTATGCTCCTTTTTTAACGGGAGTTTCAATTGGTGTACACCACCGAGTTCATTGGTTACTCAAGCAAGGACACAGTGTTTTTCTTATACATCCAGAGTGTAATGATAAATATCCGCAAAAGTTATCTAAGCGTTCAATGCCGGGACTCGATGATGTAAAATCTTTCCCAAACTTTTCACATTATGCTTTTCCTACTCAACCTCTCATATTTTATAAATCGCTTCCTCAAGCATTAAGTTATCGGTATTGGAGTGATACTGAGTTATTAAAAGAGTTTAAACCTGATGTTGTCGTAATTGAAGAAGCTGCACAGTTACGAGGGTTTTATTCGCTATATCTTCAAGGTTATGGTCGTCCAATAGGCGCCGAATATGGTAAGTTAACAGGTACACCAACAGTCTCATTATTCCATACTGATATAGTCGCTTATATCAAATATTACTTAGGTGATAAATTCTTTAACTTAGTGCGCCCAATTCTACCAATAACCATCAAGAAATTTAGTGAAGCTTACGACTATAATTTTTTCTCATCGCGTGAACAGTTAGCTCGCTACCAAGAATTTAAATCACAGCGCAGCGAATATGTACCTTATCAAGGTGTTGACTGTCAAAAGTTTCAACCTGCAAATATTGCTCACGACCCGATACCTGACGACAAACGACCCACATTATTATTCGTCGGTAGAATTACCGCAGAAAAGAACGTCACCCAACTTATTGAAGCATTTCCACATATAGCTGCAAAAATCCCTGATGTTCATTTGGTAATAATTGGTAGTGGTCCACTAGACGAACAAGTTCGCACCCTAGCAGAAAAGTACGATAGTATCACCATTTGGGGTGAATCATACGGTGCCGAATTACTGGGATGGTACGCACGCGCGGATGTATTCGTCAACCCATCAACTACCGAAAACTTCTGTACTTCCAATAACGAAGCACTCGCATCGGGAACACCTGTTGTTTTAGCAAAAGCTCCTTCAACATCCGAACAGGTATCTCCAGGAGTTAATGGTTTTCTTGCAGAAGCGAATGACCCTGTAGACTTTGCCAACAAAGTGATTACCATTCTCTCTAACCTAGAGTTAAAAGCGCAAATGAAACAACAAGCACGCGAGTCTATACTCAAATTTGATTGGCCAGCTTGTATGCAAAAATTTGAAGACAAACTCTACGAAATCCTCAAGTAGGTTGGGTGGAGCGACAGCGCAACCCAACATATCAATGTGGACAATGTTGGGTTCCGTTCCTCCACCCAACCTACATATTAATTTGTGGGGATTTTTTGAATTTGCTCTGAGAAGTAACCATCTTCGTATTGTAGCTGTCGGGCAATTTTGAGTCCTTCTTCAAATGCACTCCGAGCTTGAGGAAACTGCTTACGCTGCAAATACATTTGTCCAATTTGGTCGTAAGCAGTCATCATTCCATAAAAATTACCAGCAAGTTCTTCGCTTTGAAGTAAAATTTGGCTCGTTTGCAGTGCTTCATCGATTTGCCCTTGCGAGCGGTATAATGCTACTAACTTTTGTAACGCTTCACCCGCACGCACGAATTGCTCTTGTTCCCAAGCGATGGTATAAGCTTGTTGGTAATTTTGAAATGCATTCTCTAATTGACTAGGGTCTTGTTTCGCTAAAGCTTCGTAACTATTAGCTATAGCCATCTTTAATGTCGGTAGTTCTGCTAAATTATTATCTTTCGTGTAAATTGCTGCCAGTTTGTTGCGAACAGTAACTGACTGCTGCGGTAGTCTCGCTTGGTCATATATATAAGCAAGCTGTTCTAGGTATGTTATTTCATTGGTTCGGTCATTTCTAGTTGAAGCCAAACTCAACAACTCCTCATAATTCGCTGCTGCTTGAGGATAATCAAACCAACTCATATGAATTGATGCAATTGTAGTTAAAGTTTCTACTTCTGCTGTAGTATTTTGCTGTTGTCGCACTTGTGTTAGCACTTGGTTGTAAACTTCAATTGCTAGTTTAGGCGCCCGCACATTTTGGTAAGCTTGACCTAGCGCTCGTAGCACTTCTAAGTCAGTAAGAGGTTGTAATTTCTTCGGTTTTTGAATCGACTGTAACCGTTGTGTAATATATTGCACTTGTGGACGGTCATTTTCTCGCCAAGCAATTTCACCAACTCTTGACAAAGCTTGTACTTCTGCCAAATTTCCTAAATATCGACGTAAACGTAGCTCTCGGTTCCAAGTATCAAAAGCTTCTTCCCTATTACCTGCTTGAAGTTTAGCATTAGCTTCTTGGTTAAGATTATTTAGTGCTGCTTCTAACTGCTGTTGTTCACTAGGAGTTAAAGGTTGTTGGTCGAGCTTGCGTGCAGGTAGTAATGGGTCAGAAACTCTTATTTCTAAGGGGTTGGGAGGAAACTTATCAGGTGACTGCGGTTTTTTAGTTTGTGCCAGTACAGAAGAAGTTGATATTAAAGATAAAGCCAAGGCAGCGATAATACTTAAACGACGCATAATTAGTTTCCCTTATTTTTAACTATATATAGTCAATGACGGCATTAATGCAAAAATTCTCCTGCCCTGGAAGTAGCCACAAGCTCTACAATAAAAGTAGCAATATGAATCAATTTTGACCTGATTATATTATCCGAAACTGGCATAATGACACATTCTACAGATGTTGCATCTTTAGCGCGCTTGATGGCAGCGGACTTTAGCAACCAAGAACAAGCTTACGAAAACCCGCCTTTTTTTGCTCACATCCGTGTTTGCATCCGCCCTTTGCCCCAAGAACTTTTATCTGGGGTAACATTGTTTCTTGAACAAGCTTATCATTTTGCCCTAAATCAACCTTACCGAATGCGGGTAATGAAGTTGATACCATCTGATAACCATATTCAGATTGAACACTATACCCTTAAAAACGAAGAAAAATATTACGGTGCCTCGCGCGAACCAGAACGTTTACAATCACTAACACAAGACGAACTCGTAAAAATGCCCGGTTGCAACATGATAGTTGAGTGGACAGGTACAAGCTTTAAAGGTAAAGTCGAACCAGGCAAAGGTTGTGTAGTCGAACGTGACGGCAAAAAAACCTATCTAGACAACGAATTTGAAATTAGCGAAAAAGAATTTTTCAGCCTAGACCGAGGACGAGACTTTGAAACCAACGAACACGCATGGGGTTCCATCGCAGGCGCCTTCCACTTCGTGCGTTGGGCTAATTTTGCGGATGAAGTAAAAGTTTAACCCTATTAAGCTGCTGCACACCCAAAAACAACATTTGTCATCTGAACGCAGCGAAGAATCTCAAGGTCTCAAAATTTAAACAAGACTGACGAGATGCTTCACTACGTTCAGCATGACATGCTTTATAGAGCCATATCAGGAATTGTATCTATGATTAAATCAATTTACGGGTACTCAAACAATAAGTCAAATTGTCAATATCCGTGTGCAAATTATTACAATGGTTTAATATAAACTTTACTAAATAGGTGCCTTACTAAGCTGCTCGCATTTAAGGGTAAAAGCCCAAGCTGGTATTAACAGGCGCCTGTAAATCCAACAGTGCCGCTTGTATAAAGGCTCTCTATTATAAAATTAATCACTACTGCTTTGTTTATGCCAGTAGTTTTTTGCGAGACTTGCTAAATTAACCGCTGCAAATTTTTGTACACTTGCATCTGGGTCATTATTTTTTAATTCTTCTAGAGGTTCTCGAAATTGAAGCCAACCTAAATAAGTAGTAGAAAAAATTGCTGCTTTTCTAACATCTACGTCGCTAGCATACATCATAGTTTTCAAGTCATGAAAAATTTTTGGATCATAATCTTGAGTACTTGCAGCAGATAGACGAAGAATGACATTAATACATTCATTTTTTTCTGTGACTTTTTCTAATTTCTCTTGTAGCTCATAAGTACTGTAAGTTTCTAAAGACGCACGAATTTTTTCAGCTATTTTCTCTTGATTTTTTCCTTGAATCAGTATGTACCGTGCATTAATGTAAAAATCTTCAATATAGTGAATGCCTGTTTGTTCATCTGGGGTTGTCCAAATTTTGGTTAGAGGCGTTTTTTCGGTACGAGGACAAATATCATCTAGTTCCCAGCTTTGTTGCCAAGCCAAGCGGCTAATATCATCATTGGAAACAGACTCTTTAAGTACAATTCGTAAGTCACTCATTTTTTGCTATCCTTCTACTCAAGAGTAAAGAATTTTTTCGCATCTATTATAAGTATATCTGGCAAGTTATCGAGCGCGCGTTGCAAGTCGGCTTCACTTTTGATTAAAGGATTATCTCCTTGGCTCTTCGATAATAAATAACGAACTAACCATTCTCTTTCATTGCTGAGAAACCTTTGTACTTGCTGGTCGGTTGCTTTTTGTTGATATTCTCCAACTCTTACAAACCCTAAATATATATCGGCTTCATGTGCGACTTTGGCTATTTTTTTAGGTGACATCAGGTTGAGGGTGACAAATGCTTCTTCTGGCGTAATCGCTCCTTGCTTCATTAACTCAAGGTTAATTGGAATTGTAACTGTTGCTGCTAATCCCCGTCCTGGTTCTACATCGAACATTAGCCTGGTAATAGCTTTTACTTTCTCTTTGTACTGTGGATATTTTGCAAAAGCTTTCGGAACGCGTCCTATTTGAATAAGCATCTCCATTGCTTGTACAACATCAATCGGAGTTAAACCTGTGTCTTCTTCCAACTGCCTCAATTCTGACATTAATTCTTGATATTTACCTCCTTGAGTTACGAAAATACTACCTGGAAGCTTACTTCCAGTTTGTACCTCTCTTACTGGTTTATCATCTGGAGAATTTTCTCCAAAGGCAAAATACTCATTAGTCCAAGGCAAACGCTCTGCTGAAGCTACGTCTATTTGTGCAGCAAAATGACCTTCTTGATTGGGAATAATGATGGGTTCATCTAGCGTACCAGCTTGTTGTCTTTTTTGTCGCTGCTGTTGTGGTGTTTCAAATTTTTCTTGTTCATCTTCACTTGCTTCAAGTTTTCGCTTGTAAAGTTCTTGTAAGCCTTTACTACGAAGTAATTGTGCAGCTTGCCGTAGTTGTCGGTTGGGTTGTTCTCCCCGTGCATTAACAAATTTTCTAATTGCACTTTCTTCCATTCCATCAACTACCACAAACGCTTGAGAAGTTTTGCCAGCCGCAAATCAACAATTTTAGGCAATTTTTCTATCTTACCAAATCACAGCAGAAAATTAGCATTCGGGAGCAAACCTGTTTTTTAGACCTTGGAGACTATATTTTAAACGCGGAACGGTGCCTGTAAATAAAACGACTTTATAAAAATAATATTATAGTTTATATCACGGGGGCTTATACTACTGGCGCCAAAACTTAATTATTAACGGTACTACTTGTTAGCTTAACCAGTAGTACTATCTAAATTACGCATAAACCGTATATTAATTTGTTGTAAATATAACTAACTATTACAGTCCTCTAAAGAGGACTTTGATTATTAGCATTGGGTTCGCAACCCGATGCGGGTAGGAACGCTGAGTTGATTTATAACATTATATTTCACCACAGAGACGCAGAGAACACAGAGGAGGGGAGTATAAGCATACGATTGGGAATAAGAGTGTTAAAATCCAAATAATTTTTAGTTAATATTCATACACAACTATATGAGTGATACTATATTATCCGTTCGCAACCTACGTGTTGAGTTTCCAGGCGATGGTAAAACCGTCAAAGCTGTTGATGATATATCGTTTGACCTGCGTCGTGGCGAAACTCTCGGCATTGTAGGAGAATCAGGAAGCGGCAAATCTGTTACTTCGTTTGCTGTTATGGGTTTGTTACAGTCTCCGGGACGGGTAACTAAGGGTGAAATTTTGTTTTCTGCCCAGCCAAATACCCCACCTGTTAATTTGGTGGAACTACCTGCGAAGCAAATGCAGCTTTACCGGGGTGGTGATATTGCTATGATTTTCCAAGAACCGATGAGTTCGCTTAACCCTGTATTTACTATTGGTTATCAGCTTATTGAAGCTATTTTACGTCACCAAAATATTTCTGCTGGTGAAGCTAAACAAAAAGCTATCGCTGGTTTGCAAGAAGTTAAGCTTCTCCCTAGCGATGAGCAGTTACGTGAGCAGTATTTGGAAACAGCAAAGCAAACTGGTTCATCTGTGGAACCTCAAAAAATTTCTGAGCTAATTAACCTGCACAAAGATTCAATGCTCCAACGTTACCCCCATCAACTTTCGGGGGGACAACTGCAACGGGTGATGATAGCGATGGCTATTTCTTGTAACCCGTTATTACTAATTGCCGATGAACCTACTACTGCGCTTGATGTTACTGTACAAGCAACAATTATTGATTTGCTACGCGAGTTACAACAAACGCGCGATATGGCGTTGATTTTTATTACTCACGATTTAGGCTTAATATCAGAAGTTGCTGATAATATCGCTGTAATGTATAAAGGTAATGTTGTTGAGCAAGGCGCCTCTAATCAAATTTTTAACAATCCTCAGCATCCATATACTAAGGGATTAGTCGCTTGTCGTCCAACACTTAATAGTCGTCCTGTGAAGCTTCTTACCGTTTCTGACTATATGAGTGTTGAAGAAACACCAACAGGAGAAATGGTTATTCAAGGTAAATCACCCTCGGAACCTATCGAAATTAGTTTTGAAGAAATTAATCGGCGCCTAGATAACCTTGACAAAGAACCAGCACTCGTACAAATCAAAAATCTGAAAGTCGGTTTTCCCATCAAAGGAGTATTTGGTGCTACTAAACGCTACTTCTGGGCGGTAAATGATGTATCGTTTGATATCAAACACGGCGAAACCTTGGGACTTGTGGGTGAGTCGGGATGTGGAAAAAGTACGCTCGCTCGTACATTGTTAAGACTTATTGAACCAACTAGTGGGCAAATTATCTTTGAAAATAAGGATATAACTGGACTTAAAGGTGAAGAATTACAAAAATTGCGGCGCCAGATGCAAATTGTATTCCAAAATCCATTTAGTGCCCTCGACCCACGCATGAAAGTTGGGGAAGCAATAATGGAACCGTTAGTAATTCACAGTATCGGTAAAAGCAAAAAAGAACAGCGCGAACGTGCAGCATACCTTCTCGAACGAGTTGGACTTAGTGCTGACGCAATGAACCGCTACCCGCACCAATTTTCTGGAGGACAACGGCAACGGGTTTGTATAGCACGCGCTCTAGCTTTAAATCCTAAGTTTATTATTTGCGATGAGTCAGTGTCCGCACTCGATGTATCTGTACAAGCACAGGTATTAAACTTGCTCAAAGAACTGCAAGAAGAATTTGGCTTGACTTACATATTTATTTCCCACGATTTAAGCGTAGTCAAATTTATGAGTGATAGAATTATGGTCATGAACCGTGGTCAAATTGTCGAAGAAGGCAGAGCCGAAGAAATTTACCGCGAACCCAAACAAGAATATACGCAAAAGCTTATTGCATCAATTCCTACAGGTAGTGCTGAAAGAATTAAGCAACGCCAAGCCTCATAAAATTTAATACAGTAGTAGGGTGGGCACTGCCCACCCTACTATCTAGTATGTGACAACTCCACACACTGACACCCTACGGGGTACAGTGTGGGCTTCCTTGCGAAATTAAGGAGCGTGTCATTAGTCTGAGTAGCTCGTTATACCAGAGTTACTACGTTTTTTGAGAATACATAGGCACTTCAATGTGTAGGTCTGGTAAACCGTTTTCTAGCATTGAACACTGCGGGTAGTAATTAAACATGGTTCTGGAGTTAAGGACAAAGTGTTGCTACTTTAAAACCTCAAAAAACATTGACAAAGAAAACCACCCACAAGGGATGAACTCTTTATTAGTTCAACAACGACAAAACAATGAAAGTATTAGTTATCAACAAACATGGTCAACCATTAATGCCAACATCACCTCGAAGAGCTAGGTTACTTTTATCTTCAGGAAAAGCCAAAATTGTTGGGCGTGACCCTTTTACTATTCAATTAAATTACGGTTCTAGCGGTTACAAACAAGAAGTAACACTTGGACTTGATGCTGGTTATCAACATATAGGATTTAGTGCAATTACTGAATCACATGAATTGATTGGTGGAGAATTAGAATTATTAGACGGAGTGTCAGAACGTATTACAGAGCGTTCAAAATATCGTAGACAAAGAAGAAGTAGATTAAGACATCGCGCACCTAGATTTGACAATCGTATACGTAATTTGGGGTGGCTGGCTCCATCAATTCAACATAAACTTGATGTTCATTTAAAGATTGTTGAACGAATTAAGTCAAGATTACCAGTAACAAAAATTATTGTTGAAACAGCAAACTTTGATATTCAAAAAATAAAAAATCCAGAAATAGAAGGCAAGCAATATCAAGAAGGCGAGCAACTAGGTTATTGTAACTTAACATGTTATATTAGACATCGTGATGGTTATAAATGTCAAAATCCCAACTGTAAAGGTAAGTCAGAAGTTTTACAAATTCATCATATTGGATATTGGTTTACGAGACCAGACAGAAGTAATAGACCAGGAAATTTAATTACGCTTTGTGAGAAATGTCATGTTCCAGCTAACCATGAAAAAGGTAAATTTTTATTTGGTTGGGAACCAAAGGTTAAATCTTTTAAAGCAGAAAGTTTTATGTGTACAATTTATAAAAAGCTTTTAGACATCTTAAACGCAGAACAAGCTTATGGTTATGAGACTAAGTTTAATCGAGAACAGCTTGAACTACCAAAGAGCCACCACAATGATGCTTTTATAATAGCAGGTGGACAAAATCAAGTTAGAATTAAGCCTTTAATATTAGAACAAATACGTAGAAATAAACGTTCAATGGAGCAATTTTATGATGCAAAATATATTGATACTAGAACAGGTAAAAAAGAATCAGGAAGCATACTATTTTCTGGTAGACGCACAAGAAATAAAAACTTAAATGCTGAAAATTTAAGAGTTTATCGTGGTCAAAAATTGTCAAAAGGTTCTAGACGTATTAAGAAACAAAGATACCCATATAACCCAAATGATTATGTTGAGTTTGAGAATAAAAAATATCGAGTTATTGGTATGCAAAATCTTGGCACTGGTGTTAAAATTGCAAATTATCCAGGTGTGGCGAATAAAGTAGTAAGTGTTTCCAAGGTTAAACCAATTAAACGTAGGTCAGGAATATGCGGAAAATAAATAAGAAGAGGGTTTGTTTTACAGGCGCGAACACTGGGATCTGCGACTTCGGGATAAGATGGAAATTCAAACCTTGACCCAAACCGAATAAGTTATAATAGATACGGTTTTAAATACCTATATGAAAAAGTTTGAATAAATTGATGTCGAAGTTTATTGATAAATATTTTGGTAAAAACTCAAATAAAGAAACTATCTTTTTCTGCAGAGCAGAAATTTGATAGTTCCAAGGTTTCTTTTTTACCTCGCATTCATCTTAACACCAAGCGGAGTACCGCTATGGTGTAAGGCTTCTGCTGTTCCAGCTAAAATAAAATAATGTTTGCCAAAATTAGAGACACAGAAATATTCTTTGATATTGAAGGGTGTAGTGTAGTAGTTGAAAATAACCGTACCTACACAAAGCCCACTGCTTTTTTAATTCACGGTGGCCCTGGCGCCGACCATACTGGTTATAAGCCGACTTTTTCAGCTTTAACACGTAGATTGCAATTAGTATATTTTGACCACCGTGGACAAGGACGTTCTAAACGTGGCGCCAAGGAAACTTACACTCTCGATAATAATGTCGAGGATATGGAAGCTTTGCGTCAATATTTAGGACTTGACAAAATTGTCGTTATCGGCACTTCGTATGGTGGTATGGTTGGGTTGTCCTATGCTATCTGTTATCCTCAAAATGTCTCGCATCTTATTATTATTGTTAGCACTGCGAGTTATAAATTCTTGGAGCGGGCAAAGCAAATTTTAGCTGAACGCGGAACTGAAGCACAAAATATTATTGCCCAGCGACTTTGGGATGGTAATTTTGAGAATGAAGAACAATTGCGCGATTACTTTAAAATTCTGGCGCCGATGTATTCACTCAAACATGACCCAAATACATCTGTAAAAGTTTGGGATAATAAAATTCTTTCTATTGATGCGATTAATGAAGCATTTGGTGGATTTCTACGAACTTACGATGTGCGTGACCAATTATACAAGATTACCGCACCTACATTGGTAATCGGTGGGCGCCATGATTGGATATGCGCTCCTGAATTTTCAGAAGAAATTGCTAAAGGTATTAAAAACGCTGACTTAAGAATTTTTGAGAATAGTAGTCATTTAATCCGTGCAGATGAACCAGAAGCGCTCTTTGACGCAATAAATGGATTCTTAGTTTACAAGAATTAATCAAGACGTTTGGAAGCTTCTAATATCTCTAAACCAACAACATTTCCATGAGAGTCGTTAAATATAATTCTCAGTATATCTACTTCTGGGTCATACAGCAAATTTCAGGTACGCGGAGTGTGCATAAATAATGCCCAAACCCTTGTAGAGACGCGACATGTCGCGTCTCTACATGTACTGTATGTAATTTTCATTCTGGTTGCCTTCGTTAACAGCACATTTTTATTATTAATTTATACCTTTCACTAGATGACTTAGTTTATAAAAATCACCTTTAAGCTAGGTGGTTAAGTTAGTCGTATTCTGCTAACTTTTTCTAAGCAGTGTTGTTGAGTTTTAAACACATTGCTGTAAAGGAGAAAAAGATAATGCCCAATCATGATATAATTGTTGTAGGAGCATCAGCAGGAGGAGTTGAAGCACTTAGTTATTTAGTAAAGAATTTACCGTCTGACCTGAATGCTATTATATTTGTAATTCTTCATGTACCTTCTAATAGTACGAGCGTATTACCTAGAATTCTGAACCGAGCTAAACGTCTACCAGCGCATCATGCAACAGACGGAGAAGTCATAGAACCGGGGCATATTTATGTGGCGCCACCGGGTTATCACTTACTGGTAAAATCTGGTTACGTTAATTTAGTTCATGGACCAAAAGAAAATAATCATCGTCCAGCTATTGACCCAACGTTTCGCACCGCAGCGCGCGCTTACGATGGCAGAGTAATAGGTGTAGTGTTGACGGGTGCGCTTGATGATGGTACTGCTGGATTAGCGGCAGTAAAAATAAGAGGTGGTATAGCAGTTGTTCAAGACCCTTCGGACGCCTTATACAGTGGAATGCCCCGTAGCGCAATTGAGAATGTTGACGACATCGACCATGTTGCACCTTTATCGTCGATTCCATCTTTACTAGTAAATTTAGTAAATACGCCAGTCGCAACGAAAAAGGAACAGCATGTTCCCGAATTAATGAATTACGAATCTGATATGGCAGAATTTAGTGTAACAAGGCTTCACTCAGATGATAAACCTGGGATTCCATCGGGTTATGGTTGTCCAGATTGTGGTGGTACTCTTTGGGAACTACAAGAAGAAGGCATATTTCGGTTTCGCTGCCGTACTGGTCATGCTTATTCTCCAGAGACTTTGCTTGCAAAGCAATCTGATTCACTAGAAGATGCTTTATGGATTGCATTTCGGGCTTTGGAAGAAAAAGCATCGCTAACTCGTCGTATGTCTAAAAGGATGCGAGAGCGCAACCAAAATTTATCCGCACAACGTTTAGAACAAGATGCATTAGACACCGAAGCGCACGCTGAAGTTATTCGTAGTGTAATTATTCAAAACGGTGGCGCCCAAGAAGGAGTAATTGTAAACTCTAAACATCAACCGTCTAATAATCTAAACCCAACAAATGAGTAACCACTACTTAGTGGTGCTAGCAGCGTCTGCTGGTGGTATCAAAGCCATGAGTGCAATTTTGTCAAACTTACCAGCAAACTTTGCTACACCTATCGCTATAGTTCAGCATCTTGACCCAAATTATCAGAGTTACCTCGCCGAAATTCTTGACCGACGTACACCTTTGTTGGTTAAACAAGCGGTTGACTTAGATATCTTAACTCCTGGGGTGGTGTATATGGCGCCTCCTAATAGGCACTTAGTTGTTAACGCTGATGCGACACTATCTTTATCAAACGCTGAAAAAGTACGTCATGTGCGTCCTGCTGCGGATATATTGTTTGAGTCAGCAGCTAATAGTTTTCAAGAACGTGTTATTGCTGTAGTCTTAACTGGTATGAATGGAGACGGCACAGATGGAGTTATGGCTGTAAAACGCGCGGGTGGTCAAGTTATTGCTCAAGATCAAGCAACTTCGCAATTCTTTAGTATGCCATCTAATGCTATTAATACTGGATGTGTAGATTTTATATTGCCTTTAGAGGAGATTGCTCCTAATTTATTAAAATTGGTTGCCGATTGATTTTTTATGACCTCTACCGAACAAGAACCAGATTTAGAAGCTTTATTAGAGTACATTCATCGTAACCGTGGTTTCGATTTTAGTGGCTATAAACGTACTAGTTTAAGCCGTCGTATACATAAGCGAATGCAAGTTATAGGTTTAGAAAATTACAATGATTATCTTGATTATTTGGAAGTACACCCAGATGAGTTTATAGATTTATTTAATACTATATTAATAAACGTAACCGCTTTTTTTCGAGACCCACAAGCTTGGCAGTATATTGCTTCAGAAATTATTCCTAATATTATTAACAGTAAGCCTGTGTCTAAACCTATCCGTGTTTGGAGTGCAGGTTGTGCTTCGGGAGAGGAAACTTATACTGTTGCCATGTTACTCGCTGAAGCTCTCGGTATGGAAGAATATTCTAGGCGCGTTAAGGTCTTTGCTACAGATGTGGATGCGGAAGCTCTTAATCATTCACGTCATGCTGTTTACAATCCCAAAGATGTACAAGATATTCCTGACAATTTACTCGACAAATATTTTGAGCGCGTTAATGGACGCTACAGTGTTATTAAAAACCTACGTCGTTGTGTTATTTTTGGGCGCCATGATTTAGTACAGGATGCACCAATCTCTAGAATTAATTTGCTGATTTGCCGTAATACTTTAATGTATTTTAATACCGAAACTCAATCTCGTATTCTTGACCGTTTTCACTTCGCGCTCAATGAGGGTGGATTTCTGTTTCTAGGTAAAGCTGAAATGTTATTAACTCGTAACCACTCATTCACAGCAGTAGATTTAAGGCACCGACTTTTCACCAAAGTAGCAAATGGTAACTTACGCGATATGCTTTTAAGGATGTCTAATTCTGATAATCAGCCAAATGCCCCAGAAATAGTTGACCAAATTCGTATTCACGAAGCTGCTTTTGAAATTGACCCAGTTGCTCAAATTGTAGTTGATTTAAATAATTCTGTATTACTCGCCAACAAACAAGCCAGAACTACATTTAATCTCAATCTTCGCGATATCGGGCGCCCTTTACAAGACTTAGAGCTTTCTTACCGTCCTGTTGAATTACGCTCGCATATCGACCAAGTTCGTAGTAATGCCCGTAGCATCACTTTAAAAGATGTTGAACATCCCGACTCGGGACGAGAAATCAGATATTTTGATGTACAAATTATACCATTATTGAATAGTGAAACTGATGAGTTACTCGCTGTAAAAATTATATTTACCGACGTTACCCGTTTCAAGCAGTTACAAAATGAATTATTACACGCAAACCAAGAACTAGAAACCGCTTACGAAGAACTTCAATCGACAAATGAAGAATTAGAAACAACCAACGAGGAACTTCAATCGACTGTAGAAGAACTTGAAACTACTAATGAAGAGCTTCAGTCAACGAACGAAGAACTCGAAACCATGAACGAAGAACTGCAATCGACCAACGAGGAATTGCAGACAATTAACGAAGAATTACGTCAGCGCAGCGAAGAACTCAACCGCGTTAACAGTTTTTTAGAATCGATACTTACCAGTTTACGTGCGGGTGTAGTTGTTCTTAGCTCTGATTTTTATATTCTAATTTGGAACCGCAAAGCAGAGGATTTATGGGGTTTGCGTGACGATGAAGTTTTGTTACAACACTTTATGACCTTAGATATTGGTTTACCGCTCGAACCGCTGAGAATACCAATACGCGAAATCTTTGCTGGAAAGTCTAATTATTACGAAATTTTACTAAATGCTAGAAACCGTCGGGGGCGCCTGATACAATGCCATGTCACCTGCACCCCGCTACGTACAGGAACAGATATTCAAGGGGTAATACTGTTTATGGAAGAGCGCGAAAAATTAGATGATTAATATACGTACAATGACTACATAACTTCCTCTACAGATAGATATATTAAGCCACAACTATTAATAACTTTATAGATGTTGGGGGTGAGTAAGGTAAAATTAAATTTATGCATGATTTTAATCAAAAAATACAAAAAGTATACAAAAATACACAAATAATCAATCAACAAATTAATGAATCGCGTTTGCACGAACCAGATTTGTTAGTCCAAGCTGTTGAGGAACTTCATGTTGCCTTAGAAGAGTTGCAGGTGGCAGAAGAAGAATTACGCGCACAAAATCAAAGTTTAGCAGAGGCACATTTTTCACTTGCTCAAGAACGAGAACGTTACCAAGAGCTTTTTGACTTGGCGCCGGATGGTTATGTAGTAACTAACACAGACGGAAAAATCCAAAAGGCAAACAATGCTGCCGCTGAAATGCTTAATATTCCCAAGCATTTCCTTGAAGGCAAAGTTTTGGTTAATTTTATCCCAGAATCTGAACGTCGGGCGTTTCGTTCTTTAATGTTGCGGCTGCATGAGTGTGAGCGAATTTCGGAATGGGAAGCTCGTATACAACCACGCGATAGTAGTATAATTTACGTTTCTGTCAGTATAACTACAGACATAAACAAAAATGGTAAGGTTCAAGGTTGGCGTTGGATGTTACGAGATATTACAGAGCGTAAGCAAACGGAAGAAAAATTGCGTGCAGTAGAAGTACAAAATTTGCAACTCGAAGAATCTGCCAAATTGAAATCGCAATTTATGTCAATAATATCTCATGAATTACGCACACCCTTACACGCAATTTTAGGATTTTCTAGTTTACTTCAGCGTCAAGTTCAAAAGCAGTCTTCATCAAATTGCTCGATGATGATAGAAAGAATTATTAATAATGGGAAACAATTATTAAATTTAATCGAAGATATGCTCGATGTTTCTAAATTAGAGTCAAATCGATTGCAATTACAACCACAACAATTTAATTTTCCAGAATTAATAACATCGACTATAAATGAACTGCGTCCAATCGCGCAAACTAAAGATATAACACTTAATTTAAATATTGAAGTTCAAGATAATTTTGTTGTTAACGACAGCATTCGCGTTAAGCAAATTTTAGTTAACTTAGTTTCTAATGCAATTAAATTTACAGATAAAGGTAGTGTAGACATTAACGTCAAAGAAATACCACAAAATAAAATATCTCTTTGTGTTCAAGATACTGGAATTGGAATTGCCGAAACAGATTTAAAATACATTTTTCAAGCGTTCCGGCAAATCAACCAAACTACTGTACGCAAATACAATGGTACTGGAATGGGACTAGCAATCGTAAACCATTTAGTTAGGTTGATGCAAGGTAATATCTCTGTTGATAGTAAAGTTGGTGAAGGTTCTATTTTTTGCGTAGAATTACCCAAAGTGGTAGTCAACAACAAAGTTTAATTCTGCTATACAAAAATTTTCTACCCTAAAGCACTGACAATAGCTTGACTGTAGATAGATTAAATCATTGGGTAAACCAACTACGCTATTAAATGAAGGGGAAATAGCGGTATGTGAGTTATGGACAGATTTGCTCGACAAATTAATGCAGTGCAGCGACGAACGGAGACACTTAATCAAAGTCTCGCTGAACCCTCATCGCTACAACCAGGTTTGTTGGTCCAAGCTTTTAACCAACTCCACGATGCTTTAGAGGAACTGCGAGTTACACACAATGAGTTACTAAATCAAAAAGAACAATTAGCCAATTGTTATCAGAGCGCAGAACTTGAACGTCAACGCTATCGCGATTTGTTTGACTTCGCTCCCGATGCTTATTTAATTACTGACCGTGATGGCAATATTGTAGATGCCAATCGTGCTGCTACTAATTTGTTTCAATTACAAATTCACTCACTCAATGTTTGGTCAAATAAATCATTGATTGATTTTTTACCCCAACATCAACATCATGCATTTCATTATCAGTTACAGAGACTACCATCCGAAGAAACACTTAAAGACTGGGAAGTTATTTTCTGTAAACAAAACGGTCAAACATTTCCTGCGACAATTAGTGTAAACACAGTCAAAAATCTTGATGACGAAATCCATTTTCACTGGTTGATACGTGATATTAGCGCACGTAAGCAAGCAGAAGAAGTGCAGGCAATCAAATCTGAAAATTTAAAGCTTCAAGAGACAGCACAGTTAAAGTCACAGTTTATGGCGATGATGTCGCATGAACTGCGTACTCCTATGCATATAATATTAGGGTTTGCTCAACTGCTTCTACGCCAACCATATCAGCTTTTGGCGCCGCAGTTGAAGAACATGGTGGAGCGAATATACAATAATGCCAAGCATTTGCTGGCATTAATCGAAGATATTCTTGATTTTACAGCGTTAGAATCAGGTAAGTTAAGTTTAAACTCTCAACAATTCAACTTAGCTGAACTCATTCAAACGGTTACTCAAGAACTACAACACCTTGCAGAGCGCAAAAAATTATCATTGTTAGCTCATATTCAGTTACAAAATCCCACAATAATTGGTGATAGCGACCGTGTTCGTCAAATTATAGTTAACCTTCTCGATAACGCTATCAAGTTTACTGATAAAGGTAGCGTAATACTTGAGGTATATGAAGTATGTGAAAATCGCATTGCAATAGTAGTGCGAGACACAGGTATAGGTATTTCTAAAAACGATATTCAATTTATATTTCAAGAATTTCGACAAGTAAATCAAACATACTGCCGTACACATGGAGGTACAGGTTTAGGACTTGCGATAGTTGACAAATTAGTCAAACTAATGCATGGAACTATCACCGTTGAAAGTCAACTTGGAGAAGGTTCAACTTTTCGTGTTGAATTACCAAGGTAGGGTGCGTGACGCTACCAACAATCACGAACGAAGCTATAATCTAATAGCGTCACGCACCCTACTTAACGTATTAATGGTGCGTAAAAGCACTTTAATATACGTTATATTGATTGGTTGTAATAGCTTTCAGGCACCTTACTTAACGTATTAATGGCGTAATATAATTCATAACTCAGCACTCATAACTTTTTGAGCGACTCGTAACTTAGCAGAACGAGAACGGGAATTTTTGATAATTTCCTCTTCAGTAGCAATAATTGGCTTTTTCGTTACAACTTTTAACAAAGGTGATTCGCGTAGAGAATGTTTTACCAAACGGTCTTCGAGACTGTGAAAGCTAATTATTACGAGTCTACCATCAGGCGCCAATCCATAAGGCGCCTTTGCTAAAAAGGTTTCGAGAACTTTCAATTCGTCGTTAACTGCGATGCGTAATGCTTGAAAAACACGGGTGGCAGGATGGATTCGTCCGTGACGGTATTTTGCTGGTACGGCAGATGCGATAATATCGGCTAATTGTGTAGTTGTGTAAAATGGACGTTTTTCTATAATGCGTCTAACGATACGTCGTGATAATCGTTCCTCACCGTATTTAAAGAAAATATCAACTATGTGAGCTTCACTCCAATGGTTGATAATATCCGCAGCAGTTAAAGATTGCTTTTGGTTCATTCGCATATCTAAATTAGCTTCTTTACGGAAACTAAAACCACGTTCGGGTGTATCGAGATGATGCGAACTTACACCTAAGTCAGCCAAAATTCCATCATAACTAAGAGGTGGGTAGTTAAAAGTTGCAAAATTGGTATGAATAAATTTTACCCTGTCCCCAAACTCCGACAGTTCTTTTTGTGCAGCAGCCAAAGCTTCTTCATCTTGGTCTAATGCTGTGACTCTAACGTCAGGCGCCGAATTTAATATCAAACGAGTATGACCACCACCACCAACTGTAGCATCTAAATAGTGACCACCCGCACGCACTGCCAAACCTTCGACTACTTCAGCTGGTAAGACAGGAATATGGGAAAATGTCAGTTCTTCGGGAGCAAGCGATTTTAAAGAGTCGGGGTTCATTAAATAGAGATTATTTCAAAAAATAATATAGCTAATTATCTATATATTTACCACAGAGAGAACTTGGCGGGACGGAAGCCGACACCGCCAAAGTTCGGTAGGCGCAGAGGGCACAGAGGAGAGCGAAACTTTCTCTCTGCGTACTCTGTGCCTAATTAGGTAAAATTCTATACTTAAAAATCAAAATTCACAATATAATATTGACTAAAAGCGACTTGTATGTTGATAGTTTACAGGTAAGTATTTTCTAATGCTTGTGATTGGGAATTGAGATATTAACTTCAACAGTGTATAGCTGTAAAATTGGTAAATTTGGTTTGTGCGTCTTTACTGGTCGATTTTTAAGCCTTTTGGGACAACATTCCTAAAAAAATCCGGCGCCGCTCGTTGGTTCAATCTCAATATCAATATAATTGAATATGTGCAACAAAACTAAACATCTTATCTTATTCCCTAAGTGCCTACACGTTGGGACACCATAGCATAACTAAAGCAATCGTGCGCGGTTCAATTTGAAATTTTTACAAACTGGAGAACGCTAAAATTTATGGCAAGAATTGAAACTAGAACCGAACCGATGGTGCTGAACATGGGTCCGCATCACCCCTCTATGCACGGGGTTATGCGGTTAATTGTTACCCTCGACGGTGAGGACTGTATTGACTGCGAACCGGTGATAGGTTACTTACACCGAGGAATGGAAAAAATCGCAGAAAACCGCAGTACTATAATGTATGTCCCTTACGTGAGTCGTTGGGACTATGCAGCTGGTATGTTTAACGAAGCTGTTACTGTAAATGCACCAGAAAAAATTGCTGGTATAACCGTACCCAAGCGCGCGTCTTACATTCGCGTGATAATGCTGGAATTAAACCGCATCGCTAACCATTTACTATGGTTCGGCCCATTTCTTGCGGACGTTGGCGCCCAAACTCCCTTTTTCTACCAGTTCCGTGAACGCGAGTTGATATATGACCTGTGGGAAGCTGCTACAGGTTATCGGATGGTTAATAATAACTACTGGCGTGTTGGTGGTGTTGCTGTTGACTTACCCTATGGTTGGGTTGACAAATGCTTGGAATTTTGCGATTACATTGTACCTAAAATAGACGAATACGAAAAATTGGTGACTAATAACCCAATTTTCCGGCGCCGTATTGAAGGTATTGGTACTATTACCCGCGACGAAGCAATAAATTGGGGACTTTCGGGTCCAATGTTACGTGCTAGTGGCGTAAAATGGGACTTACGTAAAGTTGACCACTACGAATGTTACGATGATTTCGACTGGGAAGTACATTGGGAAACTGGTGGTGACTGCATGGCACGCTATGTAGTGCGGATGCGGGAAATGCGCGAATCAGTTAAAATTCTTCGCCAAGCATTAAAAGGACTTCCAGGTGGACCATATGAAAACCTGGAAGCCAAGAGAATGATGGAAGGTGCAAAATCTGAGTGGAACGGTTTTGATTACCAGTTTGTTGCGAAAAAAGTCTCTCCATCATTCAAAATTCCTAAAGGTGAAGCTTACGCGCGCGTTGAAAGCGGTAAGGGTGAATTAGGGATTTATATGATTGGTGATGATAATGTATTCCCTTGGCGTTTTAAAATTCGTCCAGCTGACTACAATAATCTCCAAATTCTGCCTCAACTGCTACGCGGTGTTAAAGTCGCCGATATCGTTGTAATTCTAGGTAGCATCGACATCATCATGGGTTCCGTAGACCGATAAACCGACGCGGAGAGCTAGGAATTAGGATACTAACTCCTAACTCCTAACTTCCGTAATGGTTCCTACCCATTCCCATACGTTGCCATTCACATCGAAAACGGGTACCCCAACTGCTAGCATTTCTTGGTATGCGCCATCACGCAAGCGAAGTCTAAATAAAACTTCTATGGGATGTTTTATTTCAAGCGCATCTATCCACAGAGTTAAAGTTGGGTCGCGGTCATCTGGGTGCAGTGCATTTAACCAGCCATACCCTTTATACTCGGCAGGAGTTTGACCTGTAAATGCTTCCCACATCGGTACATCCTCTATAATCCGACCGTCCGGCGCCGCAGTCCAGACAATTGCCGCAGTTACCATTCTCAAGCAGTTGTAACGTTCCTGGCTTAAACGTAGCGCTTCATCAAATTGTTTACGCTCAGTAATGTTCATAATGTAACCCAGTAAACGAGCCGCATCATTATTTTCGGTAGGTGGAATATATTGAGCGCGTGAGAGAATCCATTGTTGGCCTTTTTCTGGGTGGTTGATACGAAATTCAGTATCCAAGCCTAATTCACTATTCACGGCTTTCCAATGGGCCGCTTTAATTCGCTTTTGGTCATCACGATGTATACACATAAGGAACTTTGCAAAGCTCCAAGCTTCATCTTCTTCTGGATATCCCATTAGATGGCGCCATTCTGAAGTCACAAAACCCGTATTTGTCTTTAAATCGTAGCTCCATAATCCTATGCCCGCAGCACGTTGTGCATAAGCAAATTGCTCCTCTTTTTTTTGTAAAGTGTCATACAACTGACGATATCGCTCCTCAGAAGCTAAAATTGCTTGTCGGTTATATTGCCGAATCCGGCTAACCTCAAGCTGTGCGACAACGCGCGTTATTAGTTCGCGTGCCCCAAATGGCTCTACAATAAAATCATCGGCGCCTTCAAACAAACCATTTACAGCGGTTTCTTCGTCCGCTTGTGCTGTCAACATTAATACAGGTATGGCATTTCGATTTGCACGAATCTCTCTAAGCAATGCTAAACCATCACTTCCCGTCATATTCATATCTGTAACAACAAGGTCTGGCGGGTTGTTAATTATAGACATTACTGCTTGTTCGCCATTATTTGCGACTTCAACGCTCCAACGTACAGAAAGAATGCGCTGTAAGTAATCACGCATATCAGCATTATCATCAACAACCAGAATTTTGCCACCTGGTAGTATTGGGCGCATAAGTTAAGTCGGTGCAAATAAATGTAACTGTATTAAAGGGGTTAAGGTGAAGTAAAAGCGAAAACCTTTACTCACTCTTACAAAACTTTATATAGTTTAGTTTTAGTACGCCAACTTACTTATGGTATATATAATGAATTTGCAAAATTATTGTCATATTAAAACTGCTAAGTTTATAACCCCACCCTACATATTTGAATGAAATCTATAACTTGTATTAATGAAATTATTGCCTGTATCACCTCCAAAGTTGAACAGAGAATTACTTTTTCCGAATATATGGATATAGCATTATATCATCCTAGTCACGGTTATTACACTCAAAAAGCAGCGAATATAGGCGCAGACGGAGATTTTTTTACCTCGGTTCATCTCGGCGCCGACTTTGGTGAAATATTGGCAATACAATTTGTCGAGATGTGGGAAATTCTTGGAAAACCAACACCGTTTACGCTTGTAGAAATGGGCGCCGGACAAGGTTATTTAGCTGTTGATATTTTAAATTACCTACAGACGCATCATACTGATTTATTTTCTGTTTTGAAATATACCATAGTTGAAAAATCAACCCTATTAAAACAAGTACAGCAGAAAAAATTGCAAGCTTTTTCTGTAAACTGGTGTGATTTAGGAGAGATAGAAAATAATTCAGTAGTTGGATGTTTTTTTTCTAATGAACTGGTAGACGCTTTGCCTGTACATCAGTTTGCAGTAGAAGAGGGGCAATTAAAAGAGGTTTATGTTGGAGTATCTAACTCAGTAAAAGAAGTAAATAAAGATATTTTTATAGAAATTATTGATGAACCTTCAACGCCAGAACTAAGACAATATTTTGATTTAATCGAAATCGATATCAGTAATTACCCTACAGGATATCGTAGTGAAATTAACTTAACAGCACTCGATTGGCTAACGCAAGTCGCTGATAAATTACAGCGTGGGTATGTACTTACTATAGACTATGGCTACCCAGCACATCGTTATTACAATCCTCGTAGAAATAAGGGTACACTGCAATGCTATTACCAACATCGGCGCCACGATAATCCATATATAAATATAGGAGAGCAAGATATCACCACACATGTAGACTTTACTGCTTTAGAAAGATGGGGTGAAAGCTGCGGATTGGCTAAAGTCGGATTTACACAGCAAGGTTTGTTTTTGATGGCATTAGGTTTAGGAGAAAGAATTGCTATCCTTTCTCAATCTAATCTTTCAGTATCCGACATGCTGCGGCGCCGTGACTCATTACACCAACTAATTGACCCAATGGGACTAGGAGATTTTGGTGTTTTGGTTCAAAGCAAAGGATTTACTCCCACACAACCTCTCAAAGGTTTGACGTATCCTTCGCTTTGATAGAGTAAAAATTAAAACATTGTTAATCTTTTTGTAAGACTAGACGATTCAGTGTTGCAACGTTTAAAGTCTATTAATAGGCTAAAAATAATAATCACAAGGTAAAAACAATGAGTACTCACGATTTATTAATGTTAGTTGGACTACTTACCCCAGGTATCTTACTCTCGGTGATAATAATGGTAACATTTGCAGCAGGTGGCTAAATTAAATCTTGTAGGGTAATCTTGTGGGGTGGGCATCCTTGCCCGCCCTTTATATTAAATAGGCGCTCTTCATATTAAATAGGCGCTCTTCATATTAAATAGGCGCCTGAAAAATCCCCCCTAGCCCCCCTTAATAAGGGGGGGACAAGAATTATTATTGTATCTTTAATAATGCCAGAAAATACCTTCTAAAGCCCCCCTCCAGAGCGGGGGATTGGGGGATTAAATGTTAGATAATAACAATTTTAATTAAACATCAAGCTCATTAATAACTTTTGAAATAATTTATTAATTAAGAAGTTATTGTTCGTAGCGATTGTACTTTCAAACATAAATAATTAACAATTAGGATAGAGAATATAAAGAACAAGTATTGGGATACAGTATGAAGGTGGCATTTCTGGGAACAGGACTAATGGGGTTGCCGATGGCACAGCGGTTATTAGAAGCAAATATAGATTTAATTGCTTACAACCGTACAAGAGAGAAATTGGCGCCACTCAAAGCTGCTGGTGCAGAAATTGCTGAACACCCACGTCATGCGATTCGTGCGGCAGACTATGTAATATTGATGTTAACTAATGCTCCAGCTATTTACAGTGTTTTACTTTCGGATACTTCTTTTAGAATGTTAGCTGGGCGCACTGTAATTCAAATGGGGACTATTACCCCGACAGAAAGCAAAGAAATTCGCGATACTGTTGTTGCTGCTGGAGGAGAATATATTGAGGCGCCTGTTTTGGGTAGCACTACCGAAGCGACTCAGGGTAAACTAATTGTAATGGTTGGCGCCTATCGCGAACAGTATCAGCGTAATTTAGAATTACTAAAACACTTTGGTCCAAAACCTGTATATGTAGGACAAGTAGGAACTGCGGCAGGTTTACAACTAGCATTTAACCAGCTAATTAGTTCACTAACAGCAGCTTTTGCGCTCTCATTAAAATTTGTACAGCGTCAAGATATAGATGTAAATGTGTTCATGCAAATTTTACGTGAAAGCGCTTTATACGCACCAATTTTTGACAATAAGTTACAGCGAATGCTTGATAACGATTATGACAATCCTAGTTTTCCTACTAAACATCTACTGAAAGATACAGATTTATTTATTGATGAAGCAAAAAATGCGGGTTTGAATATCAATGGCATCGATGGTGTCCGTAGTATTCTAGATACAGCAATTCGCATGTCATTTGCCCAAGCTGATTACTCTTCACTTTTTGCTGCAATGACTTCATCCCCTGATGCTGAGTAGAGACCGAATTAATTCGGTCTGTACGAGTTAGGAGTTAGGAGTACTTTTAAATCTTCTACCAAACTTGCCAATAAATTTACAGCATCTACCTGTAACGCTACCCAAGCATTTACCGAAGCTTTCGCTACGTGTCGATTATCTATAATGGTTTGACCTTTGGTAAATTTACCTGCTGTTTCGATATCAACTTGCGCGCGTTGTAGTAAAAGAGTCTCTGGATAAAACAAATAAGCAACAGTCGCAGCATCATGAACTAGAAAGCCTTTTATACCTTCTGTTTGACGGTAGGTTAACGAGGTATAAGTCAAAAACTCACATAACTGCACGATAAATTTCGCTACAGGGTTTTGTGAGTTAGACAAATAAACTTCCTCTGCCATTTCTTTCGTAAAAATTAACTCGTTAGTCACATCTAACGACAATACAACAGTATCATTACGACTATTAAATACGAGTTGTGCAGCGTCAACATTAAAAGCGATATTAAATTCTGCTAGTGAGGTGACGTTTCCTGGTACTTCAAAGGCGCCACCCATCACTATAATTTCTTTAGCCTTTTTCAAAATACCAGGAGATTTCATTTCAGCAGCAGCAAGATTTGTTAATGGCGCCACAGCTAATAAAGTTATTTCTCCAGGGTGAGCATTTAGCTTGTCTATTATAATGTCATCAGAATAGCGTGCGCTCTTATAATCGTGCTTGACCGAAGGTAAACTTTCTGATAAACCTCCCATACCATCGGCGCCGTGAATATAAGCTGCATCCTCGATATCAGTAGGTTCTATAACTCCCTTACCTAACTCTATTTGTGCAAAGTCAGTAAAATTAAGCACCTGACTCGCACAAGCAAACGTAGTCTTAGCATTCACATTTCCTTCAGCAGTAGTAACAGCTACCAACTCCACAAAACCTTGTTTCACCAAACTTAAAAGCCACAGTAACGCAAAAATATCATCGCCACCTGGGTCTGTATCTAAAATGATTTTGGTTTTATTCTGCATGTAAATGATTTGGTATATTTAAGTCAAAGCTATTTTACACCAAGTTATTGAAACAGATATGAAATTCGACCTTTCCACAGACAGGATTATTAAGCAAAAGTCAGCTTTAATGTTAGAGTAAATTAAAAGTCATGCTCAAAAGATGGGTAAGCAGATTGATACGCAAAAAGATTTAAAGCAAGTAAACAAGCAGGGATTTTATAAGATAAAAACACAATTAAAGGAGTTAAGAAAAGATATTTACCTTGGCGGTTTATCAATTCGGAAAGCCAGAGAAGAAGGACGAAGATATTAATTTTATTTGTTTTTGATATAAAGAAAAATCCCCCCTAACCCCCCTTAATAAGGGGGGAAAAGACTTTAAAATTTTCTATTATTAAAATATAGAAGGAAAATACAGCAGATTGCGGGTAAATGAGGTACAATTATAATTGGTGCATCAATTACGATAATGAAAGCTTACTCCATCGACTTCCGGTTAAAAATTGTTCAAGCCTACGAGCAAGGGGACACTTCAATC
>JAESFJ010000137.1_pt1 | contig 77262 bp, 65 predicted proteins | sample 9266161 | NCBI WGS metagenome assembly JAESFJ01 (sample SAMN14506165, study PRJNA617096) | algae metagenome | isolation source: Calothrix sp. FI2-JRJ7 and co-occurring heterotrophs from granitic desert soil | place: USA: Red Pass Lake area, Fort Irwin, California | collected 2000-06-01
CTGGCCGTCGGACAGCACCTGGACTTCGACGTGGCGTGGGTTGCCGAGGAATTTTTCCAGATAGACCATCGGGTTGCCGAACGCTGCACCGGCTTCGGTACGGGTCAGCTTGGCCGATTTGATCAGGTCTTCTTCCTTGTGTACCACGCGCATGCCGCGACCACCGCCGCCGCCAGCGGCCTTGATGATCACCGGGTAGCCCACTTCGCGGGCGATGCGCAGCGCTTCTTCCTCGTCTTCCGGCAGCGGGCCGTCGGAGCCGGGAACCACCGGTACGCCGGTTTTGATCATGGCTTCCTTGGCCGACACCTTGTCGCCCATCAGGCGGATCACGCTCGCGGTCGGGCCAATGAAGGCAAAACCGGAGTTTTCCACCTGTTCGGCGAAGTCGGCGTTCTCGGCGAGAAAGCCGTAGCCCGGGTGGATGCCCGTGGCGCCGGTCAGTTCAGCTGCGCTGATGATCGCCGGGATGTTCAGGTAGGACTGCGCGCCGGCTGCCGGACCAATGCAGACGGACTCGTCGGCCAGGCCCAGGTGCATCAGTTCGCGGTCGGCGGTGGAGTGCACGGCCACCGTCTTGATACCCAGCTCCTTGCAGGCACGCAGGATACGCAGGGCGATCTCGCCACGGTTGGCGATAAGGACTTTTTCCAGCTTCTGCATTGCAGGCTCCCCGGGCATCAAACGATGGTGAACAGGGGCTGGTCGTATTCAACCGGCTGGCCGTTTTCCACCAGGATGGACTCGATCACGCCGCTGGCTTCGGCTTCGATGTGGTTCATCATCTTCATCGCTTCGACGATGCACAGGATGTCGCCTTTCTTCACGGTCTGACCGACTTCGACGAAGTTGCCCGAGGTCGGCGAAGCAGCGCGGTAGAAGGTACCGACCATCGGCGAGCGAGCAACGGTGCCGTTCAGTTTCGCGGCGGCGGCTGGGGCGGCTTCAGCGCCCGGAGCAGCTGCAGCGACAGGCGCGGCGACCGGAGCCGGTGCAGGCGCGTACATCGGCTGCGGGGCATAGGCCGGTTGCTTGCTGTGACGGCTGATGCGTACGGACTCTTCGCCCTCTTTGATCTCCAGCTCGTCGATACCGGACTCTTCCAGCAGCTCGATCAGTTTCTTGACTTTACGGATATCCATGAATGGTCAACTCCCAGAGGTGAGGTAGGACTTGTCTACCAGGCTACGCGTCAGGCGCGCCCGGCCAGTTGTTCGAGTGCCGCTTCCAGGGCCAGCCGATAACCGCTGGCGCCAAGGCCGCAGATCACCCCTACTGCAACGTCGGAAAAATAGGAGTGATGGCGGAAAGGTTCACGCTTGTGCACGTTGGACAGGTGCACTTCGATGAATGGGATGCTCACCGCCAGCAATGCGTCACGTAATGCGACGCTTGTATGGGTAAAAGCGGCAGGATTGATCAGGATAAAGTCGACACCTTCACCCTTTGCGGCGTGAATGCGGTCGATCAGTTCGTACTCGGCATTGCTCTGCAGGTACAGCAGATGATGGCCAGCCTCGCGGGCGCGCTGCTCCAGATCCTGATTGATCTCGGCGAGGGTGGTGGCGCCATATTTATCGGGCTCGCGGGTGCCCAGCAGATTCAGATTGGGGCCGTGCAGCACCAGTAGGGTGGCCATGGTCGCGTTCCTTGTTGTTCAGGCTGCGCAGGACTATGACGCAGCTGCGCGATGTCAGCAATAGTCGACACGATGCCTGCCGTTTGCGGCAGAAATATGACTATGGCGTTGGTTTCGGTCGTTGCCAGGGCATTCGCAAAGAACCGGCGATGATCGCGTTGCCAGCGTTCAACGACCTGCCTTGCGGTTGCTGGCCTGATCCAGGCGCCCTACGAAGGTGGCGGCATTGACCTCACCTACGACACGCAGATCGAGCAATTCGTCACCATTGCCGGCGAACAACTGGATGGCAGGTGGGCCGAACAACTTGTAACGGTCCAGCAGGGCGCGCTGGGCGGCGTTGCTTTCGGTGATATCGAAGCGGATCAGGCGCCAGCCGGCCAGTTTGCTGCCCACTTCGGCATTGCCGAACACCTCGCGCTCGATGACCTTGCAGCTGATGCACCAGTCGGCGTACCAGTCCAGCAGCAGCGGCTGGCCGCTGGCTTTGGCCTCGGCCAGTGCGGCGTCCAGTTCGGCGGGGCTGCTCAGGGTTTGCCAGGCACCACTCTTGGCGCTGCTCTGGCTGGCACCGGCCTGCAACTGGCCGAGCGGCTTGAGCGGATCGCTCGCACCTTGCAGGGCACCGACCCAGGCGGCCAGGGCATAGACCAGCAACGCCAGGCCGGCGATCTGGCCGAGCTTCTGTCGATGCGTTTTGGGACCGAACTCCAGCGCACCGAGGAATACCGCCACGCCACCCGCCAGCAGGCCCCACAGGGCCAGGCTGAGACTGCCCGGCAGTACGCGCTCGAGCAGCCAGACCGAAACGGCCAGCAGCAGCACGCCGAAGGCATTGCGCACCGTGACCATCCAGGTACCGGTTTTCGGCAGCAGCGCACCACCGCCAACGGCGAACAGCACCAGCGGCGTACCCATGCCGAGGCCGAGGGCGAGCAGCTTCAGGCCGCCGCCCAGGGCATCACCACTGGCACTGGTATATAGCAGGGCACCGGCCAGCGGCGCCGAGACGCAGGGGCTGACCAGCAGACTGGACAGCACGCCGAGCAGGGCTGCATTCAGATGCGAGCCGCCATGGGTTTTGCCGGCCAGGCGATCCAGCGGTTCACTGATGAAACGTGGCAGGCGCAGCTCGAACAGGCCGAACATGGCCAGCGCGAAGAAGGCGAAGAAGGTGGCGAAAGGCACCAATACCCAAGCCGATTGCAGGCGAGCCTGCAGATTTAGGCCCGCGCCGAACAGCCCCATCAGCGTGCCGAGAATGGCGAAGCAGGCGGCCATCGGCAGGACATAAGCCAGCGACAGAGTCAGGCTGCGCAGGCCACCCAACTGGCCGCGCAGCACCACGCCGGAGAGGATCGGCAGCATCGGCAGCACGCAGGGGGTGAAGGTCAGCGCCAGACCGCCGAGGAAGAACAGCGCCAGCTCTTTCCCGTTCCAGCCTGTCGCGACCGGCGCCACATCACCGCTGGTGGCGGCAGGCATATCACCGATCTCGATATATTCGGTTTCCGGCGGATAGCACAGGCCCTTGTCGGCGCAACCCTGATAGCCGACCTGCAGGCGCAGCGGGCGGTTATCCGGGTTGTCCAGCGGCACACGGATATCCAGCACGCCGTAGTACACCTCGACATCGCCGAAGAATTCATCGTGCTTGGCCTCGCCTGCTGGTAATTCGGCGTCGCCGAGCACCAGGTCCGCCGGTTCGACGCTGAAATTGAATCGATGGCGATAGAGGTAGTAGCCCTCGGCCGCGACGAAGCGCAGCGTCACTGCCTGTGCATCGCTGCTCACCAGGCTCAGCTTGAAGGCTTCACGCACCGGCAGGAAATCGCTGCTGTTGTTCAGCGGTGCGCCAATCGGCGAGGCGGCAGGGCGCTGGTCGAACAGGTTGGCGCTGGCGGGCAGGCTCAGGCAGAGCAGAAGCAGGGGAAGCAGCAGTCGACGCAGTGACATCGGGCGAATATCTCGGCGAAAGGTGGCGGCATGATACCGGAAAGCGCTCACCCGTATCGTCGTCGCCGCGCCGGGGCGTCGATTGCCGGAGATGAGCGGAACCTTGGAGAAGGCCGGCCTTGTCGAGTTCCCGTGCAGATCAAGCCTGCGCTGCCGTGTCGCAGGCGCTCAGACGCGAAACGCCTGTACGGCGCTGTGCAACTGGCCACCCAGGTGCAGCAGGCGTTCACTCTCGCTGCGTCCGTTGGCGATCAGGCCGAGGTTGTCGTCGCCCAGTTGGTGGATGCGTTCGCCGTGTTCGCGAATCTCGCTGACCGCATTGCTCTGCTGCGCGGTGGCCTCGGCGATACGCCCGGCCATGCTGGCGATGGTGCGTATGGCGCTGACGATCTCGTCCAGCGCACCATCGGCCGCTTCGGCCTTGCCCGCGGTAGCTTCGGCGTGTTCGACCTGGGCACGCATGGCCTGTACCGACTGATGCGCGGCTTGTTGCAAGCGGCCGATGACATCCTGGATTTCCGCGGTGGCGCTGCCGGTGCGCTGCGACAGTGAGCGCACCTCGTCGGCGACCACGGCGAAACCGCGGCCGGCCTCGCCGGCGCGCGCGGCCTCGATGGCGGCGTTGAGGGCGAGCAGGTTGGTCTGTTCGGCAATGCCGCGAATCACCGTCAGCACGCTGCCGATGGTGGCAGTCTCGTCGGCCAGGCGTTCGATGGCCTGGGCGTTGCCCTGCACCTCGGTGACCAGGGCGTGCAGCCCTTCCAGGCTCTGGCCGATGACCTGCTGGCCCTGGACCAGAGCGCGGTCGGCGTCGCGGCTGGCGTCGGCGGTCTGGCTGGCATCCTGGGCGACCTGGCCGATGGTCGCTTCCAGCTCGCTCAATGCGTCGCGGATCAGGGCGGTATCGCCGGCCTGGCGTTCGGCTCCGCCGTGCAGGCCGCCGCTGAGGTCGGCCAGGGTACGACTGGAGCCGGCGACATGCTCGGCGTGGCCGCGGATGCTGGCGACCAGCTCCACCAGATAGCGGCGCAGGTGATTGAGCGAATCTTCGATATCGCGCAGCTCGCGGGTGCGGGAATTGATGCTGATCGGCGTCGCGAAATCACCTTTGGCCCACTGCGACAGCGCCGGTACCAGGCGCTCGAGTACTTGCGACAGGCGCCGCTGGATGCGGTCGATGAGCAGGGCGATCAGCAGGATCAGGCCGATCATCAGGCCTTGAATCAGCCGGACCTCGCCCTGGATGCGCGCGTATTCGCCTTTTACCAGGGGTTCCAGCGCCGCCAGTGCCTGTTGCACCTGGGTCACGCGTTCGGTGGTGGTCACGGCCAGTTGCTGACGTTGCTCGACCAGCTCGCGGGTGCGCTGCAGTTCGCTGGGGTAGCGGCGTACCAGGGTGCTCAGTTCGCGTTTCAGCTCGATGCCACGATCCTGCGCCTGTTGCTCCTGCTGTGTCTCATCCAGACCTAGCAGCGCGGCGAAACCGACGCTGGCAGAGCTATCGGCCTGCTGTACGCCGAGTAGCGGCAACTTATCCAGCGCCTCTGCCTGCTGAGCAAGAGCCTTGAGTTCGCGTTCGACATCGCCGAGGAGCTCACTACGACCCTGGCTGGTGAAGCGCTCGCGGGCGTGGGCCAGCTTCAGCAGGCGCGAACCGGCTTCCTGCAGTGGTTTACGGTAGTCACCGGCGGCGGGGCTGCTGGCATCTGCGACGTACTGGGTCAGTTGTTCCAGCGCGGCGAGCATCTCGCGTTCGGCCTGCAACAGAAGCCCCTGCGGATCACCGGCCAGTTTGCCGGCCGCCAGCAGCTGATTGGCGCTGAAGTCGCGCAGTTGCTCAAGGCTTGGGCGCAGCTCGGTGGTCAATTGTGGTGGCAGTTGTTCGAGGGCTTCGTCGAAGGCGTCGATGGCCTGGGCCGCACTGCTGTGTTGCACCGCGTTGCCACTGACCAGATAGGCCTGAATGTTGTCGGCCACCTCGCGCTGGAACTGCTGGGACAGCGTCAGGTAGCGCTCCATCAGTTGCACCGGTTGCTGCAACGCGCGCTGCGACCACCAGAGCGTCGCCGCCAGCGCAACGCAGACGGTGACCAGCAGCAGGGTGTTTAGGTTGGTGAGCAGCTTGAGGCGCATGACGGGCTCGATCGACGACTGAACGATGCCCGCGAGCTTATTGCGGTTTGGTTACAGGCTGATGACGCTGTGAGCTGCGTCACGTTCTGCGGCGAGTCATTCGCTGCTGTACAGCTCCACCCGGTTACGACCACCGTGCTTGGCCTTGTACAGCGCCTCGTCGGCGCGCTTGGACAGTGCGTTGCCATCCAGGCCCGGTTGCAGCATGGCGATGCCGCAGCTGAAAGTGCAGGACAGGTCCTGCGGCTGGGCCGGGTAGTGGATTTCGGCGAAGCGCTGGCGAATCTCTTCCAGCACCTTGAGCGCTGATTGCTCATCGGTATCGGGCAGCACCACGGCAAATTCCTCGCCGCCGTAACGACCGATGTGGTCGGTCTTGCGCAGGCGCTGCTTGAGGAACAGCGCCAGGCTCTTGATCACGCGGTCGCCCATGGGGTGGCCATAGGTGTCGTTGACCTTCTTGAAGTGGTCGATGTCGAGCATGGCGAAGGCCAGCGGCTGCTCGTCGCGACGGGCGCGAAAGCAGGCGTCTTCGAGCAGCTGCAGGGTATGGGTGTGGTTGTACAGGCCGGTCAGGCTGTCACGCACCATGCGCGCCTTGAGGTTGCGTGCACGGGCCGCGCGGTTGCGCACGGTGGCGATCAGATGGCGTGGCTTGATCGGTTTGGTGAGGAAGTCGTCGCCGCCCTCGCTCATGGCGTCGAGCTGCTTGTCCAGGTCGTCCTCGGCCGACAGATAGATGATCGGAACGCTGACGTAACGGTCGTTGTGGCGGATCACCTTGGCCAGTTCGGTGCCGTTGCAGTCGGGCATGTACATGTCGAGGATGATCAGGTCTGGCTGGAATTCGGCCAGCGCGTCCATCGCCTGAATCGGCTCGGTCAGGGTGTGGGTGAGAATGCCGGCGCTGTTGAGCACGCGCTCGGTATGGGTCGCCTGGGCCTTTGAGTCGTCGACGATCAGCACCTTGTACGGGTCGTACTGCGAGACGTGGGTCAGTACCTCGATACGTTCGAGCAGGCTGGAGGCGTCCAGCGAACCGGTGAAGAACTCCTGCCCGCCGGCGCGCACTGCGGCCAGGCGCGTTGGGGTGTCGGTATCGCAGTGGCTGAAGAACAGCAGCGGAATCTTCTGCTCCAGACCCTCTTGCACCGAGTTGGCAAGTTCCAGACCGGCGCCGGCGAAATCGACGTCCATGACGATGGCAGCCGGGTGGCGCTCGCTGATGGCGGCGCGGAAGGCGAGCTCATCACTCAGGGCCTGCGCCGCCAGGCCGAAGAAATCCAGTTGCTGGGCAAGACGCTCGGCGCGCTGGGCATCCTGCAGGGCCAGGTACACCGGTTTGCGCAGTGGTGGCAGGAAGGTCTGTTCGAAGGCATCGCTATGACGCAGACCGGTTCTCGACAAGCGCTGCATGGCCTGATTGAGTCGGGCGATCAACGTGCTGTTGAGGCGACCGCGATTTTCCACCACTTCATCGAGGCTGACGCCAATGCTTTGCGCCAGCTGCGCGTGCTCGATCTGCTCGAATCGCTCGGCGTAACGCAGCAGGCGCAGGTTGGCCTCGGTCAGCTCAGCCATGCCGGCATCGTTCCATTCGCTGCGTTGCAGGCGCTGCCAGACTTCCAGCACCTGGCGTGCCTGGTGAATCACGCGCTGGGCGAAATGGTGCTTGAGGCGATCTCGACTGGGATCCGGGTGCTCGGTCATGGGCCGACTTCTATAGGTGGTTAAGTCAGTGGTGGCTTGATGCTATCACTTGCTGGAGGCGCTGACATTGCCGTCGATCAATTGGCGTCGGTATTTCTGTCGAATAAGCGACAGAAATGTAGTTTTCCCTTACCAGCGGTAAGTTTGCCCCTCTGCCCTGCGTTTTGCTGTGGGCTTGCCTTATAGTGCGTAGCAGGTCGCAACCCGTTGGTCGGGTTGTGGTCGAACACTCGAATTCGCTTGAAAAGGACACTGCCATGCTGGACTGGAAGAATCGCGCGACGAACTCGCAAGACGGCGCCGCCAAGACCTCAGGGGGCGGTCGCAGTGGCGGCAGCCTGATTGCCCGAGCTCTGGGCGGCCTGATCGGTGTCTATCTGCTGATCGCCTTGGTGGTCGGTTGGTACTGGAGTCAGGAACCGTCTGCCTTCCAGGTCCAGCAGCATGCGCAGAATTCGGCGCAGCAGGCGCAACGGCAGATGGTCACCGGTTACACCTCGGTGGAAACCCTCAAGCAGGTCGCCAGCACGCTGCTCGACAAGCCGGGCGGCTATCTGTCCAACGATCTTGCGCCACCCGGTCTGTGGCTGGACAACATGCCGAGCTGGGAATACGGCGTGCTGGTGCAGGTACGCGATTTCTCGCGTGCGCTGCGCAAGGACTTCGCCCGTTCGCAGTCGCAGTCCACCGAGGACCCGGACCTGGCCAAGGCCGAGCCGCGTTTTCACTTCGACAACAAGAGCTGGGCGTTGCCGGCGTCCGAGTCCGAGTATCGCGAGGGCATCAAGTCGCTGGACCGCTACCTCGCTCGTCTGGCCGACCCGGCGCAGAGAAACGCGCAGTTCTATGCGCGTGCCGACAACCTCAACAACTGGCTGGGTGATGCCGGCACACGTCTTGGCTCGCTGTCCCAGCGCCTGTCCGCCAGCGTGGGTCAGGTGCGCCTGAATGAGAAACTGCAGGTGGGCAGCGATGCCGAAGAGTCCGGGCTGATTGGTGAAGGCGGCGTTTACGAGACGCCCTGGCTGCAGATCGATAACGTGTTCTACGAGGCTCGCGGCCAGGCCTGGGCGCTGGCTCATCTGCTACGCGCCATCGAGGTGGACTTCGCCGACGTGCTGGCGAAAAAGAACGCCACCGTCAGTGTGCGTCAGATTATTCGTGAGCTGGAGGCCGCGCAGGCCACCCTGTGGAGCCCGATGATCCTCAACGGCAGCGGTTACGGTGTTCTGGCCAACCACTCGTTGGTGATGGCCAACTACATCTCCCGCGCCAATGCCGGCATGATCGATCTGCGTCAGTTGCTGAGCCAGGGTTGATGGTCGCCATTTCGGCAGCGGAGGCGGCGCATCGTGCTGCCTCCGACCGCGAGCGGGTGGCCTGGGTTGACGAACACGATCGGCCACTGGGTGGTGTTTCCCGGGCCGAAATGCGCGAGCGCCGGCTGATCGGGCGTGGCACCTACATTCTCCTGTTCAACACGGCCGGTCTGCTGTGTGTGCATCGGCGCACCCTGAGCAAGGCGCTATATCCCGGTTACTGGGACGTGGCGGCCGGCGGCATGGTGCTCGAAGGCGAGGACTACCGCCTCTCAGCCGAGCGTGAATTGGCCGAGGAACTGGGCGTCGTCGATGCCGACCTGGTCGAGCATGCGCACTTTCTCTATGACGCTCCGGAAAGTCGCCTGTGGTGCATGGCCTATTCGGCGGTATCCGACGCGCCGCTGGTGTTGCAGCCGGAAGAAGTACTGGAAGCGCGCTTTATCAGCGTCGAGCAGGCGCTGGAAGAAACCCATCGCCTGCCCTATTGCCCCGATTCGCTGGCGGCGCTGGAGCGCTACATAAACAGGCCGCTTGCGGCCGGCTGATGTCCCTCTCTCATTTATGGGAGACGACTGCATGGATGCAGGAGGTAGGGCGACGCAGGATGCCCAAGCCGAGGGTGCCCGAAGGGCGGGAGAGGGTGGTTGTGTTAGCTCCTGCGCGTAGGGTGCGCTGTGCGCACCGCCTTTACCCCCGGATGCGGGCCCTTGGTGCGCACGGCGCACCCTACGGCGTCGCGGATTCCGAGCACTCCGTGCGCGATGGCGAACGGCGTCGCCAAAGTGCCGCACAATGACGCAAATTTGGTCTTAGCAAGCCCGGCCTTTGCCGTTACACTGCGCGGCCTTTTCGGCGGACGTCTGTCCGCTTGCGCTGCCCCTGCCTGAGTGGGGCTTCGCGGCTGAACCCGTTCAGCCAGTCGCTATCCTGACCCCTACGAGGACAAGCCGGTGGTCAAGAAAGCCTCTTCATTCTCCGCCCTGAGCGGTCTCGTCTATTCCACCGATGGCGGTCGCCATTGCCCGGATTGCAACCAGGCGGTGGATGCCTGCATCTGCAAACAGACACGCATTCCCGATGGCGACGGTATTGCCCGTGTGCGCCGTGAGACCAAGGGCCGTGGCGGCAAGACCGTCACCACCGTCAGCGGCGTGCCGCTGGCCGAGGAGCCGCTCAAGGAGCTGGCCAGCGCCTTGAAGAAACGCTGCGGCACCGGCGGCGCACTCAAGGACGGGGTGATCGAGATTCAGGGTGATCACGTCGATCTGCTGTTGGCCGAGCTGAGCAAACGCGGGTTTACCGCGAAGAAGTCCGGCGGCTGATAAGCCCTTTTCTAAACTTCGATGACGTTAGTACGGTCAACCGCCGAGCAAACGTCATCTTGCTTTCATAATTTCTAAACTGGCCGCCAGCAAGGTCAGGCTTTTCTCATGGGAGAACCCGATGTCCGCACGACGCACCCGCAAAGACGACGGCAGCCAATGGACCGTAGCCGATAGCCGTAGTGTCTATGGCATTCGCCATTGGGGCGCCGGTTACTTTTCGATCAACGATGCCGGACGTATCGAAGTGCGTCCCAATGGGCCGGACAGCCAGCCCATCGATCTTTATCAGCAGGTCGACGAGCTGCGTCAGAGCGGCCTGTCGCTGCCGCTGCTGGTGCGTTTCCCGGACATTCTGCAAGATCGCGTGCGCCGCCTGACCGGTGCCTTCGACGCCAGTATCGAGCGCCTGGAATACCAGAGCCGTTACACCGCGCTGTACCCGATCAAGGTCAACCAGCAGGAAGCGGTGATCGAGAACATCATCGCCACGCAGAACGTCTCCATCGGCCTCGAGGCCGGCTCCAAGCCCGAGCTGCTGGCCGTGCTGGCGCTGGCGCCGAAGGGCGGCACCATCGTCTGCAACGGTTACAAGGACCGCGAGTTCATCCGCCTGGCGCTGATGGGGCAGAAGCTCGGCCACAACGTGTTCATCGTCATCGAGAAAGAGTCGGAAGTCGCCCTGGTGATCGAGGAGGCCGCTGACCTCAAGGTCGCGCCGCAGATCGGCCTGCGCGTGCGCCTGTCCTCGCTGGCATCTTCCAAGTGGGCCGACACCGGTGGCGAGAAGTCCAAGTTCGGTCTGTCCGCAGCGCAGATCCTGCAGGTGGTGGAGCGCTTCCGCGCTGCCGGGCTGGATCAGGGCATCCGCCTGCTGCACTTTCACATGGGTTCGCAGATCGCCAACATCGCCGACTACCGCAAGGGCTTCCGCGAGGCCATCCGCTACTACGGCGAGCTTCGCGCCATGGGCCTGCCGGTCGATCATATCGACGTCGGCGGTGGCCTCGGTGTGGACTACGACGGTACCCATTCGCGCAATGCCAGCTCGATCAACTACGACATGCAGGACTACGCCGATGCCGTGGTCGACATGCTCAAGGAGTTCTGCGACCGCCAGGAAATCCCCCATCCGCACATCTTCTCCGAGAGCGGCCGGGCGATGACCGCGCACCATGCCGTGCTGCTGGTGCAGGTCACCGACGTCGAGCGGCACAACGACAAGGTGCCGGAGATCGACGCCAGCGTCGAGCAGCCGGAAGTGTTGCAGGTGCTGATCGAACTACTGGAAGACAGCGACCCGGAAATGGTCGCCGAGACCTACTGGCGCGCCACCCACTACATCGAGGAAGTGGCTGCGCAGTATTCGGCTGGCAAGCTCAGCCTGGCGCAGAAGGCGCTGGCCGAGCAGTGTTACTTCGCCATCTGCCGTCGCCTGCACAACCAGCTCAAGGCGCGTCAGCGCTCGCACCGTGCGGTGCTCGACGAGCTCAACGACAAGCTGGCCGACAAGTACATCTGCAACTTCTCGGTATTCCAGAGCCTGCCGGACACCTGGGCCATCGGCCAGATTCTGCCCATCCTGCCGCTGTCACGCCTGGACGAAGAGCCGCTGCGCCGCGCCGTGTTGCAGGACCTGACCTGCGACTCCGACGGCAAGATCCGTCAGTACGTCGACGAGCAGTCGATCGAGACCAGCCTGCCGGTACACGAGATCCGCGAGGGTGAGGACTATGTGCTGGGCATCTTCCTGGTCGGCGCCTATCAGGAAATCCTTGGCGATATGCACAACCTGTTCGGCGATACCGACTCGGTGAACATCTACCAGGGCGCCGATGGCAGCGTGGTGCATGCCGGCATCGAGACCCACGACACCATCGAGGACATGCTGCGCTACGTGCACCTGTCGCCGGAAGAGCTGATGACCCACTACCGCGACAAGGTGGCCAGCGCCAAGATCAGCGCCCGCGAGCGTACGCAGTTCCTCGATGCCTTGCGCCTGGGACTGACCCGCTCGTCCTACCTGGCGTCGTAAACCGCCTGCGGCAACTCCGGTAGCCCGGATGCAATCCGGGGATGGTGCAACGTCGGACATCGTTCCCGGATTGCATCCGGGCTACGGTGCTGCTCTGTGGGAGGCGCTTCAGCGGCGATGCTTTGCGTCTCTCGGTTCAGCCAATGACGCCATAACCGCGCGCCATCAGCGTCGCCAGCAGCGGTATCACCAGCAACAGCAGCAGTTCGATGCGGATGCTCCAGGTCACCAGGCGTACCTGCCGAGCGCTGGGCGCGGGCACCTGACCTGCCTTCACGGTTTTGCGCCATTTGATGAACACCACCGTGGGCAGGATCGACAGCAGGCCAACCAGGATGAACAGCCCTAACTTCGCATGGAACAGGCTGTTGCCCATGTAATAGGTGGCGCCCTTGCCGAACCACAGCACGCGGGCGACACCGGTGGCCAGCACTAGACCGGCACAGATGCCGTAGACCAGGTCGGTGATCATCAGGCTGCGCGCACGGGACAGATCCAGCGGCGCCTTGAACAGCACGTGTTCGATGCTGAGCAGGGCGAACAGGGCGAAGATCGCCAGAAAATGCAGATAGGCGACGAGTGCGGCGGCCATCGAGTGCTCCTTGCGGGTTATTTATCGGTTGCGGCGAATTCGCAGCGATTGCGACCGCCGCGCTTGGCCCGGTACAGCGCCTGGTCGGCCCGTTCCAGGGCGTCGGCGGCGGTTTCGCCGGGCGCCAGCAGGGCGCAGCCGACGCTGGCGGTCTGGCTCAACTGGGCGCCGTCCAGCTCCATGGCCGGCTCGGCGATGGCCAGGCGCATGCGTTCGGCGATCTGCAGCAGTTCGGTGCTGTCGTGTACCAGGGCGAGAATCACGAATTCTTCGCCGCCGTTGCGGGCGACCACATCCTGCGGGCGCACCGCCGCGCTCAGGCGTCGTGCGCTCTGCCACAGCACCTGATCACCAGCGGCGTGGCCATGGCGGTCATTGACCTGCTTGAAGTGGTCGAGGTCGCAGAACAGCAGGCCCAGGCGCAGGCCGGTGCGTTCGGCCGCGGCCTGCTGCTGGGGCAGAAAGTGCAGCAGGCCGGCGCGATTCCACAGCTGGGTCAGCGCGTCGAGCATGGCCTTGCGCTGCGCGCGACTCAGTGCTGCGCGCAGCTGCTCGGCCTGGCGCGAGCTGTGGCGCAGGCGCAGATAGCCCTCCACCAGTTGTGCCATGTCGCGCAGCTGGCGCCGCTCGCAAACATCTAAGCCGCGCGGCTGCGGGTCGATCAGGCACAGGGTGCCGAGGGTCTGGCCGTCTTCGTCATGCAGCGGCTGGCCGGCGTAGAAGCGGATAAAAGGCGATTGCAGCACCACCGGGTTGTCGGCGAAGCGAAAGTCCAGGTGGGTGTCCTCGATCACCAGGGCGTCGTCTTGCAGGATGGCGTGGGCGCAGAAGGAGATGCACCTTGGGGTCTCGGCGAGTTCCAGGCCCTGGCGGCTCATGAACCACTGCCGGTCGTTGTCGATCAGGTTGATCAGCACCGTCTTCACCGCGAACAGTTCACGGGCGATACGGGTCAGTGTGTCCAGGTAGGGATCGGCCGGGGTGTCGAGCAGGTCCTGGCGCTCCAGGGCCTGTTGACGTTGTACTTCGTTGTGCGGCAGCTCAGCGCTGAGCATGGGCGGTCTCTCCTGCTGGCAGTGGGGGGAACCATTGGTCGCGACGACTCAAGTGCCAAGCATAGCCAGCCAGCACTAGGCTCCGTAGCCCCATGAAGGCGAGAAAGGCCAGCCACAAGCCGTGGTTGCCCAGCGCCTGCAGAGCCCAGCCCAGCGGCAGGGCCAGCGCCAGGGCAATCAGCATGGCATCGCGCATTTCTCGGGCTCGGGTGGCACCGATGAACAGACCGTCGAGCAGGTAGCTCCACACCGCTAGCAGCGGCAACAGCGCGAGGTAGGGTAGGAAGTTTAGCGCTAGTTCGCGCACTTCGGAGATATTGGTGAGCATGCCGACGAACCAGTGCCCGCCGAAAAGGAAGAACAGGGCGAAGCCGGCGCTGGCCAGCAGCGACCAGGCACCGGCCACCAGCAGCGAACGGCGCAGCGCAGCGCGATCACGCGCGCCCAGCGCGTGGCCGCAAAGGGCCTCGACGGCATGTGCCAGGCCGTCGAGGGCGTAGGCGGTCAGCGTCAGGCCATTGAGCAGCAGCGCGTTGGCCGCCACCGTGGCATCGCCGAGGCGCGTGCCTTTCACGGTGATCAGGAAGAACACCAACTGTAGCGCCAGGGTGCGGATGAAGATATCGCGGTTGACCGCCAGCAACGGACGCCAGTTGCTCCAGCGTTTCAGCGCGCTACTGTCGAGGCGGCCAGGATATTGTGCGAGTGCACCGCGGGCCAGCCACAGGCCGAGCAGGGCGCCACTCCATTCGGCTATCACCGAGGCCCAGGCCGCGCCGGCTACACCCCATTCGAGACCGAGCACGAACAGCAGGTCGAGCGCCACGTTGATCAGGTTGGCCGTCAGTAGGATGGCCAGCGGACCACGGGCGCTCTGCGTGCCCAGCAGCCAGCCGATCAGGGCGTAGGTCGCCAGGCTGGCGGGCAGGCCGAGCAGACGGATCTGGAAATACTGGCGCGCCAGTTGATCCAGTTCGGCCGAGGGTTGCATCAGACTCAGTGCGGCATTACTGAAGGGCAAAGCCAGCAGGCCCAGGAGCAAGGCCAGGAGTATACCCAGGCCGAGCCCCTGCACCAGTACCTGACGCAGGGCGCTGCCATCCCCGCGGCCTGCAGCCTGGGCGGCGAAACCGGTGCTGCCCATGCGCAGAAAGCCCATGGCCCAGGTCAGCAGGGTGTAGAGGCTGCCGCCCACCGCCACGGCAGCCAACTGGTGGGCATGCGGCAAGTGGCCGACCACGGCGGTGTCGACCAGCGCCACCAGCGGCACCGAGAGGTTGGAGAGAATCATCGGCGCCGCCAGTGCCCAGACCTTGCGCTGGGTCGGGGTGTGGCGCCAGGCATCGAGCAGGGCAGACATGGGCGGCTCCGGCAAAGCGCCGATTATAGGCACAGCACCGGGGTGGTCGCACATCGCCTCAGGACTGTGAGTGGCTTGGCGAATTCGTCTGCACGGCTCGTCGTTGGCAGGGCGCCTCGGCTATAGTTGACTGTCTCTGCGCCCCCTGATTCCGGAGCCCGCAATGCCGAACAAAGGACTGCTTCTGGCCTTGGTGCTGACCCTGCTCAGCGCCTGTGATTCTTCTGAACCCCCAGCCACGGTGACCCCCGCTGCCCCTGCTGCGCAACAGCCACAGGCGCCCAAGCCAGCGGTCGACCGCGACGCGCTGGCCAAGCGCTACGCCGGGCGCGAGCTGGAGGTGGTCGACGTCTCCGAGGTGCAGCTCGACGGCGCCAGTGCGCTGTCGGTGACCTTCTCCATCCCGCTGGACCCCGACCAGCCCTTCGCCGAGCGCCTGCACCTGGTCGACAGTACTGCCGGCAAGGTCGACGGCGCCTGGGAACTGACCGACAACCTCAGCGAGTTGCGCCTGCGCCACCTGGAGCCGCAGCGCAAACTGGTGCTGACCATCGATGCTGGCCTGACGTCGATCAATGGCGGCAAGCTCGCCAAAGAGCATGTCAGCCGTTTCGAAACCCGCGACCTGCAGGCCAGCGTCGGTTTCGCCAGCCGCGGTTCGCTGCTGCCGACCCGCCTGGCCGAAGGCCTGCCGGTCATCGCGCTGAACGTCGACAAGGTCAACGTCGAGTTCTTCCGTATCAAGCCCGAGGCGCTGCCGCGTTTCCTGTCCCGCTGGGGCCGGGCCAGTAACCTGGATACCTGGGAGGCGCGCGAACTGCTGCCGATGGCCGATCTGGTCTATGGCGGGCGCTTCGACCTCGACCCGGCGCGCAACACCCGTGAAACCTTGCTGCTGCCCATCGCCGGCCTGGAGCCGTTCAAGCAGCCGGGCGTGTACCTGGCGGTGATGCGTGAGGCCGGCAGCTACAGCTACTCGCAGCCGGCGACGCTGTTCTCCCTGAGTGATATCGGCCTGTCCGCGCATCGTTATCGCGACCGTCTCGACGTGTTCACCCAGGCGCTGGAAGGTGGCAAGGCGCAGTCCGGCGTGCAGCTCGAGCTGCTCGATGGTGAAGGCGCGCTGCTGGCTGAAGGCAAGACCGATTCGGCTGGCCATGCACAGCTGCCGTTGCCTGCCAAGGCCCAGGTGCTGCTGGCCAAACTGGACGAGCAGACCAGCCTGCTGCGCCTGAACACGCCGGCGCTGGACCTGGCCGAGTTCGATATCACCGGCCCGAAAGCGCACGCCCTGCAGTTCTTTGTGTTCGGCCCGCGCGATCTGTATCGCCCCGGCGAGACGGTGCTGCTAAACGGCCTGTTGCGTGATGCCGACGGCAGCCCGGTCAAGGCCCAGCCGGTCAGCGTCGAGGTGCGCCGCCCGGATGAGCAGATCAGCCGCAAGTTCGTCTGGAATGCTGGCGATGACGGCCTCTATCAATACCAGCTGCCGCTCGCCGAAGAGGCCCCGACCGGCCGCTGGCAGCTGTTGCTCGACCTGGGCGACGGCAACCCGCAGCTGTACGAATTTCTCGTCGAGGATTTCCTGCCCGAGCGCATGGCCCTGGAGCTCAAGGGCCAGGACCAGCCCTACGCGCCGGGCGACAGCGCCGAGTTCGCGGTGACCGGACGCTACCTCTATGGTGCGCCGGCCGCTGGCAATCGTCTGACCGGGCAGCTCTACGTGCGCCCGTTGCGTGAGGCGGTGGCGAGCCTGCCGGGTTATCAGTTCGGCGACATCACCGAGGCCGACCTGAGTCAGGACCAGGAGCTCGACGAAGTCAATCTCGACGACCAAGGCCGCGCCGTGCTGCGCCCGGAAAACCGTTGGGGCGACGCCAAGTCGCCGCTGCGTCTGATTCTCCAGGCCAGCCTGCAGGAGTCCGGCGGCCGTCCGATTACCCGCCGCATCATTCAGCCGGTATGGCCCGCCGAGCGTCTGCCGGGTGTGCGCGGGCTGTTCGACGGCGAGGAGGTCGACGCCGATAGCCTGGCCGAATTCGAGATCCTCGTAGCCGACGCCGCCGGAAACAAGCTGGCGGCCGACAACCTCAACGTGCGCCTGGTACGTGAGCGTCGCGACTACTTCTGGAGCTTCTCCGACGGCGAAGGTTGGCGTCACAACTACAACGAGAAATTCCTGACCCTCAGCGACGAGCCGCTGAAGGTCGCCGCGGGCGGCACCGCCAAGGTCAGCTTCCCGGTGGAGTGGGGCCCGTACCGAGTCGAGGTGGTGGACGGCCAGACCGGCCTGGTCAGCAGCCTGCGTTTCTGGGCCGGCTACCGCTGGCAGGACAACGCCGACGGCGGCGCGGTGCGCCCGGACCAGGTCAAGCTGGCGCTGGACAAGCCTGCCTACGCCGCGGGCGAGGTGGCCAAGATCACCGTCACCCCGCCGGCTGCCGGCAATGGCTACCTGCTGGTCGAGTCCAGCGAGGGGCCGCTGTGGTGGCAGGAAATCAGCGTGCCGGCCGAGGGTAAGACCTTCGAGCTGCCCATCGACAAGAAATGGGCGCGTCATGACCTCTATCTCAGTGCTTTGGTGGTTCGTCCCGGCGAGCGCAAGGCGCAGGTCACGCCCAAGCGTGCCGTCGGCCTGCTGCACCTGCCGCTGGAGCGCGCTCCGCGCAAGCTGGCAGTCAGCCTGGAAGCACCGGAAAAAATGCGTCCCAGGCAGCCGCTGAAGGTCAAGGTCAGCGCGCGCAATGCCGACGGCAGTATCCCCGACAAGGTGCATGTGCTGGTTGCTGCGGTGGACGTGGGCATCCTCAATATCACCAGTTACGCCACCCCCGATCCTTTCGCCAATTTCTTCGGGCGCAAGGCCTATGGCGCCGACCAGCTGGACATCTACGGCCAACTGATCGAAGCGCAGGGTCGTGTCGCCAGCCTGGCCTTCGGCGGTGACGCCGGCCTCGCCGCCGGTGGCAAGCGTCCGGATACCAGTGTGCTGATCGTCGCCCTGCAGAGCGATGCGCTGAAGCTGAACGACAAGGGCGAGGGCGAAGTCAGTCTGGATATCCCTGACTTCAACGGTGAGCTGCGCCTGATGGCGCAGGCCTGGACCGACGAGCGCTTCGGCATGGCCGAGGCCAAGACAGTGGTGGCCGCGCCGCTGATCGCCGAGCTGTCGATGCCGCGCTTCCTCGCCGGTGGTGACGAAACCACCCTGGCGCTGGATCTGACCAACCTGTCCGGCAGCGAGCAGAAGCTCGATGTGCAACTGGGTGTCGAGGGCCAGCTGCGCCTGCTCGGCAAGGGTGAGTCGCCGATCAGTCTGAAGGATGGCCAGCGCACCACCTTGCGCGTTCCGGTGCGCGCCGAAGGTGGCCTGGGCCAGGGTCGTATCCATGTCGAGGTGCAGGGCCTGGCTCTGCCGAACGAGGATCTGGCCGACTTCAGCCGCGAGTGGACGCTGGGTATTCGTCCGGCCTATCCGGCGCAGTTGCAGCACTTCCGTGCGGTACTGGGGGAGGGCGAGCCGTGGAGCATGCCGGCGGGCACCCTCAATCAGTTCGAGCCGGCCGGGCTGGAGGCCGTGCTGGCGCTGTCGAGCCGACCGCCGCTGAACCTCGGTGAGCAGATTCGTGCGCTCAAGGCATACCCCTACGGCTGCCTGGAACAGACCACCAGCGGCCTGTATCCGTCGCTCTACGCTGACGCCGCGAGCCTCAAGCGCCTCGGCCTGGAAGGCGAGCCGGACGAGCAACGGCGCAAGAGCATCGAGCTGGGTATCGAGCGTCTGCTCGGCATGCAGCGTCACAGTGGCGGCTTTGGCCTGTGGAGCGCCGAGAGCGAAGAGGAATACTGGCTCACCGCCTACGTCACCGACTTCCTCCTGCGTGCTCGCGAGCAGGGCTTCGGCGTACCGCCAGAGGCCCTGAAGAAGGCCAACGACCGCCTGCTGCGCTACCTGCAGCAGAGCAGCCTGATCGAAGCCAGCTACAGCCAGGACTTCGCCCACACCCGCTTCGCCGTGCAGGCCTACGCCGGCTACGTGTTGGCGCGCAGCCAGCAGGCGCCGCTGGGTGCGCTGCGCAGCCTGTTCGACCGTCGCAACGACGCCCGCTCCGGTCTGCCGCTGGTGCAACTGGCCGCCGCATTGAAGCTGATGGGCGATGCACCGCGTGCCGAGCAGGCGTTGAATCAGGGCTTGATCCAACAACGCGATAGCGAACGCTGGATGGCTGACTATGGCAGCCCGCTGCGCGATCAGGCGCTGATTCTCGCCCTGTTGGAGGAGCATGATCTGGCGGCTGGCCAGCGCGAGCAGCGCCTGTTCAACCTGGCGGATGAGCTGGCCGGTCAGCGCTGGCTGTCGACCCAGGAGCGCAATTCGCTGTTCCTCGCCGGCCGCGGCATTCTCGGCAAGCCGGAGCAGACCTGGAGCGCTGCGCTTGCCAGCGGCACCTTCCAGTTCGAGCTGAGCAACCAGCAGCCCGGTATCAAGCTGGAGCGTGGCGAGCTGGCCGAACCGCTGAGCGTGAGTAATGCCGGCAGCACCAAGCTGTATCAGCAGCTGACCCTGTCCGGTTACCCGAGCCAGGCGCCGCGCGCCGGTGGCGAGAACCTCAGCATCGAGCGCGAGTACCTTGGCATGGACGGCCGCCCGCTCGATCTGCAGCGCCTGGACAGCGGCGAGCTGGTGCTGGTGCACCTGGCTGTGCGGGCCAAGCAGCGGGTACCGGACGCGCTGGTGGTGGACCTGCTGCCGGCTGGCCTGGAGCTGGAGAACCAGAACCTGGCGCAGAGCGCCGCGAGCCTCGATGACGCCGGCAGCAACGTCAAGGAATGGCGCCGCTCCATGCAGAACGCGCGGATCAAACACCAGGAATACCGTGGTGATCGCTATGTGGCAGCGGTGGATGTCGAGGAGTATGGCACCACCCACCTGCTCTACCTGGCCCGTGCGGTGACGCCGGGCAGCTACCGTGTACCGCCACCGCAGGTCGAATCCATGTATCGGCCGAGCTGGCAGGCACTGGGTAGTGCGCCGGATAGTCTGGTGGTGAGGGGGCGCTAAAAGCGATCCCGGATTCATTTGGGCTACAGTCTGCGTAGCCCGGATGAATCCGGGAGCTTGTACTGACCATGCCATTCAAACGCTGGCAGCGTTGGCTGCTAATCCTCCTGCTCCCCCTGACCCTGCTCTGGCTAGCCGACCAACTCTTTCCACTACCCCTGCCCGAGGATGATCTGGCGCGTGTGGTGCTGGCCGAGGACGGCACGCCGTTGTGGCGCTTCGCTGACCGTGATGGTGTATGGCGCTACCCGGTGACGCCGGATGAAGTTTCGCCCTATTACCTCGAAGCACTGCTGACCTACGAGGACCGCTGGTTCCGCCAGCACCCCGGCATCAACCCGCTGGCGCTCGGCCGTGCGGCCTGGCAGAACCTCACCGGCGGGCGCGTGGTGTCCGGCGGCAGTACGCTGTCGATGCAGGTGGCGCGGCTGCTCGATCCGCACGGGCGCAATCTGCCGGGCAAGCTCAAGCAGCTGTGGCGGACCGCGCAGCTGGAGTGGCACCTGTCCAAGGATGAAATCCTCACCCTGTATCTGAATCGCGCGCCCTTCGGCGGCACCCTGGAGGGTGTCGCGGCGGCGAGCTGGAGTTACCTGGGCAAGCCGCCGAGCCAACTGACCCGTGCCGACGCCGCGCTGCTCGCGGTGCTGCCGCAGGCGCCCAGCCGGCTGCGCCCGGACCGTCATCCCGAGCGCGCCCAGGCCGCACGTGACAAGGTGCTGCGGCGCCTGGGCGAATTTCAGGTATGGCCGCAGGCGCAGGTGGATGAAGCGCTGGAAGAGCCGGTGTTTCTCGCGCCACGCCGTGAGCCAAGCCTGGCGCCCTTGCTGGCGCGGCGGCTGAACCGTACCGGCAGCCCACCGCTGATTCGCACCACTCTCGATGCCGGCTTGCAGCTGCGCCTGGAAGACCTGCTGCTGGGCTGGCGCGCGCGCCTGCCCGAGCGCACCTCGGCGGCGATTCTGGTGGTCGAGCACGAGAGCATGGCGGTGCGTGCCTATCTTGGGTCGGTGGATATCGCTGATACCGCGCGCTTCGGCCATGTCGATATGGTCCGCGCCCTGCGTTCGCCCGGTTCGACGCTCAAGCCCTTTCTCTACGGCATGGCCCTGGATGCCGGGCTGATTCACTCCGAATCGCTGCTGCAGGACGTGCCGCGGCACTATGGCGACTACCGTCCCGGCAACTTCGCCGCCGGCTTCATCGGCCCGGTATCGGCCAGCGAGGCGCTGGCCACCTCGCTCAACCTGCCCGCCGTGCAACTGCTCGAAGCCTATGGGCCGAAGCGCTTCGCCGGCGAGCTGCGCAGTGCCGGCGTGCCGATTCGCCTGCCGGCGCTGGCCGAGCCGAACCTGGCACTGATTCTGGGGGGCGGCGGCTCGCGCCTGGAAGCGCTGGTGGCTGGCTACAGCGCCTTCGCCCGTGGTGGCATGGTGGCCAAGCCTCGCCTGCAGCCGGGTGATGAGCTGCGCGAACGGCGCCTGCTGTCGCCCGGTTCGGCCTGGATCATCCGGCGCATTCTCAGCGGTCAGGCACGTCCTGATCGTGACCCGCGCGCGTACCTGGCGCAGCGCCCGACCCTGGCCTGGAAGACCGGCACCAGCTACGGCTTTCGCGATGCCTGGGCCATCGGCGTCGGCCCGCGTCACCTGATCGGTATCTGGATCGGTCGCCCGGACGGCACCCCGGTGCCGGGCCAGTTCGGCCTGGCCTCGGCCGCGCCGCTGCTGTTGCAGGTGCATGATCTGCTGGTCAATCGCGACAGCCAGCGCGGCATCGCTGCACCGGCCGACCCGCAGCCGGCCGAGGTCGGCGTGGCCGCCATCTGCTGGCCGTTGGGGCAGCCGATGAGCAAGGACGATCCCAACTGCCGTCGCCTGCGCTTTGCCTGGACGCTGGAAGGCACCACGCCCCCCACGTTGTTGGCAGCCGATCAGCCATTGGGTAGCGGCCTGCGCGAGCGTTATTGGCTCAATGCCGATGGGCGTCGCGTTGGTCCAGGTTGTGCCGGCGCCGAGGCGCGTGAACTGGCCTTGTGGCCGGCGCCATTGGAGCCCTGGCTGCCACGTCGTGAGCAGCGCACGGCACGTTTACCGAGCGTCGATCCGAGTTGCCCGCCACCGCGCAGCAGCCAGGTGGCGCCGCTGTCCATCGTCGGCGTGCGCGATGGTGATCGTTTGCGTCGCCCGCAAGGCAATCATGAGCCACTGCGGCTCAGCCTTTCGGCGCTGGGGGGAAGTGGCCGGCGTTGGTGGTTCCTCGATGGCCGACCGCTGGGTGACACCGCGCTGGATGCACCCTTCAACCATGCCTTCGACAGCGGCAGGCATCAACTGAGCGTACTCGACGAGGGTGGTCAGACCGCTCGTCTGGAATTCAGCGTCGGGCCGTGACGCGACTCGCTGGCGGTGTGCGGGCGCCGACCGCTCTGGCTTGAGCCCTGATCATCCCTGCAAATAATGCCGCCTGTAGCGAATAAAGCTTGGTCGTGAGCCGCCGATATGAAATCTGACGGTAACCGATTTGCAATTTGTGTACATTTTTGTATCCAATTGCTCGGCGAGCTCAAAATAATAACCGGGAGAAGCCTCCATGCGCCTCTGGCAACGCAGTATTCAGTGGCAGTTGATCCTCAGCATGGGCGCTGCCCTGTTGGCCAGTATTCTAATCGTCGTCGGCATCTACTCGGCGGTGGTCAATCGCCTGACCGAGCGCTACCTGATCGAAGAAGCGCTGCCGGCGCGGGTGCTGGCGATCCGCAACGACCTGGAGCGGGTGCTGACTGCGCCCATTACCGCCAACGCCTCGATTGCCGAGAACAGCCTGGTGCAGGACTGGTTGGCAGCTGGCGAGGATGTTTCCCGGCGTGACGAGTTCGCGCGCTATCTGGAGGGCGTGCGTGCCCAGCAGAACGCCATGACCACTTCCATCGTCGCCCTGGCCAGTGGCAACTACACCACCGGTGAAGGGCTGATGCGCACCCTCGACCGCAGTCAGGCTGAAAACCAGTGGTTCTATCGCCTGGTCGACAGCGACCGGGACCGGGTGCTGGAAATCGATATCGACAAGACCACGCGGCTGCCCACGTTGTTCATCAACCAGCGCATCAAGCGCGGTGGCAAGACGCTCGGCGTCTCGGGGCTGGGCTACAACCTGGCGGACATGTCGAAGATGATCAGCGAATTTCGCTTCGGCGAGCGCGGCCAGGTGTTTCTCATCGACAGCCAGGGCGGCGTCAAGGTGCATCCGCATTCGGAGCTGAGCGGCAATGGCAAGCTCGCCGAACTCTTCGGCGCCGACGCCAGCCGTCAGGTGCTGGCAGGCGATAGCCGGGCGGTACGTTTCGAGCGCGATGGCGAGACCTTTCTCGCCGTGGCGCAGAAGTTCGCCAGTATCGACTGGCTGCTGGTCAGCGAAGTGCCCGAGGCCGAAGTCTACTCAGAGGCCCGGCAGGCGCTACTGATGACCAGCCTGATCGGCGTGGCCGTGGCGCTGTTGTTCCTGGGGCTGGTGGTGCTGCTGGCTCGCGGTCTGGTGCGGCCGATCCGTCAGGTGACCCAGGCACTGGTGGAAATCGGTGGCGGCGGTGGCGACCTGACGCGACGCCTGGATGAATCGCGGGCCGACGAGTTGGGTGACCTGGCGCGGGGCTTCAACCGCTTTCTTGCCAGCCAGCGCGATCTGATCGGCGATGTGCTGGCCACCAGCGAGCGCCTGCGTACCGCAGTCGGTCAGGTGGCGCGGGTGGTGGAGAACACCGCAGGGCGTGCTGTGCAACAGCAGGAAATGACCGACATGGTGGCCACCGCCGTGCACGAGATGGGCCTGACCGTGCAGGAGATCGCGCGCAACGCCAGCAACGCCGCGCAGTCCTCGCACAGCGCGCGCGACGAGGCGCAGAGTGCGCGTCAGGTGGTGGGCCAGTCCATCGCCCATATCGAGCGCATGTCCGCCGATATTGGTAGCGCTGCCGGAGCGGTGACCGAGTTGGCCGAGCAGGTCGCGTCGATCGATCAGGTGCTGGCAGTGATCCGCGGTATTTCCGAGCAGACCAATCTGCTGGCGCTCAACGCGGCCATCGAAGCCGCGCGCGCCGGGGAGATGGGGCGCGGCTTTGCGGTCGTGGCAGACGAGGTGCGCACCCTGGCCAGCCGCACCCAGGCCTCCACCGACGAGATTCAGCAGATGATTCAGCGCCTCAAGCAGGGCGCGGAGACGGCGGTCAGCTCCATGCACGCGGGGCAATCGGCCACCGGTACCGGCGTCGAATCCAGTCAGCGCACCGGGCAGTCGCTGGGTGCCATCACCGAGCAGGTCGAGCGCATCAGCGACATGAACACTCAGGTGGCTGCGGCGACCGAAGAACAGAGCTCGGTGACCGAGGAGATCAACCGCAACGTGCAGGGCATCGCCGACCTGGCTCACGCCACGGCCGGCGAGGTGCGCGTCTGCCGTGAGGATTGCCAGACCCTGAGCCGCCTGGCCGATGATCTGGCCGGGCAGATGGGCAAGTTCAGGCTGTAATCCTGAGGTCCGTTCTCAGTGATCGGCCGCAACCAGGCGGTTGCGGCCCTCGCGTTTGGCACGGTAGAGCGCCCCGTCGACGCGCTTGAAGAAGGCATCGGCGTCGCCGTCATGACTGCTGCTGAAACAGCCGACGCCCAGGCTGGTGGTCAGCTCCAGGCGCTGGCCGGCCAGCAGCAGGCCTTCTGTTTCAAGTTCCTGGCGAAAGTGCTCGGCCAGATCCCACGCCTGGGCCAGGGTGGTGCCCGGCAGCAGTACGCCGAATTCTTCGCCACCCAGGCGCAGCAGTGCGTCGCCATCGCGGCGGAACACCTTGCGCATGCGTTCGGCGAAGGCGCTCAGGCAGGCGTCGCCACCGGCATGGCCGTGTTCGTCGTTGACCTTCTTGAAGAAGTCGATATCCATCAGCACCAGTGACAGCGGCTCGCCCTGGCGTACCGCATTGGCCACCAGGCTGGGGAACAGGTTGTTGAACTGATAGCGGTTGCCCAGTTGGGTCAGGCTGTCGGTGCGGCTGAGCAGATCGAGCTGACTCTGCTGCTCCAGCAGCTTTAGCTCCAGATCGAGAGTGGCGCGGTATTCACGGTGATTGCGCCCCAGCACCAGAATCAGATAGCTGAGATAGAAGGTCAGGGTGATCAGCATCGCATGCTTCTGCTGCCAATTCAGCGCCATCACTGCCAGGCCCGGCAGATAGAGCAGGGCCAGCGCCAGCAGGGCGCGGCCTCGGCGCATGGCGAAGTTGAAGGTCATTGCCGTGGCGAAGGCCACCGTCGCCAGGGTGGCGATCATTTCCGAGTCATTGTAGGCGTCGCTGTATACCGCCAGCGCATGGGCCTGGCCCCAACACAACGAAGTCAGGAGGATCAGACCCCAGTGACGATCCAGCCAGCATTGCAACTGTTCAGGGCTGTCGAGGCCATCGGGGCGGTGCAGCAGGCGCGCAGCCAGGAGTACGACGAATACCGTACAGCCCAGCACGCCGCTGACCATCAGGCTGCCCGGTGCCGCACTGAATACCCAGGTCAGCAGCCAGGCGAGGGCGTAGAAGAAACCTCCAAGGCGTGTGCGGATGCGGGTGTCATCCACTTCACGCCACAGGGCGAAGGTATTGGGTTGGCGCGGTACTTCGGCGTCGGTCATTTCTTTTGGCCTGCCACCGCTGGCGGCCACCTCCGGGCCGTCGCAGGCGACGTCAGAACCTTCTCCAGGAGGTTTGTGATCACAGAAACTGCTTGCCAGAGCATAGCGCCTTTTCGTGAACGCGAGGATGTCGATTTGCCAGTACTTGCCACCACCCGTCAGCCGCGCCGAATCATCCAGATACCGGCGACGATCAACAGCAGGCCTGCCACCTTGCCGAAGGTGATCGGCGATTCACGAAAGCCTGCCCAGCCGAAATGATCGAGGGTGATGGCCATGGCCAGCTGCCCGGCGATCACCAGCACCATGAACAGCAGCGCGCCCACGCGTGGCCCGGCGAAGGCGGCGGTGGCGATGAAGAATGCGCCGAGCAGGCCGCCGCTCCAGTGCCACCAGGTCAGTTGCTTGAGTGCACCAAGCCCGGGCATCTCGCGCTGGCTCAGGGTCATCAGCAGCAACGCCAGGCTGCCGACGGCAAAGGAGATCAGCGCGGCGGCGAAGACGCTGGAAAGCTGGCGGGCGAGTTGGCCGTTGATGCCGGCCTGCAGTGGCAGCACAGCGCCGGCGAGAAAGGGCAGGGCCAGTAGCCAGCCACTAATGTGGTTCATGGGTAACTCCAGCGAGGAAGGGAGGATGGGGCGAGGCGTTACGGCAGGGCTTTTTCCAGTTGCACCAGTGCCACGCGGCTGCCGTCCGGGGCACGGCGTTCGACGATGCCAACGGTCTGGTAGCCGAGACGGGTGTAGAGCAGCAGGCCGCCAGCGTTGGCGTTGAAACAGGACACCTTCATCAGCGGCGCCTTATAGCGCTCGCGGGCGATCTGTTCCATCACTTCCACCAGGTGTTGAGCCACGCCCTGGCTGCGCGCCCAGGGCGCCACCATCAGGTTGCCAAGGGCACAGAACTCGCTGTGTTGCCATTGGTAGAAGTTGGCGAAGCCAGCGACTTTCCCATCCAGTTCCACCACGGTGCTTTCGCGCCGCTCGGCGATGGCGGCGGCGAGCTGGCCGACGTTGAGCGGCCAGATGGCCTTGGGGTAGCAGAAGAACAGTTCATCGATGTTCTGCGGGAAGCCGACCACGTCGTCCAGGTCGGTGGCCGTGGCCGGGCGGTGTTGCAGGTGTGCGTTCAAGCCGGGTGGTCCTTGTTCAGCGCGGAGGATATTGCGAGAGCACCTGGGTGACGGTTTCGCGGATCGCTCGTTCGCGTTCGGCCGGTGTCGGCGGCTGGCTGCGCATCACCTGCTCACCGCTGCCGCGCCAGACCAGCTTGCCATCTTTGGCGTCGTACAGGTCGATCTGCAGGGTCGCGACCTTGTAGTCCACGCGGCGCGTTTCGGTGAAAGCCGGGCCGCCCCAGTAGCCCCCCCAATAGCCGCCCCAGCCACCGCCGTACTGGGTGGTGATCTGATCCTGGCGCTCGTCGACGATCAGCACGCTCTGGACTTTCAGGTCACCCTGGCCATCGGCTGTCTGGCGCAGGCCGCGTTGCTCGAGTTGTTCGGCGACGGCCTGGCTGATGCGCGCCTCGGTGATATCGCTCTTCAGGCGTGCATCATTGGGTTGGTAGGCGAGCTTGTCGTCCATCCAGCTCCAGCTGCGGTAGGCGCCGAAGTCGCGGCTGGGGTCGAAGTCGCGCTCCAGGCTGACGCTGGCGCAGCCACTCAACAGCAGGGCCAGGATCAGGTAGGACAGGTTACGCATGATGCTCTCCGGGGCAGTCGATCAATAGGGGGGATAGCCGTCCAGCGCGCTGCGGATGGCCGCGCGCATGGCGTCGGCCTGCGCCGCCTGGTCCTTGCCGGCCACGGCTTCGCCGCTGCCTGACCAGACCACCTGGCGGTCGCGTGGGTCGATCAGTTCGATGCGCACTACCGCCACTTTCTGTTCGTAGGTGCGCACGATAGGGACGCTACCGTAGGCGCCGTAGCGGCGGTCCCAGTGGCTGCCGGTGCCGTAGTAGCCACCGACGTTGTCCTGGTACTGGCGCAGGCGGGTTTCCTGGCTGATACGGGCGTTGACCAGCACGTCGCCGGGACCATTGAGTGCCGGGCGCAGACCGTACTGGTCGAGGCCGGCGCTGACGCTGTCGGCCAACTGATCGCCGCCAGGCGCACGGCCATCCAGCCAGCTCCAGCTGCGGTAGCGGCCGTAGTCACGCGGTGCCGCTGGATAGGCGCTGCGGTCGAAGGTCGTCGCCGCGCCAGGCGGTGCCGGCGGCATCGGCAGTGATTCGGCCTGGTAAGGGTTCTGGCTCTGGCAAGCGGCCAGCAGCGGCAGGATGAGTATGGCTATGGCGGTGCGCATGGTCGTCTCCGTGGTCGCGCGCGACATCCCCGATGGCTTCAGGCTACGCCGGACTGTCGGCTTCGTCCAACGCGTGCGCCGCGACTTCAGCGTGGTCGGCAGATCCAGTGCAGGTAGCGGCCGAGCCCCTCGAAGCTGGGGTGGCGGCGGTGCGCCAGTTCCATTTCCAGCAGGTCGATCAGCTCGGCCTTGGCCTGGAATTGCTGCGGCATGTAATCGTGGAAAACGCGTACGCCGCTACGGCTTTCGACCTGCCAGTAGGCTGCGAGTTGCGTGGCCAGCTCCCGTGGGTCGACCGGTTGCTGTGGCGTCAGGCTCTGTTTCTCGCCGGCGAAGTGTTCCTTGCGCAGCTTACGAAAATGCCCCTTGAGCAGGTTGCGGTAGATCAGCGCGTCCTTGTTGTAGAAGGCCAGCGACAGCCAGCCATCTTTGGCCGTCAGCTGGTGCAGCACCGGCAGGATGGCTGCCGGCTCGGCCAGCCACTCCAGCACGGCGTGGCATAGCACCAGATCGTAGGGCTCTTGCAGTTGGCCGAGCAGTTCCTGCCAGGGCGCCTGGATGAACATGGCGTTCTGGCCGGCTTCGGCGAAGCGCTGGCGCGCACCTTCGAGCATGGGTTCGGCCGGCTCGGCCAGGGTGACCTGGTGACCGCGCTGGGCCAGCCACAGGCTCATGTGGCCCAGGCCGGCGCCGACGTCCAGTACGCGTAGAGGGCGATCCGGCAGCGCCTCGGCCAGGTCGGCCTGCAGCACGGCGAGGCGGATGGCACCCTTGGCGCCGCCGTAGATCTTCTCGGCGAAACGGGTGGCGAGTTCGTCGAAGTGGCGGTCGCTCATTTGAGGAAGCGCCGTTCGTTATCGGCGAGCTTGTCGAGCACCGCCTGGTTCATGTCGAGGCCCAGCTCGCTGCACAGTTGCAGCAGGTAGAGCACCACATCGGCCACTTCCTGCCCGGCATGGGCGAGCTGCTCTGGGGGCAGTTGGCGCGACTGCTCCTCGTTCAGCCACTGGAAGATTTCCACCAGCTCGGCCATTTCCACGCTGGCGGCCATGACCAGGTTCTTCGGGCTTTGGTAACGGCGCCAGTCGTTGTGATCGCGAATGGCGTGCATGCGGGCGGTAAGTTCAGCGAGGTTCATGATACGGCTCCGTTCGAGCCGCATAGCTTCGGCCCGAACGGAGGCGACCGCAAGTCGTTGGCGGGAAGGCGTCGGCAGAGCAGCGACTTTTGTGGGAGCGAGCTGGGCTCGCGAAGCTTTTCTGCTGGCCAGATTCGCGAGCAGAGCTCGCTCCTACGCACACGCATAGCCGTAGCCCGGATGCAATCCGGGGCGGATGTTCTCGATATCAGCTCCCGGATAACATCGGGCCACGTCAGACAGTCAACGGCTGCCAGCTACCGGCCATATGCGGGGTGTCGCTTTCGCCGACGAGGCGGAACTGGCCGTTGGCGCCCGGCTCGCTGGCTTGCAGGGCCACGTGGGTGGGCAGCAGCACCGGCTTCTGGAACCGCACCTCGACCACGTAGCCGGCCTGCGGCAGGTGTGCCTGCAGGGCCGCCAGGCTGCGCGCCTTGTTCCACAGACCATGGGCGATCGCACGCGGGAAGCCGAACAGACGTGCCGTTGCGGCGTACAGGTGGATCGGGTTGTAGTCGCCGGCCACGCGCGCGTAGCGCCGTCCGGTATCGGCGGGCGCGCCCCAGTCGGCCAGTGGCGTCAGCTCCAGCGGCGGCTGTTCGGCGCGCAGTGGCACCTGCCCTTCGAGACGCAGGGCGCGGCAGAGAATGCGGCTGTCACCTTCCCAGAGCAGGCCGAGCTGATCTTCCAAACGGGTGATCAGGCTGAAGGTGGCGCCTTTGTCGTGCGGTTGCAGGTCGGTGACCTGCACGCTGATCTGGAACGGCCCCAGCCCGCCCAGTGGGCGCAGCACGCGGATGCGATTTTCCAGATGCACTAGGCCCAGCAGCGGGAACGGAAAGCGGCGGTCGGTGAGCAACTTCATCTGCAGACCGAATGCCAGCACATGCGGATAGACCGGTGGCAGGTACGGGCTGTCTGCGATGGTACAGACCTGGCGATAGCGCGCCAGGTGCTGCGGCTCCACCTCCACACGGCAGCGCAGACCGATATTGGGCAGCTGGCGGCCAGTCACCTTGCGGCGCAGGGCTGCGCGCAGGAACAGGCCGGGCAGGGCCGGTGGTGTATCGAGATCGAGCCAGTCGATGGCCATTGGCGAACTCCTTGGCGAATGAATGACAGCAGCTTAACCCTCAGACCCACGCTGGCATTGGCTGTTCTGCCCAGCATGTGCGCAGGCTAGCCAATCGGTCTGCGACGTGGTTTGCGCGCGGCGGCTCGCTGCCCCTAAGATGGCGCCGTTCACGAAAAATGCTCACTAATAAGAAGAACAGCAGGAATCATGCGTGATCTGACCGACGATGTGGCGTTGATGCGCCCGGTAATCGATGCCCTGCGTGCCAGCGGAACCGATCCTGACCGCGTGCTGGTGCGCGTTGGCCTGCCTCCTGGCGGGCTGCCGGCTGGCCGCTTTCCCCATGCGGCCCAGGCCGCGTTCTGGAAGGCCGCCAGCGAAGAGTGCGGCGAGGAGCACGTCGGCCTGTACCTGGCCCAGCACCTGCCCGCCTTCCATGGCCTGCTTCTGGAATACCTGTTTCTCTCCAGCGAAACCTTTGGCGTTGGCCTGCGCCACGCGCTGCGCTATGTGCGCCTGCTCTCCGACACCCTCAGCGCGCGTCTGGACGTGGACGGCGATGTGGCCGTGCTGAAGTTGGGCGTGGAGGCCAACACGCCGCGGCATTTCCCGGAAATGTTGGCGGGGGCGGTGATCCGTCTGTTCGCGGCCTTGACCGAAAACGATTTCCGCCCGCGTGAAGTGCGTTTCATGCATGCCGAGGGCGCGCTCGCTGAGCGCTATCAGGCGGTTTACGGTTGCCCGGTGCGCCTCGGCGCCGAGGACTGCGCGCTAGTGTTCGACGCTGCGGTTCTGGACAAGGCTTCGCGCCACGCCGCACCTGAATTGCTGCGCATGCACGAGTCGTTGGCGCGGCGGCAATTGGCGGAAGTGGAGAGGCTGGACCTGGTGCGCCAGGTGCGAGAGCTGATCGCCGAGTTGTTGGTCAATGGCGGCGCCACCCTGGAACAGGTAGCCGCGCGCTTGAACATGCCGGCGCGACGCTTGCGCGAACGGCTGGCCATGGCTGGGGTGCGCTTCAACGACCTGATCACCGACTACCGCTGTCGCCTGGCCAAGGAGCTGCTGCTCAAGACCGACGAGCGTATCGAGGTGATCGTCGAACGCACCGGCTTCTCCGAGCCGAGTACCTTCTACCGCGCGTTCAAGCGCTGGGTCGGGGAAACTCCGGTGGAGTTTCGCAAACGCGGCAAAGGTTGATGCCATCCTGTGGGAGGGGCTTTAGCCGCGACCGTCGCCGCTAAAGCGCCCCCCCACACATAGTCACTCGTGACCCTAGGGTGGGCCGGGCGGCGATCCGCTGCAGCCCACCAGCGCAGCGGTTTCAGGCGCCCAGCAGGCTCTGCCCGCACACGCGCAGCATCTGTGCGGTCACCGCGCCCGAGCCCGGTTGGGCGAACCAGGCCACGGCTTCGGCGACGTCCTGCGGCAGGCCGCCCTGGCTCATCGAGTTCATCCGTCGCCCGGCTTCGCGGATGCCCAGCGGAATGGCGGCGGTCATCTGGGTTTCGATGAAACCGGGAGCTACCGCGTTGATGCTGATGCCTTTCTTTGCCAGGGCCGGCGCCCAGGCCTGAGCCAGGCCGATCACGCCAGCCTTGCTCACTGCGTAGTTGGTCTGGCCCATGTTGCCGGCGATGCCGCTGATCGAGGCGATCAGCACCACGCGGCCGTTGTCGTGCAGCTTGTCGGCGTCCAGCAGCGCCTGGGTCAGCACCTGCGGCGCCTTGAGGTTGACGTCGATCACAGAGTTCCAGAACGCATCGCTCATCTTCGCCAGGGTCTTGTCGCGGGTGATGCCAGCGTTGTGCACGACGATATCCAGGCCCTCGGGCAGCGCCTCGACCAGGCGCTGTGGCGCATCCTCGGCGCAGATGTCCAGGGTCACCGCCTGCCCATCCAGGCGCGCGGCCAGCGCCTGCAGCGCATCGGCTGCCTGGGGTACATCGAGCAGCACCACCTCGGCGCCGTCACGGGCCAGCACTTCGGCGATGGCGGCACCAATACCACGCGAGGCGCCGGTGACCAGGGCCTTCTTGCCGGCCAATGGGCGCGTCCAGTCCTTGACCTGTTCGCCGCAGGCGCCCAGGCGCAGCACCTGGCCGGAGACATAGGCACTCTTGGGCGAGAGGAAGAAGCGCAGCGCGCCTTCCAGTTGTTGCTCGCCACCCTTGCCGATATAGAGCAACTGCACGCTGCCACCGCGACGGATTTCCTTGCCCAGCGAGCGGGTGAAACCTTCCAGTGAACGTTGCACGCTGGCGGTGATCGGGTCTTTGATCGACTCCGGTGCACGCCCCAGCACCACCACGCGAGGGCTATTGGCCAACCCCTTGAAGGTGGGCTGGAAGAAATCGCGCAGCTCGATCAGTTGCTCGAAGCGGGTCAGGTGGCTGGCATCGAATACCAGCGCCTTGAGTTTGGGGCCGTGCTCGGCGGTCCAGCGGGGCAGGTCGAGCTGGCCGTCGCGAGCTGAGAACAATTGATCGGTGAGCTTGTTGGCGAAGGGCATCACGGCCTGGAGCAGTTCGCCTTCACCACCGAGCAGCAGGGCGCCGTCCACCGGTCGCACGCGGCCGGCCATCCAGCGTTCCAGGCGCACGGGCGCCGGCAGGCCGAGGGCGCCAACCAGGCGGCGGCCGGTGGAGGAGTTGGCGAAAGCGAGGTAACGATCGGACATGAAGGGCTCCTGCGGGCGAATCGAAAGTCGTGTCACTGTACGCGGCAGTGGGCAAAGCGCAATTGACTCTGTCGCCTCACATGCCGGCAAGGCGGCCAATGTTCGCACCTGTTTGAGGTTTAGCCTGTGCGGCCAGAAGGCTACAGTGTAATTCTCATGTTTCTGGGAACCGGCTGACGGGCAATAGTTCGCCACAGGTTTCTTCGATTTCTCGACCAGCAAGGAGTCCACATGACCCAGTTGCGCCGGGTCGCCATCGTAGGCGGCAACCGTATCCCGTTCGCGCGTTCCAACACCGTCTACGCCAGGGCGAGCAATCAGGAGATGCTGACCAGCGCCCTCGAAGGGCTGGTGGAGCGTTTCAATCTGCATGGCGAGCGCCTCGGCGAGGTGGTGGCCGGTGCGGTGCTCAAGCACTCGCGAGACTTCAACCTGACCCGCGAGTGCGTGCTGGGCTCGCGCTTGGCGCCGGAGACGCCGGCCTACGACCTGCAGCAGGCCTGCGGCACTGGCCTGGAGGCAGCGATATTGGTGGCCAACAAGATCGCCCTCGGGCAGATCGACTGCGGCATCGCCGGCGGTGTCGACACCACCTCCGACGCGCCCATCGGCGTCAATGAGGGGTTGCGCCAGATTCTGCTCGAGGCCAATCGCAGCAAGAGCACCGGCGACAAGATCAAGAGCCTGCTGAAGATTCGCCCGCGCCACCTGGCGCCGCACATTCCGCGCAATGGCGAGCCGCGCACCGGCTTGTCGATGGGCGAGCATTGCGAGCTGATGGCGCAGCGCTGGGCCATCCCGCGTGACGAGCAGGATCAACTGGCACTGGCCAGTCACCAGAAGCTCGCGGCGTCCTACGCCGAGGGTTGGCACGATGACCTGATGACGCCGTTTCTCGGCCTGACTCGCGACCAGAATCTGCGTCCGGACATCAGCGCCGAGAAGCTTGCGACCCTCAAGCCCTGCTTCGAACGTGGTCCGCGCGGCACGCTGACCCCGGCCAACTCCACGCCGCTGACCGATGGCGCCTCGCTGGTGCTGCTGGCCAGTGAGGAATGGGCCAAGGCCCGCGGCCTGCCGGTGCTGGCCTATCTGCGCGATGGCGAGGCGGCGGCGGTGGATTTCGTCCAGGGCAAGGAGGGCCTGCTCATGGCCCCGGTGTACGCGGTACCGCGTCTGCTGGCGCGCAATGGCCTGACCCTGCAGGACTTCGATTACTACGAGATTCACGAGGCCTTCGCCGCCCAGGTACTGTGCACGCTCAAGGCCTGGGAAGACGCCGATTACTGCAAGGAGCGCCTGGGCCTGGACGCTGCCCTGGGGTCCATCGACCGCAGCAAGATGAACGTCAAGGGCAGCTCGCTGGCTGCCGGTCACCCGTTCGCGGCCACCGGTGGACGCATCGTCGCCAACCTGGCCAAGCTGCTGTCGGTGGCCGGCGAAGGGCGCGGCCTGATCTCCATCTGCGCGGCAGGTGGTCAGGGTGTGACCGCAATCCTCGAGCGGTAATCCAATACGGGTGGTTGCAAGTCATCGCGATCACTCGATGTAAGAACCTGCTCACGACCTGCTGTGCGTCGGCCCTACTGCGTTAAAAACAGGCTCGGAATGCTCATTTACAGCTCGTAAACTGCGCTTCCTCGCCTGTTTTTGCCTTGTATGGCTCTAGCTCGCAAGGCCCTGATCAGGCTCTGAGCAACTCCGTGATTCGGGCGGCCCGCATAGCGCGTGGCCGCCCTTTTTTTGCGCGGCAGGTTCGCGTTAGGGGGGCCGCTCTTACAGGTAGGTGCCACAGCTTTTCGTAGGAGCCCCGCCCCGGGGCGAAGCTTTTTTGGTAAGCGCTGCGGTGGCCTGTCGCGCGGCAAATCACCACAGCGCCAGTTATGCCTTTAGCGGCTAGTCTTTTAGTACGCATTGATCCAGATCAATACGCCTTTTCGCGCTTTACTCAGCAGCTACTCGGCTGCATACCACTTCCATAAGAACAATTTCAGTTCGTTTGACTCCAACACCTGGAGTCTATGGATCGGCTTGCGTGCTGGGGCCGAAATAACCCTGAATGAGGATGTGACATGTTCGGCCTAGAGGCGCTTGATCTCGCCCGAATCCAGTTTGCCTTCACCATTTCCTTCCACATCGTCTTTCCGGCCATCACCATCGGTCTGGCCAGCTACCTGGCGGTGCTCGAAGGTCTGTGGTTGAAGACCAGCAATACGCTGTACCGCGATCTCTACCACTTCTGGTCGAAGATCTTCGCGGTCAACTTCGGCATGGGCGTGGTCTCCGGTCTGGTCATGGCCTATCAGTTCGGCACCAACTGGAGTGCGTTCTCCGACTTTGCCGGGGCGGTCACCGGGCCACTGCTGACTTACGAGGTGCTCACCGCGTTCTTCCTCGAAGCGGGCTTCCTCGGCGTCATGCTGTTCGGCTGGAACCGCGTCGGGCCGGGTCTGCACTTCTTCTCCACGGTGATGGTGGCCATCGGCACGCTGATCTCGACCTTCTGGATTCTCGCCTCCAACAGCTGGATGCACACGCCACAGGGCTACGAGATCATCGATGGTCGGGTAATCCCGGTGGACTGGTTCGCCGTGGTCTTCAACCCCTCGTTCCCCTATCGCCTGGCGCACATGGCCACCGCGGCGTTCCTCGCCACTGCCTTCTTCGTTGGCGCCTCGGCGGCCTGGCACCTGCTGCGCGGGCGTGACAACCCGGCGATTCGCAAGATGCTCTCGATGGCACTGTGGATGGCCCTGCTGGTGGCGCCGGTGCAGGCCTTCATCGGTGACCTGCACGGCCTCAACACGCTCAAGTATCAGCCAGCGAAGATCGCCGCCATCGAGGGTCACTGGGAAAACGTCGGCGACGAGCCAACCCCGCTGATCCTCTTCGGCTGGCCGGACATGGAGCGCGAGGAAACCCGCTTCAAGGTGGAAATCCCCGCGCTCGGCAGCCTGATTCTCACGCACAGCCTGGACAAGCAGGTGCCGGCGCTCAAGGACTTCCCGCCGGAAGACCGGGCCAATTCCACCATCGTCTTCTGGACCTTCCGCGTCATGGTCGCCATGGGCCTGATGATGATCCTCACCGGCTTGTGGGGCACCTGGCTGCGTCGCGGCGAGCGGTTGTATACCTGCCGGCCGTTCCTGCACCTGGCGGTGTGGATGGGCCCCAGCGGGATCATCGCCATCCTCGCGGGCTGGTACACCACCGAGATCGGCCGCCAGCCCTGGATCGTTCATGGCCTGATGCGTACCGCCGATGCTTCATCAGGGCATAGTGCGGCGCAGCTGGGCTTCACTCTGGCGCTGTTCGTGGTGGTCTATTTCGTGCTGTTCGGTGCGGGTATCGGCTACATGCTGCGCCTGGTGCGCAAGGGGCCGAAGATCGATGAGGGCAAGGAAACCTCAGAGGGTGGGCCTGGCCAACCGCGTACGCCAGCGCGTCCGCTGTCGGCTGCCGAAGAAGGCCTGGAAGATGGCGAAACCGACACCTTGCCGGAGAGGAGCTGAACATGGGTATCGACCTTCCGCTGATCTGGGCGGTGATCATCGCCTTCGGTGTGATGATGTATGTGGTGATGGATGGCTTCGATCTGGGCATCGGCATCCTCTTTCCCTTCGTTCGTGACGACGGCGAGCGCGACGTGATGATGAACACCGTCGCGCCGGTCTGGGACGGCAACGAGACCTGGCTGGTACTCGGCGGGGCAGGGCTGTTCGGCGCCTTCCCGCTGGCCTATGCGGTGGTACTCGACGCGCTTTATTTGCCGCTGATCCTGATGCTGCTGGGGCTGATCTTCCGTGGTGTGGCCTTCGAGTTTCGCTTCAAGGCCAAGGCCGCGAAGCGCCATCTGTGGGACAAGGCCTTCATCGGCGGCTCGCTGACTGCCACCTTCTTCCAGGGCGTGGCACTGGGTGCCTATATCGATGGTTTCGAGGTGGTCAATCGCAGCTTCGCCGGCGGTGCGTTCGACTGGCTGACGCCATTCTCGGTGTTCTGCGGCCTGGCGCTGATCGCTGCCTATGCGTTGCTCGGCTGCACCTGGCTGATCATGAAAACCGAGGGGCGCCTGCAACAGCAGATGCATGATATGGCGCGGCCACTTGTGTTCGTGGTGTTGGCGGTGACCGGTATCGTCAGTCTGTGGACGCCGTTCGAGCACCCGGCGATCGCCGAGCGCTGGTTCAGCCTGCCCAACCTGTTCTGGTTCATGCCGGTGCCAGTGCTGGTGCTGTTGTGCACCTGGGCGCTACTGCGGGCCGTGGCCAGCAACGCCAACTACTCGCCGTTCCTGCTCACCCTGGCGCTGATCTTCCTTGGTTACAGCGGCCTGGGCATCAGCCTGTGGCCGAACGTGATTCCGCCGTCGATCAGTATCTGGGAGGCCTCCGCACCGCCGCAGAGCCAGGGCTTCATGCTGGTGGGCGCGTTGTTCATCATTCCCTTCATTCTCATGTACACCGCCTGGAGCTATTACGTGTTTAGAGGCAAGGTGACGGTGGATGACGGCTATCACTGAGAACCTGTCCAAAGCCTGCTGCGCGTCTGCCCTGCAGTGTTAAAAGCAGGCTCGGCCTGCTCATGTACCACTTGTACAGTCGAACGCGACTCCGACCGGTCCTCGCCTGCTTTGACCAGCCGGAGGCTGTTACTCACGTTGCGCCTTGCATGGCTCTAGCTCGCGAGGCTTTGAATCAGGTTCTTAGGAGACGGCCATGACCGAAACCGAAGAGAAGAAACCGCTGTGGCAGCGTCTGGGTTGGCTGGTGCTGATCTGGGCCTGCAGCGTCACTGCGCTGGGTATCGTGGCCTGGCTGTTGCGCCAGTTCATGAGCGCGGCGGGGTTGGGGACGCCGGGCTGAGCCCGGCGATCCAGCCAACGTCCATTCGGCCAATAGGGTCGAGTGGATATATTTGAAAATCATTTGCGCTTGTAATATTTTCTCGGGTTTTCCCGGCACCGAGAACCCTTCGTGTCCCTGCCTGTCGATCCACTGCCTCCTGAAGAACTGTTCCGGCGCCATTCCCCGGAGCTGCTGCGCTTCCTCACCCGGCAGACACGCTGCAGTGAACTCGCCGCCGATCTGCGCCAGGAAACCTGGCTGCGCTTGCAGGGGCGTCGTACCGAGGAGATCGGTAACGTGCGTGCCTTTCTCTACCGCATCGCTCGCAACCTGCTCATCGACCACCATCGCCAACAGCAGATTCGTCCGCAGTCGGCACCGCTCGATGAAGCGCTGGAAAGCGAACTCCCCGAACCCGAACGCGCCATCGAGGACAGTCGTCGTCTGGCTCGTCTGCAGCTCCTGATGCATGAATTGCCTGAACACCTGCGCCAGGCGCTGTTGTGGAATCGCCTGGATGGCCTGACCCAGCGTGAGATCGGCGAGCGCCTGGGCGTCTCGGAAAGCATGGCCGGACGCTATATCCTCAAGGCCCTCGAATATTGCCAGGAACGCATGGATGACCGCTGAGGCAGATTTGCGCAGCCAGGCCCGGGAGTGGCTGGTGCTGCTGAATTCCGGGCGGGCCAGTGCCGCCGATCACGCGGCGATGGAGCGCTGGCGTCGGACCAGTGCTGAGCATGCCAAGGCGCTGGCAGAAGCGGAAAACCTGTGGGCGCTGCTCGGCCAAGTCGAGCGGCCCGCTGCCATCGTGCAGGCCATACCCAGGCGCAAGCGGCGCTGGCCGCTGCCACTGGCTAGCGCGGCCAGCCTGCTGCTGGCGCTGTGGTTGACCCCGCCGGGCTGGCATGCCGATGTACGTACTCAGGCCGGAGAAATCCGCGAGATAACGCTCGAGGATGGCTCGCGGCTGCAGCTCAATGGCGCCACCGCTCTTGACTGGAACGCCGATGCAGACGGTCAGCGCCGAGTGCGTCTGTATCGCGGCCAGGTCGATTTCCAGGTAGCGGCCGATGCTGTCCACCCCTTCGTGATCGAGGCCGGTGAGGCGCGCGTTCGCGTCACCGGGACTCGGTTCGACGTCAACCTGCTGGGTGATCAGGTGTTGCTGGCGGTCAGCGAGGGGCATGTACAGGTCAGCGATGCCGAAGGTCGCGAGCGAGCCGTTCAGGCTGGCGAGCAGATCGCCTGGCTGGCTGGTCGTCTGCAATCACTGCAGCCACTGGATGCCGCGCGGGCCTTGGCCTGGCAGCGAGGGCGGCTGGTATTCCGCAATCGCCCGTTGCCTGAAGTGTTCGAGGAGCTGCAGCGCCAGCAGGCGCAGCAGGTGCTGTTTCTCGATGCGCGGGCACGTGCCTTGAAGGTGACGGGAGTATTCGCGATGGATGATCCGCAGGCGGTATTGCGCGCCATAGAGACCGCGCTGCCGGTCAAGCTGACTCGCTTGCCGGGCGTGCTGCTGGTGTCGTCCGACGGCTGATAGTCCTTTCTGACAGCTGCCGGACTGCATCCGCGTAGGCTGGACAACGCTCTTTTTGTCCACCGTCTTTGGCCGACCCCGTTGCCAGGCCGATAGTGGACAAGCCTTGGTCGTACAAACGCTGTAGCCCGGATGCAATCCGGGAGAGGCGGACAAAGCCCCGGATTGCATCCGGGCTACGACTGGGTGATGCCGCGAATCTTTTTTCGAAATATTTGCTGCTCCGGTTCAGGAATGCGAATTACCTTCGTCTTCTTTTTCTGCAAATGCGACTTTTTCGCATGAATAGCCAGCAGAGCACAGGACATCCGCATGCGTTTGATTCCCTTCCTTCCGACATTGATCGCGCTTTCCCTCGGTCTCGCTGCCGCGCAGGTGCAGGCCGTCGAGCTCGACATCCCGGCCCAGCCTCTGGATTCGGCGCTCACCGATTTTGCCGAGCAGGCTGGCATTCGCCTGCTCTACGACGCCAGCCTGACTCGCGGGGTCAGTGGTCGCCAGGCACTCAAGGGGGATTATTCCGTCGGCGAAGGGCTGCAGCAGTTGCTGCAGGGCAGCGGCCTGACTTTCAGTATCGGCGCCGACGGCACCGTCACGCTGATCCCGCGTCCTGATAACAGCGATGTGCTGGAGCTGGGCACTACCACCGTCAGCGGTCAGCTCGATGGTCGCCGCGACCTGCCGGCCAGCTATGCCGGCGGCCAGGTGGCGCGTGGCGCGAACATCGGCCTGCTGGGCAACCAGGACATGCAGGACGTGCCCTTCGCTTTTTCCAGCTACACCTCCGAGCTGATCGAAACGCGCCAGGCGCAGACCCTGGCCGAGGTGCTGGCCAGCGATCCGGGTGTGCGCCAGTCCTACGGCTTCGGTAACTTTTCGCAGGTCTTCGTCGTTCGCGGCTTCCAGTTGTACAGCGATGACATCGCCTTCAACGGTCTGTACGGGATATTGCCGCGGCAGATCATTTCCACCGAGTCGGTGGAGCGCGTCGAGGTATTCAAGGGTGCCAACGCCTTCATCAACGGCGTGGCGCCTGGCGGCAGTGGCGTCGGCGGGGCGATCAACGTGGTCTCCAAGCGCGCCGAGGACACCCCGACCCGCAGCTTCACCTTGGACTACGCCAATGACAGCCGCGTGGGCGGGCATCTCGATCTGGGGCGCCGCTTCGGTGAGGACAACCGCTTCGGTGTACGGGTCAACCTGGCGCAGCGTGAAGGCGAGACGGCCGTCGACGACGAGCATTCGCGCTTCAGCCTGGCCACCGTTGCCCTGGATTACCGCGGCGAGCGCCTGCGCCTGGCTGCAGATCTTGGCTACCAGAAGCAGCGCGTCAACGTGGGGCGTTCAGTTGTCTACCTGACCACTGAATCCAACACCACCGTCACCAGTACCCTCAGTGGCAAGGTGCCATCCGTCCCTGACTCCAAACATAACTACGCGCAGCCTTGGAGTTGGTCGCAGCTGGAAGACAGCTATGGCATGTTCAGCGCCGAGTACGATCTGTCGCCGTCCTGGACCGCCTACCTGATTGGCGGCGGTAAGTACACGCGGGAGAACGGCGTGTACGCCTCCAACTACGTGTACGGCGCCGATGGTGCCGCCCGCATCGGCCGCCTGTATTCGCCGCTCGATCAGGAAACCCTGAGCCTGGCCACGGGGCTGCGCGGAGACCTGCAGACCGGCCCGGTCAGCCACAAGCTCAATCTGGCAGCCAACGGCACCTGGCAGGAAAAGCGCAACGCCTTCGAGTCCACCGCCGCTGGTAGCCGTGGCAATGGCAACTTGTACGAAGCGCTGCCGATTGCAGAGCCGCCCGCCACCAGCGTCTCCGGCGATCTGCATGACCCGGATACTACCGCCAAGGTGCAGAACAAAAGCCTGGCCGTCTCCGACACCCTGGGTTTTGTCGATGATCGTGTGCTGCTGACGCTTGGTTTGCGCCGGCAGACCATTGGCGCCGACGCCTGGAGCGCGGCCAGTGGCGCCCGTACCTCCAACTACCAGGACAGCATCACCACGCCCGCCTATGGTCTGGTGATCAAACCCACCGAATACCTCTCGCTCTATGCCAACCGTGTGGAGTCGCTGCAGCAGGGGCCGACGGCGCCCAATGCCGCGAACAACCGCGGGACGATGTTCGCGCCGTACCGCTCCAAACAGACCGAGCTGGGGGTGAAGCTCGACTGGGGGCGCTTCGGGGGCAACCTGAGTGTCTTCCGTATCGAGCAGCCGCAAGGTGTGCTCGACGGCAGTGGCAACTACGGCGTGGATGCCGAGCAGCGTAACCGCGGTGTCGAGCTGAGCCTGTTCGGCGAGCCGCTCAGCGGGTTACGCCTGTTGGGAGGGGCGACCTGGACCGAAGCCGAGCTGCGTGGCACGACCGGTGGGATCAACGATGGCAACCAGGCCGTCGGGGTGCCCGAGTTCCAGTTCAATGTCGGCGCCGACTGGGATGTGCCGGGCGTGCCGGGGCTGAGCCTCAATGGCCTGCTGTTGCGCACCGGTGGTCAGTATGTCGACACCGCCAATGACTACAGCATCCCGGCCTGGACCCGCGTCGACCTGGGCGCGCGCTACAAGACCCGTCTGGACCAGCGCGCCGTGACCTTCAACGCGGTTGTGGAGAACGTCGCCGACGAGAATTACTGGGCCTCGGCCAATGGCGGCTACCTGACCCAGGGCGCACCGCGTACCTTCAAGGTCTCGGCCACGGTCGATTTCTGACCGGGAGCGGGACGGCGTCTGGCTTTTGCTTGCTGGTCGGCGGTTGATCCCGGCGCGTGCTTGTTCCCATACTGGCCTCCTTTCGTCGCCAGCCAAGGAGGCCCGATGTTCGCCCTCAGCGATACCCTGCAGCGCCGCTTCGCCGCGCTGAAATCCACCGCTGATTTCTGGTCGCTGCGCCAGGTGCAGGAAAGCCGGGAATCCTACTGGGTGCGGCGGCGTGTGGCGCAGGCGCCGTCATTCGTCGACGATGCCGGCGCCATGCTCACCGTGCGTATCGCCGGTGTCGAAGCCTATGCGGCCACCAGCGATCTCAGTCAGGCCGGCTTGCAGGCTGCGCTGGAACGCGCTGAGCAGATGGCCCGTACATTGGCCGGGCGTAACCTGCTGGACCTCGCCAGTCTGTCGTACCCCACCGAGCAAAACGACGATGTAATGCCGGGTTACGAGCAGCCGCTGGCGGGAGCCGCTCACTGGTTCGAGCTGCTGATGGCGGAGGCGGCGCTGATTCCACAGGATGCGCGTCTGGTCGACAGCCACGTTGGCCTGACCTTCACCTGCCATGAGCAGATCTACCTCAACAGCGCTGGCGCCTGCCTGCGTCGTGCCCAGCGTTACGTCTTTCCGCAGGTGGGTGTGACCGCCTGCGATGACGGCGACAGCCAGAGCCGCAGTTTCGGCGGCACACATCTGGCGCGCCAGGGTGGTGCCGAAGTACTGCAGCAGTTGGGCGTGATCGGCAGCGCCGCGCGCATCGCCGACGAGGCGTTGCAGTTGCTGCTGGCACCCAATACCCCGAACGGTTCGCGTGACCTTTTGCTGATGCCGGACCAGATGATCCTGCAGATCCACGAGTCTATAGGTCATCCGCTGGAGTTGGACCGCATCCTCGGTGACGAGCGCAACTTCGCTGGCACCAGTTTCATTCGCCAGGAAGATTTCGGCCATTACCCATACGGCTCATCGCTGCTCAACGTGACCTTCGATCCGGGCATGCCAGGCGAGCTGGCCAGCTATAGCCATGACGACGACGGCAGCCCGGCGCAGCGCGAATACCTGATCCGCGATGGCATCCTCCAGCGTCCGCTCGGCGGCGCGCTGTCGCAATGGCGCAGCGGCCTGCCGGGTGTGGCCAACAGCCGTGCCTGCAGCTGGAACCGGCCGCCCATCGATCGCATGGCCAATCTCAATCTGGAGCCGGGTGACAAGACCCAGGCCGAGCTGATCGGCGGCATCGAACGCGGCATCCTGATGAGCAACAACCGCTCCTGGTCGATCGACGATGCGCGCAACAAATTCCAGTTCGGCTGTGAATGGGGCCAGTTGATCGAGAACGGCGAACTGAAGGGCGTGGTGAAGAACCCCAACTACCGCGGCATCAGCTCGCGGTTCTGGCGCAACCTGCGCGCGGTGGGCGATGTCAGCACTTTCGAGGTGATGGGTACGCCCTATTGCGGCAAGGGCGAGCCCAACCAGGTGATTCGCGTGGGGCACGCTTCACCGGCCTGCGTCTTCGCCGATATCGACGTTTTTGGAGGGGCTGCCTGATGGACGCACGTCAGCATTTCAGTGCGTTGCTGGAGCACCTGCGGGCGCAAGTCGTGGGCGAGGAGGGTTTCACCCTGGCCTACGGCGCCGAGGTTTCCAGCTTTATCCGTTTCAACCAGGGCCAGGTGCGCCAGGCCGGCGATGTGCAGCAGGTCTACGTCACCCTGTCGCTGTACCAGGGCCAGTGCCATGCCGAAAGCAAACTGGCGCTCAGTGGCGTGCTCGACGAGGATTTGCCGCGCCTGCAGCAGATAGTGCAGCGCCTGCGTGGCGTGCTGCCAACCTTGAGTGACGACCCTTATCTGCGCGTGAACCGTGAGGCTTGGTGCAGCGAGTTGGTGGGCGAAGCGGTGCGGCTGGATAGTGCGGCCATGGCACAGCAGATCGTCGCGGCAGCCGCGGGGCTGGATCTGGTTGGTTTTCTGGCCGTGGGGCCGCAGTATCAGGGCTTCGCCAGTTCCTGGGGCGCGTTCGGCTGGTATGCCGCGAGCAGTTTCAACTTCGAATTCAGCCTCTTTCACGGCAACGGCCAGGCCGTGAAAAGCGGCTATGCCGGCGAGCAGTGGGACGCCCAGGCGTTCGCTCGCAAGCTGGAGCGTGCACGGCAACAGCTGGAATTTCTCGGTCGACCGGCCAAGGTGCTGCAGCCAGGGGCCTATCGCGCCTATCTGGCACCAGCTGCGCTGGAGGAACTGGTCAGCCTGTGCTGCTGGGGCTTCGGCGCCCAGGCATTGGCGTCGGGGGGGAGCCCCTTGCAGCGTCTGTTCAATGGCAAGGCCGAACTCAGCCCGTTGGTGACGATGGACGAACGCATCGAGGGTGGCTTGGCGCCGGCTTTCACCTCCGAAGGGCCACGGCAGCCGTTGCGCCTGATTGGCCAGGGGCGACCTGGCGAACGTCTGGTCAGCTCACGCAGTGCCGCGGAATATGGGCTGATCGCCAATGGCTCGGGCAGTGGCGAATACCCGATGTCCTTGCAGATGCATGGAGGTGAACTGGATGAGCAGCACGTGCTGCAACAGCTTGGTACCGGGCTGTATATCGGCAACCTGTGGTACGGCAATTTCTCCGACCTGCCCGCGGCACGCCTGACCGGCATGACCCGCTTCGCCACCTTCTGGGTCGAGGATGGGCAGATCCAGGCGCCGGTCAGCACCATGCGTTTCGATGATTCGCTGTTCGACTTCCTCGGCCCGCAACTGGAGGCCTTGACCCGCGAGCCCGAGCTGCTGTTGCCCAGCGGTACTTATGGCGCCAGGCAGACGGGCTCGATGGCCTTGCCGGGCGCGTTGCTGTCGCGGTTTACCCTGACGTTATGATGCTCATTCGAGCATGTGGGCGCGCAGCACGCGCTCCTCTCGCATGATGTGGATGATGAAAACCGTTGTGTCTGTATAGCGGTAGAAAATTCGGCAGGGCGGGACGATGATTTCGCGGTACACGGAGTGTGGAAGCTCATCAGGAACGCGGCCCGACAGGGGGAAATCCACTAACCGTGAGACTGTTTCAACGACTCTTCTGACCAGTGCTCGCGCGGCATCCGGTTTGTCGAGGGCGATGTAGTGCGCTAGATCGTCGAGCTGCTCGATGGCGGTGTTCGTCCAGACTATTTCAGCCATTTGCTCAGCCGTTCCTTGGCCTGCTCATGGTTCGCGGTATTGCCCTCGATTACGGCACGTTCACCGCGAGCCAGGGCATCTAGAAGGGCAAGACGCTTCTGCATGAACTGGTAATCATCGACATCCACCAGATAAGCCGAAGGCATTCCATGCTCGGTGATCAGTACAGGTTCTTTGGACTCGTGAAGGTCGGCCAGAATCTTGGTGGCCTGTCGCTTCAGGTTGGTGACCAACTCGACTTTCATGGACGGTGCCCGCTGCGCAGATGAAAGTGCCACTTTAGTGATACTTTTCGGCCGTTACAATCAACGGGTCACTTTCTCGCCTTGAGCACCACGAACTTCGGGTTGGCCGCCACCTGCTCGACGCCACGGAACAGGCGCCCCAGTTTGGCGTGGTAGCCCAGGTGGCGGTTGCCGACGATCCACAGTTCGCCACCGGTCACCAATGCCGCACGGGCCTGCTGGAACATGCGCCAGGCGAGGAAGTCGCCGACCACCTGCTGCTGGTGGAAGGGCGGGTTGCACAGCACCATATCCAGCGAGTCAGCCGACTGCTCGGCCAGGCCGTCGCCAGCACGGATCGTTATAGGTCGATCACCGAGGGCCGCCTGCCAGTTTTCCTGCGCCGATTGCACCGCCATATACGACTCGTCCACCAGCGTCAGTTCTGCCTGCGGGCTGCCCAGGGCGTAGGCGATACCGAGCACGCCGTTACCACAACCGAGATCGGCGACGCGCACGCGCCCGAGGTGGCGCGGCAGATGCGGGAGAAAGGCGCGGGTGCCGATATCCAGGCCGTCGCGGCAGAACACATTGGCGTGGTTGACTAGCTCCAGCGCTGGTTTGTCCAGGCGATAGCGGGTCGGGTAGGGCGAGTGCGGCGCCGCCTTGGTTTCAGGCGTGGCGACCAGCAGGCGGGCTTTCTTCACCGCCAGCGAGGCTTGCACCGGGCCGATGTATTGCTCCAGCAGATCACCGGCGGCGCGCGGCAGGTGCTTGATCATCGCCCCTGCTACCACGCGGGCATTCGGCGCCAACTGGCCGTGCAGGCGAATCAGTTGCTCCTCCAGCAGCGCCAGGGTCTTGGGCACACGGATCAGTATCCAGTCGAACGGTCCTTGCGGCGTTTCGCAGCTCGGCAGAAAGGTCACCGTATCGCCATTAAGTCCGTTGCTGGCGAGGTTCTTCTGCAAGGCGAGAAAGCCCAGGTGCGAGTCACCGCTGCTGGTCACCTGGCAGCGTCCGGCCAGCGAGCAGGCGAGGGCGCCGAAGCTGTCGTTGAGCAGCAGCACCCGGCTGCTTGGTGCGATGCCATGCTCATGAAGATGATGGAGCAGGTATTCGTCGGCGGCGTCGAAGGCTTGGAGCGGCTCGTTCGCCTGGTGCGGCTGACGCTGCAGTTCGAGGCTGGCGAAGGGAGTTTCGAGAGTAGGCATGCAAACCTTCGGTGTTTGTTGCTGGCCGATTGCGCCAGACTGGACAGGTATTCAATGAAGGGGGCGATTATGACCGTCAGCGAAGACAAGTTCACCCGTCAGACGCTGCTCGAGGTACACAGCCTGACGCCGAGCCTGTTCACCCTGAGCACCACCCGTGATCCGGGCTTTCGTTTCCGCGCCGGGCAGTTCGTGCGTCTGGGCGTGGAGAAAGCCGATGGCAGCGTGGTCTGGCGCGCCTATTCGCTGGTGTCCGCGCCACATGACGAGTTTCTCGAGTTCTTCTCCATCGTGGTGCCGGGCGGCGAATTCACCAGCGAGTTGAGTCGACTGCGCGTTGGCGACAGCTTGCTGGTGGAGAAGATGGCGACCGGCTTTCTGACCCTGGATCGTTTCGTCGATGGCCGTGACCTCTGGCTGCTGGGTAGCGGCACTGGCATCGCGCCGTTTTTGTCGATCCTGCAGGATTTCGAGGTGTGGCAGCGCTTCGAGCGTATCGTTCTGGTGTACAGCGCGCGCAGCTTCGCCGAACTGGCCTATCAGCCGCTGATCAGGAGCTTCGCCGAGCTGGAGCACCTGGCCGAATTCGCTGACAAGCTCACCTACCTGCCGGTGGTCACCCGCGAGCAAGCGCCGGGCTGCCTGAATGCACGTATCACCGAGCTGCTCGACAAGGGTGAGCTGGAGCGCGCCGCCGGGCTTGAGCTGACGCCCGAATATTCGCGAGTGATGATCTGCGGCAACCCGCAGATGATCGACGACATTCGTCAGCGTCTGAAGGTGCGCGGCCTGAATCTGAGCCTGACCCGGCGGCCGGGTCAGGTGGCGGTGGAGAACTACTGGTGATCAGTCTTCGCGGATCGCCTTGAGTCGATGTTCCCAACGGCGTTTGGCAAAACGGCGCATGTTGGGGATATCGTCGGTCTCGTCGAGAATCGGCTTGCCGATGATGGTTTCCATGATGTCTTCCAGTGTCACCAGGCCGTGCCAGCTACCGAACTCGTCGTACACCAGGCACATGTGCTGACGCTCCTGCATGAGCAGGGTCATCAGGTTTTCCACGTTCATGCTGTCCGGCACTACCTTGATCGGCTTCATGATCTGGGTGATCGGTTCGCCATCGTTCTCGGCCGCCAGGGCGTCATAACGGAACACCACGCCCAGCGGCGATTCGTCCTCGCCGATCACCGGGTAACGGGAGAACTGGCTCTCGCGGGCACGCGCCTTGAACGCGGCGATCGATTCATCCGGTGCGGCGGATTCGCAGACGATGCGTGGCGTCATGATGTCGCGCAGGCGAATCTCGTGCAGGTCGAGGATATTGCTGATCACCCGATGCTCGTCTTCGTCGAGCTTGCCCACTTCGCGGCCAAGCAGGGTCAGCGCCTTGATCTCCTGGCGAATGTCGTGCTCCGGCTCCTTGCCGCCGAACAGGCGCATGATCAGGTCCGACATGACGATGAACGGCTTGAGCAGCAGGATCATGAAGCGCAGCAGGGCCGGCAGGAAGGGCGCCAGGGCGCGCCAGTAACGGGCACCGATGGTCTTCGGCAGAATCTCCGAAAGCACCAGGATCAGCAGGGTCATGACCGCCGAGGCGATACCCAGGTAACCGTCACCGAAGACGATCGCCACCTGCGCACCAACGCCGGTCGCACCAACGGTATGCGCCACGGTGTTGAGGGTCAGGATGGCCGCCAGCGGCTGGTCGATCTTGTCTTTGAGCTCTTTCAGCCTTTCGTACAACTGAGGTTTTTCGGCCTTCTGCTGTGCGATGTAACTGGGCGTGAGGGAGAGCAGGGCGGCTTCGAGGATGGAGCAGATGAACGAAACCAGGATGGAGAGGACAGCGAACGCTATCAGGAGTGTCATGTAGAGGGGTAGGTGGCCAAGGGCCGGCCAATTTAGCGCAAGTGCATTGGAAAAAGCAGAAAAGCTGCAACATTTCATTTCGTCATGCTGGCGCCGTTGACGTTCACTGCCCAACGTCTTGCCTGCCGATATTTCACTGGCTGCACGTAGCCCAGCTTCGACTAGGCTAAAGGGACACTATCTGGGGAGGTCCTCCATGCCGCTTGAACATCACCCGTTGACCCGCGAATTCCCTCAGCAAGGCGACGTCATGCGCAAGCTGATGCAAAGTCACCCCCACTTCCCTCGCCTGGCTGGCGAATATGAAGCGCTGGACAAGCGCATCTACGAAATAGAGGACGGTCGCGAGGCTGCCGACGACCTGACCTTGCAGGGGCTCAAACTGCAGCGTGTGGGCCTCAAGGACGAGATCGCCGATCTGCTGCGCAAGGCGGGCAGTGCTTGATCCGGATCAAATGAACGGTCGACGTGCAGCGCTAGGCTGGAGCCATCTTCCCTGTCAGAGGCTTCCTCATGCACGTCGACCACCATCCGCTGGTTCATGATTTCCCCGAACTGCGCAACGAACTGCAGCGTCTGCGGCAGAGCGATGAACAGTTCTCTCGCCAGGCCGAAGAGTACGAAGCGCTGGACAAGCGCATCTGCTGTATCGAGGACGGTATCGAGTTGCTCGATGACGTCACCCTCAGCGCGCTGAAACTCGACCGTGTGGCAATGAAGGACGAGTTGGCGCGCCAGCTCAAACGCGCTGCAGGTCAGTGCTGCGGTTGTGGCAATGGCTGCAAGGGCTGAGTCGTAGAAGCCGGCTTGCCGGCGTGTTGGTGAAAGGCTGATCGCCCGCAAGTGGGCTCCTGTGATCAGACGTTTTCAATGTACCGGCGGGTTGATCAGATAAGTGAGCAGCCCGTCCGCCTCTTCTTCCGTCCACACTTCGCGCGCCGGTCTGGGCCATTCGCTCAACAGCTGCTGCCAGAAGGCGCAGGCCAACTCATCCTGACGGTAGAAACGCAGCAGCCAGGGCCGGCCGTCGCCCATTACCTGCTGTACCAGGGCGCGACCGATGCCTTGGCGACGATACTTTTTCAGGATGAACAGATCGGCGAACTCCGGCACATCAAGACCGGGTAACTCGCTCTGTTCGATGAGCAGGAAACCGGCAATGAAGCCGTCGACCAGTATCAGTTGTGCACTCCAGCCCGGCTCCTGCCAATAGCGCTGCAGGTGGGGTTGGTGGATATAGAAGCGACCGTCCGTCTCCACGTCTTCCTGCTCCCAGTCCGAGCTTTCGTAGGCGTAGAACTGGTAGAGGTTGGCCAGTAGCGGCAGCTGTTCGGCGCTGGTGGGTAGCAGTTGGATCTGCATATGGGCATTCCGGGCAGAGTGGCTGTGGTCTGTAAATTTATCCAGTTGTTCGGTATCGTTCCAGCCTTCGTTCAGCGGCAGGATTGATCGCAATGGCCAAGGCAAAACGCATGTACGGCTGCACCGAGTGCGGCGCCACCTTCCCCAAATGGGCAGGGCAGTGTGGTGAGTGCGGCGCCTGGAATACCTTGGTGGAAACCGTGGTCGAGGGCGCCACGCCCAGCGGGCGCACTGGCTGGGCCGGCGAAAAGGCCAATATCAAGACCCTGGCTGAAGTCAGTGTCGAGGAAATCCCGCGTTTTTCCACCGCTTCCGGTGAACTGGATCGGGTGCTTGGTGGCGGCCTGGTGGATGGCTCGGTGGTGCTGATCGGTGGCGACCCAGGCATCGGCAAGTCGACCATTTTGCTGCAGACCCTGTGCAATATCGCCACGCGTTTTCCCGCCCTCTACGTCACTGGTGAGGAATCGCAGCAGCAGGTGGCCATGCGTGCGCGGCGGCTGGATCTGCCGCAGGACAAGCTCAAGGTAATGACTGAAACCTGCATCGAATCGATCATCGCCACCGTGCGCCAGGAAAAGCCCAAGGTCATGGTCATCGACTCGATCCAGACCATTTTTACCGAGCAATTGCAGTCGGCCCCCGGTGGCGTCGCTCAGGTGCGTGAGAGTGCGGCGCTGCTGGTGCGCTTCGCCAAGCAGAGCGGTACGGCGATCTTTCTCGTCGGTCACGTCACCAAGGAAGGCGCGTTGGCCGGCCCGCGCGTGCTGGAGCACATGGTCGACACCGTGCTGTATTTCGAGGGTGAGTCCGACGGTCGCCTGCGCCTGCTGCGGGCGGTGAAGAACCGTTTCGGCGCGGTCAACGAACTGGGCGTATTCGGCATGACCGACAAGGGCCTTAAGGAAGTCTCCAACCCCTCGGCGATCTTCCTCACCCGCGCTCAGGAGGCCGTGCCCGGTAGTGTGGTGATGGCCACCTGGGAAGGCTCGCGACCGATGCTGGTGGAGGTGCAGGCGCTGGTCGACACCAGTCATCTGGGCAATCCGCGCCGCGTCACCCTGGGCTTGGATCAGAACCGCCTGGCCATGCTGCTGGCGGTACTGCACCGCCACGGCGGCATTCCGACCTATGACCAGGACGTGTTCCTCAACGTGGTTGGTGGGGTCAAGGTGCTGGAAACGGCGTCCGACCTGGCGCTGATGGCAGCGGTGATCTCCAGCTTGCGCAACCGGCCGCTGCAGCACGACCTGCTGGTGTTCGGCGAGATCGGCTTGTCCGGCGAGATTCGTCCGGTGCCGAGCGGTCAGGAGCGACTGAAAGAGGCGGCCAAGCACGGTTTCAAACGCGCCATCGTGCCCAAGGGCAATGCCCCCAAGGAAGCACCGCCGGGTTTGCAGATCGTCGCCGTCACGCGCCTGGAACAGGCGCTGGATGCGCTGTTCGAGTAACTAAAGTCGCGGCTAAAACCCTTCCTGCTGTACCTGCACATGTGCCAACTGTAGGAGCCCGCTTGCGGGTGATCATCGATAAAAGCATCGCCGGCAAGCCGGCTCCTACAGGTCCATCCGAGCTACGTCTCTGTATCGGCTGCGGCGTTCTGCCGCGAGTGGGGCGGGTCGAAAATTGACCGAGGTCAATAGGTAGCAGGCTATCGGCGCGCAGCATGAAGGCGTATCCACTGAAGGAGACGCCATCATGTTCCTGTTCTTCGATTTCTTTTCCCGGGCTTTCAACTTCGACGCCAAGGCCATCGAGTCGCGCGATGCACGCCGTCAGGCGCAGCGTATTCAGGCGCGGCGCCAGCGTCGTGAACAGGCAGAGGCTGCCTGCTTGCGCCACTGACTGCTAGTCGTCTTCGCCCAATGCCGCCAGTTCGCGCTCCAGCAGCTGTTCATCGCCGAGGTTGAGTTCGACCAGGCGGCGCAGGTGGCTGATGGAATCCAGGTCGATATGGCGGCAGACGAAACCGAGCGACTGCGGCTGGGTGCGCGTCAGTACCACTTCCATCTTCACCTTGGCTTCGTCCCCCAGTTCGATAAGGGCTTCGAAGGGCTGGTTCGGGTCGCCGTTCCAGTCACGTGGGGTCTTGATCAGCAGGCCCTTGAGAGAGAGATCGTGCAGAGCTGCCGACCATTGTCGCTCACCCTGAGCGATGACGGTGGGGGCGTCGAAGGCGATGCGCTGAAAGCGCCGACGCTCGTTGGCTGATTCACTCATGCCCATACTCCTGAAGGATTTACATCACTATAGCCAAGGCTGACGGCCCCGTGCTTTGCCGCTGTGTCGCAGCGCACAGCTGAGACACATCAGTTTGACAGGTGGCCAAGTCTCGCCAAAGCTCCTTATGTAGTTTTTATTACTCAATATTGCGGAGCGACACATATGAGCAAGCGACTGCTGGGTAAAGGTTTGGTCTTCGGTCTGTTGAGCATGGCCAGTGTTGGTGTATTTGCCGATGCTGCGGGCGGCAATGGCTGCGGCTGGGGCAACATGCTGTTCGAAGGGCAGCGTGGCATGGCCCCGCACTTCCTGGCCACCACCACCAACGGCACCTCGGGTAATGCCACCTTCGGTATGACCTCTGGTACCAACGGTTGCGACACCAGTGGCGCGCTGGGCTACAACGGCCGCTCCATGCTGGCGATGAACGGCATGCTCGATTCCATCGCCGAAGACATGGCCATGGGCCAGGGCGAAGCGCTGGACGCCTACGCTACCTTGCTGGGTGTGGAGGCTCAGGATCGTGCGCACTTCGCCAAGGTCACTCACGACAACTTCGGCAGCATCTTCAGCAAAGCCGACGCCACCAGTGAGCAGGTGCTGGCAGCCACGCTCGAGGTGATGAGCCGTGACGCGCAACTGGCGCGCTACGTGAAACAGCCGGCCTGAGGCAAATTGAAGGCAAAAAGAAGCCCGCCGATTGGCGGGCTTCTTTGTTTCAGGCTGAGCCTTAGAACCTGTTCACGATCTGCTGCGCGTCGGCGCTACTGCGTTAAAATCAAGCTCGGAATGCTCATTTACCACTTGTAAACTCCGCTTCCTCGCTTGTTTTTGCCTTGTATCGCTCTAGCTCGCTAGATCGTGAATAGGTTCTTAGTTGGCATAGACCGGGAACTTCGCGCACAGCGCCTTGACCTGCTCACGCACGCGGCCTTCGACTTCATCATTGCCGATGTTGGCCAGTACGTCGCAGATCCAGCCTGCCAGTTGACGGCACTCGTCTTCCTTGAAACCGCGAGTGGTGACGGCTGGGGTGCCGATACGCAGGCCGGAAGTGACGAACGGCGAACGCGGATCGTTCGGTACGCTGTTCTTGTTGACGGTGATGAAGGCGCGGCCCAGGGCAGCGTCAGCATCCTTGCCGGTAATGTCCTGCTTGATTAGCGAGAGCAGGAACAGGTGGTTCTCGGTGCCACCGGAGACCACGTCGTAACCGTTGTCGATGAACACCTGGGCCATGATCTGGGCGTTCTTGATCACCTGCGCCTGGTAAGCCTTGAACTCAGGCTGCAGCGCTTCCTTGAAGCACACCGCCTTGGCGGCGATGACGTGCTCCAGCGGGCCGCCCTGGCCGCCCGGGAATACCGCGGAGTTGAACTTCTTCTCCAGCTCTTCGTTCTTGCGCGCCAGGATCAGGCCACCGCGCGGGCCGCGCAGGGTCTTGTGCGTGGTGGTGGTAACCACGTCGGCGAACGGTACCGGGTTCGGGTACAGACCGGCGGCGACCAGACCAGCGACGTGGGCCATGTCGACGAACAGGTAGGCACCGACCTTGTCGGCGATGGCGCGGAAACGCGGGAAGTCCAGTACCTGCGAGTAGGCGCTGAAGCCGGCGATTATCATCTTCGGCTTGTGCTCCACGGCCAGGCGCTCGACTTCGTCGTAGTTGATCAGGCCCTGGTCGTTGATGCCGTACTGCACGGCGTTGTAGATCTTGCCGGAGAAGCTGACGCTGGCGCCGTGAGTCAGGTGGCCGCCGTGGGCCAGGCTCATGCCCAGCACGGTGTCGCCGGCGTTGAGCAGAGCCATGTACACGGCGCTGTTGGCCTGGCTGCCGGAGTGCGGCTGGACGTTGGCGTAGTCGGCGCCGAACAGCTCCTTGGCGCGGTCGATGGCGAGTTGCTCGACCACGTCGACGTATTCGCAGCCGCCGTAGTAACGCTTGCCCGGATAGCCTTCGGCGTACTTGTTGGTCAGCACGCTGCCCTGGGCTTCCATCACCGCCGGGCTGGTGTAGTTTTCCGAGGCGATCAGCTCGATGTGCTCTTCCTGGCGCTGGGCTTCCTGCTCCATCGCGGCAAAGAGTTCGGCGTCATAACGAGCGAGGGTCAAATCACGGCTGAACATGGCGGTCCCCTGAAATCAGCTGGGCGGTAGAAAGAGGGGGCGGATTCTACCGCAAAGGTCGCATTCAGGCATATGAAGGTCGGTCATGAGCCTGACAAATGGCCTTCATGCTGAGTTGGGCCCAGGGCTCGCCCGTCAACTGAGGATGAACAGCGCTGCGCCGCTGAATTGGGCGGTGAGCTGACGTGCAGGCATGGGCCTGCCCAGCAGGAAGCCCTGCACTTCGTCGCAGTCGTGTTCACGAAGGAAGTCGAGTTGTGCCTGGCTCTCCACGCCCTCGGCGATCACCATCATGTTCAGGCTGTGCGCCATGGCGATGATGGCGCGGGCGATCTGCGCGTCCTGCTCGCCATCGGGCAGGCCGTCGACGAAGCTGCGGTCGATCTTCAAAACGTCGATGGGGAACTGCTTGAGGTAGTTCAGCGACGAGTAGCCGGTGCCGAAATCATCCACAGCAATGCACAGGCCCAAACGCTTGAGGTTGCCGAGAGTCTGCATCGCGCTGGCGACGTCACGCATCAGTATGCTTTCGGTCAGCTCCAGCTCCAGGCAGGCCGGGGCTAGTCCGGTTCTGTCCAGAATGGCGGCGATGCGTGCGCTCAGATCGCCTTCGGCGAACTGCCGGGCCGACAGATTGACCGAAATCTTGGGGATGCGGATCTTTTCCTCGTGCCAGGCCTTGAGCTGCCGGCAGGCCTCCTCCAGCACCCATTCACCGACCTGCACCACCAGACCGAGCTCCTCCAGCACCGGGATGAACTCATCCGGCGGCACCAGGCCGCGTGTCGGGTGACTCCAGCGCAACAGCGCCTCGACCCCTGTCAGGCGATTGCCGTCGCCGGAGAACTGCGGCTGATAATGCAGGACGAACTGGCTCTGCTCCTGAGCGTGGCGCAGATCGCTTTCAAGTTCCAGGCGCTCCAGGGCACTGGCGTTCATGTCGGCCTGGTAGAACTGGAAGTTGTTCTTGCCGTGTTCCTTGGCGTGATACATCGCGGTGTCGGCGTTCTTCATCAGTTGGCTCAGCTCGCTACCGTCCTGCGGGGCGAGGGCGATACCGATACTGGCGGTGACGAAGAATTCGCGGCCTTCGAGGACGAAAGGGCGGGCCAGGCTGGAGAGAATCTGCTCGGCGACATGAATGGCGCGATTCAATGCGCCCTCGCGGGTGGCGCGCGGCTGCAGCAGCAGGGTGAATTCGTCGCCGCCCATACGCGCCACGGTGTCGTCGCCGTCGACGCAGGCTGACAGGCGCACGGCCACGTCCTTGAGCATGCGGTCGCCGGCGGCGTGGCCGAGGGAATCGTTGATCGGTTTGAAGCGGTCGAGGTCGAGGAACATCAGCACCACCCATTCGTCATGCCGATCCGCATGTTGCAGGGCGCTGTGCAGGCGATCCTGGAACAGGGTGCGGTTGGGCAGGTGGGTCAGGGCGTCGTAGTAGGCCAGACGATGGATGCGCTGTTCGCTGGCCTTGCGCTCGCTGATGTCGCTGAAGAAGCACACGTAGCTGACCAGGTCGCCTTCCTCGTCATGCACCGCGGTGATGCCGACCCAGGCCGGGAAGTTCTCCCCACCCTTGCGCTTGAGCCACACCTCGCCCTCCCAACTGCCGCGCTGGTTGAGTTGGCCGAGGATGTACTGCAGGTGCGCCGCCTGCTGGCGGTCGGCGGTGAGCATGCCGGGAAGCTGGTCGAGCACCTGGCCGGCGGAATAACCACTGACGCGGCTGAAGGCCTTGTTGACCTGAACGATGTAACCGGCCGGGTCGGTCACCAGAATCGCCGCGGTGGAGTGCTCGAACACCGTGGCGGCCATGCGCAGGTCTTTTTCCGCGCGGCGTTGCTGGCTGATGTCGCGGCCAACGCCGAGGATGCCTTCGAAACGACCGTTCTCGTCCCACATCAGCACCAGGCGCAGCTCCACCGGGATCTTGTGGCCGTCGGCGCGCAGGCAGTCGAAGACGAACAACTGATCCGGCAGCTCCTCGCGCAGACGCTCGAGGCGGTCACGCTCGCCGAGCGAATCGCGAATCCGCTCGAGCAGCAGGTACAGACCGGCGAGCTGCTGCGGGTTGGCCGCCAGGCCTTGCAGGCCGTTGGCCATCACCCATTCGGCGTTGTAGCCGAGCATGGCTTCCACCGACGGGCTGACGTAGTTCAGGGCCAGGCTGTCATCGGTGGAGACGATCACGTCACTGATGCTTTCCGCCAGCAGGCGGTAGCGTTGCTCGCTGTCACGCAGCGACTGGTTGCGCTCGATCTGCTCGGTGATGTCCTTGGCCACGCCGATCAGCCGGCTGACGCGACCGCGCTCATCACGCGCCAGAGCCTGCTCACGGATGCTGAACCAGTGCCATTGGCCATTGCGGTGACGCCAGCGCAGCACCGATTCGAGCAGCAGGCCGTTGCCGACCACTTTCTGCAGGTTGCGAATGCGCCAGTAGTATTCGCTGTCGTCCGGGTGCAGTACCTGCTCCCAGAAGTCTCCGGCCATCGCCTTGAGCTCGCTGACGCTATAGCCCAGCTGCAATCCGAGGCTGTGGTTGCTGAACAGCACCTGCCGGTTCTGCATGTCATGCACGTAGAGCAGGTCGGGCACCGAGCGAACCACTTCGGACCAGAAGCGCTCACGCTCGATCAGCGACAGTTCGATGCGCTTGCGGCTGGTGATGTCGCTGATGCTCAGGGTGACGGCCTGATAGTCCTGGAGCATTTCCGGCAGGCGCAGCACCAGCCAGACGTGACGCTGCAAGCCTTGTGCGGTGACCAGCTGGGTTTCCAGCTCCATCAGGTTGGGGCCTTCGAGCACGGCCACAGCCAGGCGGTAACACAGATCGTCGGGCTGTACCGGACCGTTGTCGATCAGTTGCTGCCAAGCCTGTTCGGTGGACTTGACCCCGAGCAGGTTGAGCGCCACCTGGTTGGCCTCGGTAATGCGCAGTTGCTCGACCAGCAGTTGCTGATGCTCGACATCGGCCTGCAACCAGCGCTGCAGACCCGCCGCATCGCGCAACTTGTGCTGTAGCAACAGGCAGCGCAGGCCGGAGAGGTCGAGCACGCAGAGGGCTACGCCGGTGCCGTCGAAGATGTCCTGATAGCGCCTGCGGGTTTCCTGCAGTACGCGCATGGCCTGCTGCTCATCGGTCACATCGCGCAGCACCCAGACGTAACCGGCATGACGCCCGACTTCGCTGATATCGCTACGGGTCACGGCGAACAGTCGCTCGCGCCCCTCGCTTTCGACTCTGATCAGCTCCGGTCCCAGATCGCTGCTCAGTTGTGGACTGTTGAGCAGCAGCGGGTCGAGGTCGGGCAGCAGATCAAGCAGATGGAGTTCCCCGGCCACGTTGCTGGGAACCCCGAACAGCGCTTCGGCCTGCGGGTTCAGGTAGCGCACCTTGCCATCGGCCTGGGTCACCAGAATGCGTTCTTCGACGGCGCCGAGCGCACTGGCGGCCTGGCGCAGCGAGCGGCGTGTTTCGTTATTCAGGCGCTGCAGGCTGCGCTGCTCGCGTTGCAGGCCGTACAGGGCCAGCAGGGTAAGCAGGCTGCACAGCGCGAACAGCAGGAACTTGCCGGCCAGGGTCGGCATCAGCTCGTTGCCGGCGCGTTCTGCATCGAACAGGGCGCGCAGTTGCCAGTCGCTGCCGGGCAGGGTGATCAGTTCCAGGCTTTGTGCCTGTTCTGCCGCAGTAACCGGAGCGATAATGCCGCCAGCCTGTTGCAGGTCATCGGCACGCGCTATCACGCGGTGACTGAGCAGATCTTCGAGTAACCAGTCGTGCTCGCTCTGGTGCTGCTCGCGCAGCCAGCCGCGCAACGCACTGATGCGCATGCGCAATACTCGGTGACTGTCGTCAGGCTGACGCAGCAGCAGGTAGAGCGCGCCGCCGTCCAGTGCGCTGAAAGCGAAGTGATAGGGCTCCGCGCCGCTGCGTTGCTGCTGGCTGCGAATGAAACTGAGGTCACGCGACTCGCTGGCGCTGTCGGCCAGCAACTGCCCGTTGGCATCGAGCCAGGCCACGCTGTTGACGGTCGGGAAAATGCTGCGCAATGCCGTGACCAATTCGCTGCCGTCGCCAGCGCGCGCAGGGCTGCTTTGTAGCATCGCCTGGCCCGCCTGCGCCTTGAGGCGCATGTTCAGACTCAGGTGCTTGGCCAGTTGGGCGCTGTAACCCTGGCTCAGTTGCTTCTGACTATCGAGCAACTGGCGGTATTCCTGAGTCAGCTGCCAGGCCAGCAATCCCAGCATCGCCAGCACCAGCACCACCAGTGCACGGCGCAATGCTGCGCGCGACTCGCCCGGGGAGGAGGAAGGCAGGGATGAGGGAGTCGACACGTTCTGTGAACCTGCAGCCAGTGCTGGGCTATTTTAAGCGTTGAGACGCGCGGGCATGCCTGCGCTCGCGCGAGCCGGCTAGAATGCCTGCAAACGTGGCCAAGTGCCAGCTGCGCCGACGAACGTAGGTTTGCCCTGTCACGCACATTCCGGTAGTTTTGCGCCGCGCGCGTGAACTGTCCGCGCGGTACTTGGCGTTCGCTCCGGCAGCGGCTAAGGTCTCTGCAAACGCCCCGCTGCAGGCTTGGTGAAAACTGCCTGCAGCCGGTAATACGGCGGCCAGGCCGGCACGCAGCAGATGGTCAGACTGTCGGCGTTGCCGGTTTCGTCACTCGCAACGTTATCGCAGTGTCTGCAAGGCCCGCCATTCTCAGCCCTCATTCTCACCAGTCAGGTTCTTCATGGCTCAGTACGTCTACAGCATGCATCGGGTCAGCAAGGTTGTCCCGCCGAAACGTGAAATTCTCAAGGACATCTCCCTGTCATTCTTCCCAGGCGCCAAGATCGGGGTGTTGGGCCTCAACGGTGCCGGTAAGTCCACGCTGCTGCGCATCATGGCTGGCGTCGATACCGAGATCGACGGCGAGGCTCGTCCGATGCCGGGGATCAAGGTCGGCTACCTGCCGCAGGAGCCGCAGCTCGACCCGAGCAAGACGGTGCGCGACATCGTCGAAGAGGCGGTAGGCGAGATCAAGCAGGCCCAGGCCCGCCTTGACGAGGTCTACGCCGCTTACGCCGAGCCGGACGCCGACTTCGACGCCCTGGCTGCCGAGCAGGCCAAGCTCGAAGCCATTCTGCAGGCGTCCGATGGTCATAACCTGGAGCGGCAGCTGGAAGTCGCCGCCGACGCCCTGCGTCTGCCGGCCTGGGACGCCAAGATCGAGCACCTGTCCGGTGGTGAGAAACGCCGCGTGGCGCTGTGTCGCCTGCTGCTGTCGGCGCCAGACATGCTGCTGCTCGACGAGCCGACCAACCACCTGGACGCCGACTCGGTGGCCTGGCTGGAGCGCTTCCTGCACGATTTCCCCGGCACAGTGGTAGCGATTACTCACGACCGTTACTTCCTCGATAACGTCGCCGGCTGGATTCTCGAACTCGATCGCGGCCACGGTATCCCCTACGAGGGCAATTACTCCGGCTGGCTGGAATCGAAGGCCAACCGTCTGGCTCAGGAAGCCAAGGCCGAGGCGTCGCACGCCAAGGCGATGAAGGCCGAACTGGAGTGGGTGCGCCAGGGCGCCAAGGCACGCCAGTCCAAGTCCAAGGCACGTCTGCAGCGCTTCGAGGAAATGCAGTCGCAGGAATTCCAGAAGCGCAGCGAGACCAACGAGATCTACATCCCGGCTGGCCCGCGTCTGGGCGACAAGGTCATCGATTTCCACAACGTATCGAAGTCCTTCGGCGACCGCGTGCTGATCGATGACCTGTCCTTCAGCATCCCCAAAGGCGCCATTGTCGGTGTGATCGGTGGTAACGGCGCCGGTAAGTCGACCCTGCTGCGCATGATCACCGGTAAGGAGCAGCCGGACTCCGGCACCATCGAGATCGGTGAGACCGTACAGATCGCCAGCGTCGAGCAGAGCCGCGAGATGCTCGAAGGCAACAAGACCGTGTGGGAGCAGATTTCCGACGGCTTCGACATGATCAAGGTCGGCAACTACGAGGTGCCGTCGCGCGGTTACGTCGGCCGCTTCAACTTCAAGGGCGCCGACCAGCAGAAGTTCGTCAAGGACCTCTCCGGTGGTGAGCGCGGTCGCCTGCACATGGCGCTGACCCTGAAGCAGGGCGGCAACGTGCTGCTGCTCGACGAACCGTCCAACGACCTCGACGTGGAAACCCTGCGCGCGCTGGAAGAGGCGCTGCTGGATTTCCCGGGCGCCGCCGTGGTGATTTCCCACGATCGCTGGTTCCTCGACCGTATCGCCACGCACATCCTCTCCTACGAGGACGACGGCAAGGTCAACTTCTTCGAAGGCAACTACACCGAGTTCGAAGCCGACCGCAAGAAACGCCTGGGCGATGCCGCCGCGCAGCCGCACCGCGTGCGTTACAAGAAGCTGGCGTAGGGTGGGTTAGCGGCGCCAAGCACGTAATTGGCTGGTTTCAGAGCAGAGTGCACTGCGTAACCCACCATGCGATATCCCGGTGTTACGCCGGGATGAAAAAACGGAGCCTGCGGGCTCCGTTTTTCGTTGAGGGTGCAGGCTATCTGTAGGAGCGGCGCCCCGCCGCGAACCGGGGAAGAGGTGAAAGCTCCTACCCATTCGGAGTATGTGTCGGTCGAAAGATTGCTACGTACCTGTAGGAGCCGCGCCTCGCGGCGAATCGATCATGCGTTCAGCACAAATCCACAAGCTTCGCCCCGGGGCGGGGCTCCTACGCAGCGCGGCTCTTCTGCTCCAGCTTTCTTCGCGCAGGTCGCGCTGCTCAGAGCCTGGCCAGCAGGCTCTCCAGAGCCTTGGCCTGATCCTCGGCCAGATCGATGATATGAAAGCCGGCCCAGCAATGCTGGCCGTCGGCGCCGGGGCGGCTCCACAGGCAATCGGCGCCCAGGCGCACTTCCTGTACCGCATCGCTACCTGAGGTGCACACCAGGCGGCATTCCAGCACCGCGTCGGCGGTATGGGGGGTGTCGCTGAACAGCATGAAACCATCTGCAGACAGGTCGACTATCCGGCCCAGGCGCTGGCCGCTGTTCAGGTCGAAGACCTCCAGCTGCATTTCGGTGCCATGGCGGCTGTGTTGACGACGCTCTTCCATGGAAATTCCTCAGCGGGGTTCGGCCGTGCGCCCGGTGAAACGCTGCAGCACACGGTAAATGGCAGTCAGCGCGCGGTCCACCAGGGGCGCCGCGCGTTCGGGTGTCACGATGCGGGCCAGGCCCTTTTCCATCTCGCTGGCCAGCAGGGTCAGCGGTTTGATCGCCACGCGCTGGCCACTGTGGTCGACGAACATGTAGTTGTGCGTGGTCGGGCTGAACCAGGAAAGCTTGAGCACGCGGCTCTTGCCGCCCTCTACGAACTCGAACCAGGTGCCGAACTCGACGCTGGCCAATTCCTTGGCCAGGGCTTGGGCGCGTGCCGAGAGCTTACTGCGCAAAGGTGCCTGGCGAGCCAGGTCGGCATCTTCTCCAAGCATGGCGCCCAGGGGACTTTCTGGCAGGGTAGGTTTGAGCTGGGCGGCTAGCTGCGGTTGTTTGGCTTGCACCGCATGCTGGCAGGCCACCAGGTCCTGCAGCAGGCGACGGATACCGTCCTCATGGTAGCCGCCGAGCAATTCCAGGCCCTTGCGCAGGTCGCCGAGCATCGGCACGCGCTGTTCCTGCAACTGCAGCACCTCGGCCTCGCCGAGCGGTGTGCCGCTCCAGGCCAGCTGTTCGGCCACTTCGCAGGAGCGCTTCCACTCGGTGCTCTGTTCGCCATGGCGCAGCAGGACAAACACCAGGACGTCGGCCCAGGTCAGTTCGAGGAAGTTGCGGATGATGGTTGGTAGGTCGCGCTTTCCGACGCATCGCTGAACCACCTCGAGCGCCTGCTCGCGAGCCCCCAGTAGACGATCACGCCCCTTGGCCGCCTCGACCGCGCGGCGTTCGCGCAGTTCGACCTTGTGGCGCAGGGTCTCGACATACTCGTTGAACTCCTCGATCAGGCTGTCGAACAGTCCCAGGTCACCGCTGAAACCGTGAATCACCCGTTCGACTACCCATTGCATCTTGGCCAGCAGGCTGCGTTCGTCACCTTCGCTGCCGTAAAGCACGCCAGCCTGGGCCATGGTGTTGAGCAGGCGTCGCGCCGGATGGTGGTGTTGGGTGAACAGCGCCTTGTCCTGCAGCGCGATTTTCAGATAGGGCGTATGCAGGTGTGAGAGTGCGGTCTTGCAAGCGTCCGGCAGGTTCTCGTCATCGAGGATGAAGTCGAACAGCATGCCAACCAGGTCGATCACGTCGGCTTCCTGATCGGACACCTTGCTGTCGCCCGGCAGGCTGCTGTGCGATTCCAGTTGCTGCTGCAGGTCGGCCTTGAGGCCTTCAACGGCTTGCGGTTGGTGCAGGCGTTGGGCCAGTTCGTGGGCCGACTGCTGCTGCATGCGATTGAGCGCGGCAAGCAGTTCGCTGGCGCTGTAGGTACGGCTGGCCTGGCGCGGTGAGAAGCTGACGATGCTCCGTGTGCCGCCCAGCAGCGGAGCGTCCGGGTGGCTCTGGCGGTGCTCGCCGAGCAGGCTGGACAGGCCGCTGAACAGCGCGCCCGGATCGCTCGGCGGCGGTGCGCTGAGATCCAGATCGAACAGCGCCGGTTCTGCGGGCGCTGGCGTCGCACCCGGTCTGCCCGCTGTCTGTTGGGGGGGCGGGGCTTCTGGCGCAGGTGCATCGGGGCGGCTGACGCTTTGATTGATCTGCGCGCTGTACTTGAGGTTGGGCAGCACGCCGGCATCGATCAGACGCTGGTTGAGTGCACCATAGAGTGAATCGAGGCTCTGCATCACATGGCGATCGAAGAGCATGTACAGGATGGTCTTGATCTGCAGCGGGAAGGGGCAGGGCGCCAGCGCATCGCGAAACGCCTGGGCAATGGCCTGTGGGCCGAAGGGGTTGCTGTCCTCGCCGAGCTTCTGGCCGTTGTTGAGCAGCGCCAGGCGCTGCTCCAGAGCGAATAGCGGCTGGGTGCAGCGTGCCTTGACCCGGCTGACCATATTGGTGACTTGCAGGGTTTCTTCGTAATCCTCGTTCTGCACCAGGGCCAATTGCTCGGGGTCCACTTCGGCCGGCGTCTGATCCTGCAGTTTGCCGTCGAGGAAATCGGAAAAATTGTTGGCGATGGCCTGGTGGTAGCTGCGCTCGATCTGTGGACGCTGGCGGCGGATCTCGCGCATGTTGTCGAAGAACAACGTCTGCACCTTGTTGTTCTCGGCTTTCTCGGCGCATTCGAACAGGGTGTCATCGACTTGGCCGAATACACCGCTCAGATGCTCCGCCAGTCGGTTCATCACCAGTTTGCGGCAGGCTTGTACCAGATCGCTGAAGCGCGGCTGTATACCGCGGCTGGCGAGGCTAACCACCTTGGGATGAATGGGGGGCTTGTCCTGGTTGCTCATGGACTGTCCTGACTGGCGTCGTCGGCTGGCGCGTCCTGCGTCGTGCCGCAGTTCGATGAAACATATAGTAGTCCATGGCTTGCCTGCAAAGCATTGTCGTAAAAGCAGTTTGCAGGGGTTGACAGGGAAATTTTGCTACGTAAAATGGCGCGCCTCTGAAGCGGTAAAGCGAAAGCCGAAGCGCAGCAGAGCTGGAAGACCGAAGTTCCGCGATAGCTCAGTCGGTAGAGCAAATGACTGTTAATCATTGGGTCCCTGGTTCGAGTCCAGGTCGCGGAGCCAACTTCCTATCGGGGTATAGCGCAGTCCGGTAGCGCGCTTGCTTTGGGAGCAAGATGTCGGGAGTTCGAATCCCCCTACCCCGACCATATTTGGGTCGTTAGCTCAGTTGGTAGAGCAGTTGGCTTTTAACCAATTGGTCGTAGGTTCGAATCCTACACGACCCACCACTACAACGAACAAGCCCGCCTAGCGCGGGCTTTTTCGTTTCTGCGCCTCGCGCGGTACCAGGCCGTCTCGTATTGTCCCGGCCGCGCTGGCCGGCTCGCACAGGTGTGTCATACGCACCACGGGCGATCGGCTGTCTCGCAAAGGGGAATGCCAACATTTTCCCTACGGGCGCTTCAGCTCGTAGGGTGGGCTTTAGCCCACCAGCGGTCGACGTGGGCTGAAGCGGATCGCCGCCCGGCCCACCCTACAGTCTGTAGCCTGCCACTACTTCAATGCAGCTTCAGACGCGGCTCGGTGCTGCGCCCGATGCGATCGCTGAGCATCAGCAGCAGGGTGCGTGGTAAGCCATACAGGGCCATCTGGTGCATGCGATACAGTGACACGTAGAACACCCGTGCCAGCCAGCCTTCGAGCATGACGCTGCCGGTCAGGTTGCCCATCAGGTTACCGACCGCGGAGAAGCTCGACAGCGAGATCAGCGAGCCGTAATCGCGATAGCGGTATTCCGGCAGCGGCTGGGCGCTGATCTTCAAACGTAGCGACTTGGCCAGCAGTGAAGCCTGCTGATGCGCTGCCTGGGCGCGTGGTGGCACGTTGCGGCCCTCAGCGCCCGGCTGGGGGCAGGCTGCGCAGTCGCCGAAGGCGAACACGTCGTCATCGAGCGTCGTTTGCAGGGTCGGACGAACCTGCAGCTGGTTGATGCGGTTGCTCTCCAGACCATCGAGGTCCTTGAGAAAACCGGGGGCGCGAATGCCGGCAGCCCAGACTTTCAGGCTGGCCGGGATGAAGTTGCCGTCGGCGGTTTTCAGACCGTCGGCAGTCACTTCGCTGACGGCCGCACCGGTCAGTACGGTGACGCCGAGCTTTTCCAGGGTCTTGTGCACCGGGCGGGCGATGCGCTCGGGCAGGGCCGGCAATACGCGGGGCCCCGCCTCGATCAAGGTGATGCGCATGTCTTCGGGGCGAATGCGATTGAGGCCGTATGCGGCCAGTTGCTTGGCCGCGTGATGCAGTTCTGCTGCCAGCTCGACCCCGGTGGCACCGGCGCCGACGATGGCGATATCGATCTTCGAACCGTCTTCGCTCTCGCTGGCATGTGCACGCAGGTAGTGGCTGAGCATGCGGCGATGGAAGCGCTCGGCCTGCGCGCGGGTGTCGAGGAAAATGCAGTGCTCAGCGGCACCAGGCGTGCCGAAGTCATTGGTGGTGCTGCCAACGGCAATGACCAGGCTGTCGTAGGTGATGCGGCGTTCAGGCATCAGTACCTGGCCGTCGTCATCCAGCGTCGGTGCCAGGGTGATGCTCTTGCTGGCGCGGTCGAGGCCGGACATGCGCCCGAGCTGAAACTCGAAATGGTTCCACTTGGCCTGGGCCACGTAGTTCAGTTCGTCTTCCGAGGAGTTCAACGAGCCGGCGGCCACTTCGTGCAGCAGGGGCTTCCAGATGTGGGTGAGGTTGGCGTCGACCAGAATGATTCGGGCCGCACCACTCTTGCCCAGTTTTCTACCCAGACGGGTGGCCAGCTCCAAACCGCCGGCGCCGCCGCCGACAATCACGATGCGATGGGACATGGATATTGCTCACAAGGCTTTGAAAAAGACGGTGTGAGTGCGAGAGGGCGAGCGCAAGGCAGCTCATAGCACCAGTCGACTCAGCAAGCGGCTCAGCAGGCCCAGGCCAATGGTTACGACCACGACTACCGCCAGCAGACGCCAAACGCGAAACGGCTGACGTTCAACCTGATGCTGCGGTGCGCTCAGGTATTGGTCGACTTTCTGTTGGTCTTCGGGGCTCAGGCGACTGGTCATGGGTGGGCCTCTGCTTGAATGCAGCTATTCTAGGCGTGCCCGCCAGCCTTGGCGAGCATCGTTGTCCTGCGGGTCAGATATCGTTTCGAGGGGTTCCACGCTTACCGTGTCCTCCAGGCGGATGATGCCGCCCTCGATCACGCGAGCGGTAATGCCGCCATGGCCACGCATGGCCTGGAAGGTGCCGCGACCGAGGCGTTCCTCCAGGCGGGCGCAGGGTTGGCACCAACCGGTGGTTTCCAGCAGCGCCTGGCCAATGCGAAAGCGCCGGCCCTTGAGGCTGAACAGATTGATGCCGGCGACCGCGATATTGCGGCGCAGCTCGCTGGGCGGCATGGGCGCATCGCGGCCGAGCAAGGCGGCAACGACGGCCAGGTGTTCCCACTGGATCAGCGTGACCTGCCGCGCATTGCGTGGCCCTGGGCGGCTGTGATCGCCGGTCAGGCCGGCCTCACGCCGCGCTTCCACGGCCTCGACTTCGAGCATCGCCTCGCGCGCCCTGGGGCGCACGCCTATCCAGCGCACCTGGCCGACTTGCGGCACGTCGGCGAGCAATTCCTGCAAGGGGCTCACAGGCCGATACCGATGTCGAACAGCAGGCTACGGCCGAGGTTCTGCCGCAGAAAATCCGGTGCGTCCGGGTGAGCGAACAGCACACGGGCAAAGCGCGGACCAACCAAGCACAGCGAGCGCCAGCCTTGGCGCAGGTATTCGGTAGGGGGCGGGAAGTGGCTATTGCAGTCGAGCACGGCGCGCTTGAGGCTGACGAAGGCGACCAGGTCGAGTTCGCCAAGGTCGATGCCACGCTCGCGGTAGTTATGCGCCTTCTTGCGCAGGGTCGGAGCCAGGCGCGCCTGCATTTCGCTGGCTGGAATACGTTTGGGGCGCGCTTCGCGGCGTACCAGCTGGCTCAGGGAAAAGGCGCTGCGGCGCCGCTCCAGTTCGGCGCGCCACTCGTCATTGAGGCGCCGGCCTTCATCGAGCACGAAAAACACTTCGAAGTTGGCATCGCGGAACAGCACGTCCGGTGGCTCCTGGCCGCTGGGCGTGAAGTCATCGCTGTGGTGACGCACGTTCAGCGCTTGCAGCAGGCGTTGACAGACCCAACGCTCACGCTCCCATTTCTTGGCGTTGGAGAGAAAGGCATTGGCTTGTTCGGCCTGGTGCGTAAGTAAGCGCAGATAGTCGGAATCGTCCATGTCTGAAGCTTAGCTGTAGCGCTTACCCGCATGCCAGTGCCTGCAACTCCAGTCGTTCCAGTGAGCGTGGAAATCCAGCTGGGTTTTTTGGCTGTTGTCGATCAATGGCAGGGCGGTCGCCATTGCAGTTGCTCTGCCGGCAAAATCAAATCCGAGTGCCGGTGTAGACTGCTTGGTATGGCGATGAATGAGGAAAAGGGTGTGCGCGCATGATCGCTTCCAACCTGCTGGCGCTATCTACCTTGCTGGTCGGCTGGCTGGTCTACGGGCTGGCGCTGCTCTGGGCGATAACTCGGGCGCCCTGGGTCGAACTGTTCAGTGACCTGCGCCGCCAGCATCTGCTGTTCGGCACCATGCTCGCGCTGTTTCTGCTATGGCTGGTGCGCCGCGATTTCGACTCCGGGCTTTCCTATCACTTCATCGGCATGACCGCCGTAACCCTGCTGCTCGACTGGCCACTTGCCGTGTTGGCTGGCCTGGCGGCGCAGCTTGGCCTGCTGGCTATCGGTCGCATGGACCTGGCCTCGCTCGGCATCAACGGCGTACTGCTGGTGCTGATTCCGGTGCTGGTCACCGAGCTGTGCGCAATCCGTGTCGAGCGCGCGCAGCCGCGTAACCTGTTCGTCTACATCTTCTTCTGCGGTTTTTTTCCAGCGGCGTTGGCGACGTTGATGACGCTGCTCGGCGGCCTTGCGCTGTTGTGGATGGACGGGCTGTTCCCCATGCCGCCCTGGCTGGACGACTTTGCCGGCTACCTGTGGCTGGTGGCGTTCCCCGAAGCCTTTATCAACGGCACCATCGTCACCGCGTTGGTGGTGTTCTACCCGGACTGGCTGGAAACCTTCAACCGCAGCCGCTATCTGCAGGCGCCCTGGAAGGAGGGTGATCACGGCGAGTGAATGGCGTTGTATTGGCTGATTGAATGGCGCGGCCGAGATTGATCTTCGTCAATGATCGGAGCGGGGCTGCCGCCATGCTGTGAAAAACGCCTGCGAGGGACTTGAACATGAGTATTCACAGCTGGGCCAGAAGCGCCCTGCATGATGATTTGCGTGACGGCGAAGCCCAGGGTTTCGAGCGTCTGATGGTATTGCGTGCGCTGCTGGCGGAAATCGTGCAGCAAAACAAGGCGCTGCGTGATGCTCAGGAACTGGCCGGCGAACTGCAGTTTCTCACCGACAACCTCGACGACGACCGCGATTACGCTTTCATGCGTCCCTGAGGTTCCCGATTCTGTTTATGTGGGAGCCGCGCCCCGCGGCGAATGGCTGCGGGGCGACGCTAAAGGCAAATGCTTCGCCCCGGGGCGGGGCTCCTACAGGCGAGATGGATCAATGCGGCCTTGTCGGCAGCTCGCCGCTGAACATCTCGTCTTCCAGGTCGTTGCCGGGAATCGCATGCTCTTCGGCAGCCCAGGCGCCCAGATCGATCAGCTTGCAGCGCTCGCAGCAGAAGGGGCGGTAGGTGTTTTCGGCTTTCCACTCGACGGGTGCGCTACAGGTTGGGCATTGAACGGTAATGGTCATGGCTGGCCTCCACGCAGGGTCAGATAGAAGTTGTGCAGGCGCTCGACCTCCGCGTCCAGCCAGGCCATATCACGATCATTGACCAGCACGTCGTGAGCATGGCGCAGGCGCTCTTCGCGGCTGGCCTGGGCCTGCATGATGGCGCGAACCTGTTCTTCCGAACTCTGGTCGCGCGCGATGGTGCGTTGCACCTGCAACTCGGCAGGCGTGTCGACGACCAATATGCGTTGGGTCATCTGCCGCTGGCCGGACTCGACCAGTAGTGGCGACACCAGAATGGCATAGGGCGATTCTGCGCGCGCCAGCACCTGAACGATCTCCTGGCCGATCAGCGGGTGCAGCAGGCTTTCCAGCCAGCGGCGTTGCTCGGGTGCGGCAAATATCAGCTTGCGCAGTGCGGCGCGGTCCAGCTCGCCATTGGCTTGCAATACGCCCGCGCCGAAATGCTCGACGATCCTGGCCAGCACCGGACGCCCTGGCTCCACCACCCAACGCGCTGCATGATCGGCGTCCACCACGTGCACGCCGCGTTCGATAAAACCTTGCGCCACCGCGCTCTTGCCGCTGCCGATGCCGCCAGTCAGGCCGAGTATCCAGGGTTTCATAACGCCAATGCAGCCTTGTTATTGCTCAAGGGCGCGATTGTAGGGGGGATTTCGATGTGATGCGAACTGGCGCGTGATGTAAACCTCCTCGATCGGAGGCTCAAACCCTGTAGGAGCCGCGCCCCGCAGCGAATGGTTCGGAGGGGAAGCGCTAAATTCAAAAGCTTCGCCCCGGGGCGGGGCTCCTACAACTTGGGCGACTATGGATGGCTGTTTGGCTCAAAATCCAGCGAACTTCAGATAACTGCCGGTAATCACATCGCCCCACAGCAGAGCGATCCACCCGGCAATGGCCAGATAAGGGCCAAAGGGAATCGGCGTGCCGGAGTCGCTGCCGCGCATGCGCAGCATGATTACTCCCAGCACCGCCCCGACCAGCGACGACAGCAGAATGGTCAATGGCAGAATCTGCCAGCCACCCCAGGCCCCGAGCATCGCCAGCAGCTTGAAGTCACCGTAACCCATGCCTTCCTTGCCGGTAATCAGCTTGAACAGCCAGTACACCGACCACAGGCTCAGATAACCGGCAATCGCCCCCCACAGGGCATCTTCAAGGCTGGTGAACAGCTCGAAGTAATTGACGATCAAGCCCAGCCACAGCAACGGCAGCACCAATACATCCGGCAGAATCTGGTGATCAGCATCGATCAGACTCATCGCCAGCAGACCCCAGGCCAGCACCAGCATCGCCCCAGCCTGCCAAGTGAAACCGAAATGCCAGACGACGTAAGCGGAAAGCAGCCCGCAGGCCAGTTCGACGATGGGGTAACGCTTGCTGATCGGAGCCTTGCAGTTCGAACACTTGCCGCGCAGGAACAGATAGCTGATGACCGGGATGTTCTCCCAGGGCTTTATCTCATGGCCGCATTGCGGGCAGCAGGAATTGGGTAGGATCAGGTTGAAGGTCTGAGCGGTTGGTGCCGGGGGCAACTCCAGCACCTCGCGCGCCTGGCTCTGCCAATCGCGTTGCAGCATTACCGGTAGGCGATAGATCACTACATTGAGGAAGCTGCCGACTAGCAGGCCCAGTAGCAGAGCACACAAAACAATGGCCAGCACATGGTTGGCCAGAAAGTCGATATTGAGCATTTAGACGACGGCGCCCAACTGGAAGATTGGCAGGTACATCGCAATGATCAGGCCACCGACCAATACACCGAGAACCGACATGATAATAGGCTCCATCAGGCTGGTGAGGCCGTCGACCATATTGTCAACTTCCTCCTCGTAGAAACTGGCGACTTTATCTAGCATCTCATCCAATGAACCGGATTCTTCACCAATGGCGGTCATTTGTATTGCCATCGACGGGAAGGTGCCCGTGGTGCGCATTGAAAAATTTAGTTGCATGCCGGTGGACACATCGGCCTTGATCTTATTAGTTGCATTCTTGAACACCACATTACCAGTAGCGCCTGATACCGAGTCGAGAGCATCTACCAGCGGTACGCCGGCAGCGAAAGTCGTTGACAGAGTGCGGGCAAAACGGGCTACGGCGGACTTATACAAAATATCTCCGACTATCGGCAGCTTCAGAACTCCACGATCAACCGCGTCCCTGAACTTTTGCGACCGCTTGAGGCCTTCCTTGAAGGAGAAACCGATTGCAAGCAGAGCAACTAGGACAACAAACCACCATGCCTGAAGTGTTTGTGATATGCCGATAACCATTTGTGTAAAGGCTGGTAGTTCGGCTCCAAAACTGGCAAAAACAGATTCGAATTGCGGTACTACTTTGATCAGCAAAATCGCAGAAACGATAACTGCCACTACGATTACCGCAATGGGGTAATTCATCGCTTTCTTGATCTTGGCCTTCAGCGCTTCAGTCTTTTCCTTGTAGGTGGCAATGCGATCTAGCAGGTTTTCTAGCGCACCGGCCTGCTCGCCGGACTCAACTAGGTTGCAATACAGTTCATCGAAGTATTCTGGCTTTTTGCGCAGCGAGCTGGCAAAGCTGTTACCGGCCGCAACTTCCTGCTTCACCTCGTCGACCAGCTTGCGCATGTTGGGGTTGTCGAAGCCTTCGGAGATGATGTCGAAAGACTGTAGTAGCGGCACCCCGGCCTTCATCATGGTTGCCATCTGCCGAGTAAACAGGGCGATGTCCAGAGGCTTGATTTTTTTGCCAGAGCCAAAAGAAAGCCCCGACTTCTTTCGTACCTTAGTGGGATTTATACCTTGCTTGCGCAGATGTGCCTTGACCAGGGATGGGTTCTGCCCGTTGAGCTCCCCCTTTACGACGGCACCGCTTTTGTTCTTGCCTTCCCAGGTAAATACACTGGTTTTTAGAGCTTTTTCCGCCATGGTTAATCCTTGGTTACGCGGTTGACTTCCTCAAGGCTGGTGACCCCTTGCATGGCCTTGAGCAAAGCGGAGGTGCGCAGATCATTAAAGCCGTCTTTACGCATCTGCGTGGCAATATCGATGGAGTTGCCTTCTTCCATGATAATCCGCTGCAGGTTGGGCGTGTTTTTAACCACTTCATAAATACCGACACGGCCCTTGTAGCCGCCCTTGCAGTTTTCACAGCCCACCGGGCCATAAATCTTGAAGGTGCCGATCTTGTCTTCGGGGAAACCCTCGGCCAGCAAGGTTTCACGGGGTACGTTGACCTCCTTCTTGCAGCTGTTGCACAGCTTGCGCGCCAGGCGCTGGGCGATGATCAGGTTGACCGAGGTGGCGATATTGAACGAGGGTACGCCCATATTGCGCAGGCGGGTCAGAGTTTCCGCGGCGCTGTTGGTGTGCAGGGTCGACATCACCATATGCCCGGTTTGTGCGGCCTTGACGGCAATGGAGGCCGTGTCCAGGTCGCGGATCTCACCGACCATGATGATATCCGGGTCCTGACGCAGGAAGGCGCGCAGCGCCTGGGTGAAGTCCATGCCCTGCTTGGGGTTGACGTTGACCTGGTTGATACCCTCCAGGTTGATCTCCACCGGGTCTTCGGCGGTGGAAATATTCACATCCGGTGTATTGAGGATATTCAGGCCGGTGTATAGCGATACGGTCTTGCCCGAGCCAGTGGGGCCAGTGACGAGAATCATGCCCTGGGGCTGCTTGAGGGCAGACATATACAGTTCTTTCTGTTCCTCCTCGTAGCCCAGTGCGTCGATACCCATCTGTGCGCTGGTGGGGTCGAGAATTCGCATCACGATCTTTTCGCCCCACAGAGTGGGCAGGGTGTTGACACGAAAATCGATGGCCTTGGTCTTGGATATCTTCATCTTGATCCGACCGTCCTGCGGCTTGCGCCGTTCGGAGATATCCAGTGCAGCCATGACCTTGAGGCGAGCGGAAATTCTAGGCGCGAGCTGAATGGGGGGACGCGCCGCCTCATGCAGAATACCGTCGGTACGAAAACGGACGCGATAGTTCTTTTCGTAAGGTTCGAAGTGAAGGTCTGATGAGCCGCCCTTGATGGCGTCCAGCAGCATTTTGTTGACGAAGCGCACTACTGGCGCATCGTCAGCATCGGCACCGCCATCACTAGTGGGCTTGTCATCGTCCACCGCCTCGACATCCAGCCCGTCGAGGTCGACATCGGCCAGATCTTCCATTCCGCTATTGGCTGAGTCGAAAAATTTTTCGATGGCATCGCCGAGTTTGTCGTCCTCGACCAAAATTGCTTCTGTGGTCAGGCCGGTGCTGAACTGCACATCGGTCACGGCCTGGTGGTTGGATGGGTCGGAAAGGCCCACAAACAGCTTGTTGCCACGACGCCATAAAGGCAGCACGCGATGTTGGCGTACCAGTTTCTCGCTGACCAGATCCTTGGGCTGCCCCTCTTTATCGATGGCGTTGAGGTCAAAGAAGGCCACGCCGAATTGTTCAGCGGCCAGTTCGGCCAGGGCGCGGCTCTTTACCAGCTTGTTCTGCACCAGGTAAGTCACCAGCGACAGTTTGTTGCGCTGGGCCTGAAGTTGCGCCTGTTGAGCGGCTTTTTCGTCCAGCAACTCGGCCAGCACCATCTGCTTGGCCAGGCCGGAGAGGGATACGCTTTCGTTCATTGAGGGCTCCACACACAATGCCTGCCTTATAGCTTAGTTGCTGGCGCCTGCCAAACCGCGTTTTGTTAGGTGACGAAAAGGGTCAGTTTGTGCCTTTAGAGGTGGTGGTGGGACTGTTGTTGGCTCGTTGAACAGCACCATCTGACTGGTTTGAGAAGTTGGCACGTGTTCTGCTTTGTTGTGCTCAGGTCGCTGGACCTGTCCATTTCTAGGAGAGTTAACGAATGAAAGCTCAAGCGCAAAAGGGTTTCACCCTGATCGAACTGATGATTGTGGTTGCGATCATCGGTATCCTGGCTGCCATTGCCATTCCGCAATATCAAACCTACACCGCCAAGTCGCAGGTTTCCCGGGTGATGTCCGAGTCGGGTCAGCTGCGCACTGCGATTGAGGCTTGCATCAATGATGGCCGGCTCACTGTAGGTAATGCCGCAGGGCAGTGTGATCCAGGTGCTACTGGCTCCAACCTTTTGACTGGCGGTAACAGCCAGGTTGTAGGTACCACTCCTGCAAATGCCGGTACTCCGACTGTTCCTGCCGCTCTTACCACTACTAGCACGATCGTTGCTGCTTTTGGTAACAATGCTGCTGCTGCTTTGACTGGTGACACTCTAACCTGGAGCCGTACCGCTGACGGTTCTTGGACTTGCACAACTAACGTTGATGCCAACTATCGACCAACTGGTTGCACCGGTAGCTAATTGTTATAAGAAAAAAGGCCGCTATAGCGGCCTTTTTTTTATCTTTTCTCACTGGTTCAACTATGTCGTCTAGGTCTAGTTTCTTTGCTATTTTTGCGCCGGCTCTTTTGCTAGTTCCCATGATAATGCCTGGCGTGGCGTGGATGTGGCATGGCAGTAGCCTTGCCTTGCTTGGGGAAAGATTGTTACTAGGAGGAGTGTTAATTGTATTTTTTTTATCACTCTTTCGTCAGTTTTCGAAAGGGGTTCTACTGTTATTGCCGTTTACGCTGCTGGCGCCATGGGAAACTTTTTATATTTGGTCTTACGGGCGCCCAAGTAGTGCTCATGTTTTAGCTATCGTCGCTGAAACAGATGTGCGAGAAGCAACGAGCTATGTGCAGGGGTTGTTGTGGGTGTTTGGGGGTTCATTTTTTTTGTTCGTAACTGCCGTTTTTTATTTTTATAGTCATGGGTTTGATCGTCAAGTTTGGCACGAGGTTTGGCGGCGAAGAATACTCGTTTTAGGGGGCGTGGCAGGTTTAACGATCAGTGGGGCGGAGGTTTGGTATGCGCAGTATGATCGCGCTCAGGCGGAAGTGTTGGCAGATAGAGTTGTGTTTACTGAAGTGCGTAGTTCGCCTGCCTTGCAGCTCTTGAGGGAAACATACCCATTTGGTCTTCCGATAAGAGTTTACGATTTTTTGATGCAGAAACACATGCTCCGTCAGGCTAAAACGAGGTTGGAGGACTTTGAGTTTTCAGCCAAGCAAGAGGGGGCGGCGGAGCGTAGAGAGGTGTATGTGCTCGTTATAGGTGAGTCATCACGTCCCGATCGTTGGCAGCTCAATGGTTATGAGCGGCATACTACTCCGCTCCTATCCGAGACTCAGGGGGTAGTCAGCTTCAGTAACATGGTTTCCAGCTGGGCTTGGACGTCTATGTCTGTGCCGGCCATATTAACGCGGAAACCGCCTGAGGATATGCGGGTTTTTTTTGAGGAGCGCTCATTGATAAGTGCTTTTCGTGAGGCGGGTTTTCATACGTATTGGCTGTCTACTCAAAGTCCTCTTGGGCCGCATGATAGTTCCATCGCCTTACATGCAGAGGAGGCTGATGTTACTCGATATATCAATCCTGTCGATTTTCGTGGCTCAGGTTTGGTTGATGGCAAATTGTTGGATGGGCTGGATCTGGTTCTAGGGCAGAGCGCGCTCAAGCAGTTAGTTGTTCTTCATACTCTAGGCAGTCACTTTAATTACGCAGATCGCTATCCAGATGACTTTAATGTGTTTAGGCCTGCACTTCGGTCTGGGCAAAGTATGCATGACCGAGCTCTGAGGTTGGAGTTGGGTAATGCTTACGATAACTCTATTTTATATACTGACTTTTTTTTGTCTGAAATTATTAAGCGTCTTGAGAGTGTTGGCGGGCTGAGTAGTCTGTTTTATGTGTCAGATCATGGTGAAAATCTTTTTGATGGTCAGTGTTTGAAAAGTGGTCATGGTCACGCAACAGAATATGATTTTCGTACAGCTGCAATATGGTGGGCTTCCGAATCTTACAGGGCCATGTATCCCGATAAACTTAATTCAGTACTTCAGCGTGCTAACTCTCCTCTGGGTACATTTAACGTTTTTCACTCAATGCTTGATCTTGCGCGGATACGCTATCCCTCTGAGGATCTCAGTTTGAGTATATTCAGTAGGCAATGGACTGCTCGTGCCCGGCCGCTGCAGAATGGGCTTGATTTTGATGAATCTTTTTCGGAGCCAATATGCAAAGTTTTGATGCCTCTCGTACGCCAATAAAGTTGCTTGGTGTTCTTTTTCTATGTTCTGGTATGGCGGCCTTGATGTATCAGGTTTCTTGGCAACGTATTCTTTTTTCCGCATTTGGAGCCGATATGGAGTCGGTCGCTATAGTCGTTTCGGCATTTATGCTGGGACTCGGAGGGGGCGCATTGCTAGGGGGCTGGGCGGCTGATCGTATTCCTAAATCTACACTATGGCTTTTTGCTGTATGTGAAGTGGGAATTGGTGCGTATGGTTTTATTAGTTTGTGCTTGATGCGTTGGGCGGGAGATTACTTTGTACTATTGAGCTTGGGATGGATTGCCTTGGTTAATTTTGCATTGGTCTTGGCGCCTGCGCTATTAATGGGGGCAACCTTGCCTATCTTGGTTTCGCATGTTGCTCGGAAGTGGGAGAGCATTGGGGCTGCTACTGGTTACATGTATGCAATGAATACCATGGGTGCCGCAGGCGGGGCGCTTTTAACAAGCTTTCTACTGTTTCAATTTCTAACTTTAGAAGTGGTTGTTTATATTGCTGCAGTGATTAATTTTTCAGTGGCAGGCGTTGCTGTGTCTTGCCTGAGGTCTGATAAATGAAAGCATTGGCTTGGTTTCTTGCTTTTTTTGTTGGTTTTCTTAGTTTGAGTCAGGAGATTCTCTGGGTAAGGGCAGTTAGTTTTCTTCATCAAGGAGTGCCGCAAGCGTTCGCGCTGGTATTGGGTTTGTTCTTGTTAGGAGTGGCTGCAGGGTCCGCTGCTGCAAAGCGCGTATGTACAAAAAATCACGCTCCTTTAGGTGTCGCGGCCTTAGTGATGTTTCTTTCTGGGGTGGGCGATATTTTAGCTCCATGGACTCTAGCTACATTGGTTCACGGTCCATTCTCACTCCTTGGAATTAGCGTCTTTATATTTTTCACGGCGGCGCTTAAGTCGGCAGTATTTCCTATTGCTCATCAGCTAGGTAGTGAGCAAGGCAAGCGAATGGGGAGGTCCCTTTCTCGAGTTTACTTCATGAATATTATGGGGTCTACGTTGGGGCCGCTGCTGACTGGATTTGTTCTGTTGGACTATCTTTCTTTGAGTGCAGCGTTTCAGTTGATTGGTTTGGGTGGTTTATTAGTTTCGGCTGTTATTCTTGTCTTCATAAATCGTAAGTTGGTAGTGGCGGTATTCATCTTGTTTCTAGGGGTGATAGTTTTGTTTTTTGAGCCGCATGATGATGCTTTGGTTCGTCGCATGGCAGGTGAAACTGAAGGTTTTTATATAAGGCATGTTTTAGAAAATCGCTATGGTATTTTACATGTGGCTGATGACGGAGGGGAGGGTGATGTGGTGTTTGGTGGTAATGTTTACGATGGACGTATAAATATTGATCTTTTGAATAAAAGTAATAAGATAGATCT
>JAESFJ010000141.1_pt1 | contig 76157 bp, 76 predicted proteins | sample 9266161 | NCBI WGS metagenome assembly JAESFJ01 (sample SAMN14506165, study PRJNA617096) | algae metagenome | isolation source: Calothrix sp. FI2-JRJ7 and co-occurring heterotrophs from granitic desert soil | place: USA: Red Pass Lake area, Fort Irwin, California | collected 2000-06-01
GCGTTTCAAACTATATTCTCACATTTAGCAGTGTTACTTCTTTTACAAGACATTGAACGCCTAAGAGAACTGGCACGCTCGTCAAGGAATTGACATTCAAATTTTCAGGTGCAAGATATGAGCTACCGCGCACAGTTGGCAATGCAATTAGTAAACGCCGTTAAAAGTTATACCAGTAACGATATAGCACCGTTGCTAGCTTCGGTGACGAATCCAGAATCGCGTTTTTTTCCCGAAACTGTCCCAAGTTTGAGTGGGAGAAGAGTTTTTGAGCGGTTTAAACAAGATTGGAAATACAAAGACTTAATATATAAGGATGCAGCATTAAACCCTACAAACCCCCATGATAAAGCTGATTTATTTGAAGCTAATTTAGTCGAAAAGTTTGAACAGAACAGAGATACTAAAAATCTTTCTGGGTTTAGGTTTGTAAAGGGTGAACAATTATTTTACAGCGCACAACCACTAACCGTTAATAGCCCCACTTGCTTAAAATGCCATTCTACACCAGAAATGGCGCCGAAAAGTCACGTTAAGCTGTACGGTACTAAAAATGGATATGGATGGAAACTCAATCAAATTATTGGCACACAGATAATTTATGTACCTGCTAGCGAATTATTTGAAAACGCACACAAAGCACTTTTAATGTTTGTTGGCATATTTATCATAATTTTTGCATTAGTTATAGTCTGTATTAATTATTTACTTAAATGGAGAGTAATTCAACCTTTAAAACCAATGGCTCAACTTGCTTCACAAATGACTCAAGATGCAGCAATGAAAAGCGAAATTTGGGCACAAGAGCGTTCTGCACTAACTAAAATAGCCAAACGCACTGATGAATTTGGATATTTAGGAAGAGTATTTCAAAAAATGATGTATGAAATTTACCTGCGTGAACAACAATTAACACAACAGCTACAACAATTAAAAGTTGAAATAGACCATAGCAAACGTCAACGCGAAGTAGCAGAGATTGAAGAAAGCGATTACTTTAAAAATCTTCAAAAAACAGCAAAAGAAATTCGTAACCAGTGGGATAAATAACAGGACGCTCAGGACAATGACTAAAATTATATCAATTCATTCTTTCCGTGGTGGTACAGGGAAATCAAACATTACCGCTAACTTAGCAACAATGATTGCGCGGTCTGGCTACCGTGTTGGTATAGTAGATACAGACATTCAATCTCCAGGTATTCATGTTCCCTTTGGCTTAGACGACACCCAAATTAAATACACTCTCAATGATTACTTGTGGGGGAAGTGTAAACTCGAAGCAGCTACCTACGACGTTAGCTCAGTTTTTACCACTCGACAAAAAACTGGCTGGTTCAGCAATAATAAAGGCAAAATATATTTAATCCCATCAAGCATTAAAACCAACGAGATATCCAAAATTTTACGTGAAGGATACGACGCGCGTTTACTTAACGATGGGTTTCGTCATCTTACACAACAACTCAAACTAGATTACTTATTTATAGATACCCACCCAGGAATAAACGAAGAAACCCTGCTCTCAGTAATTATCTCCGATATACTAATAGTCATCTTGCGTCCCGACAAGCAAGACTACCAAGGAACCGCAGTAACTATAGATGTCGCACGCAAACTAGAAGTCCCAAAAATGCTTTTAGTCGTAAATAAAGTATTACCAAGCACCAACCAAGAAGCACTGCGAAATCAAGTACAAAAAAACTATAATGCCACCGTCGCGGGAATTTTACCAGTATGTGATGAAATGTTTCAACTAGCAAGCAGTGATATCTTCTCACTGCGTTACCCCGAACATGCTTGGACACAAACCGTAAGTTCAATAGCCAAACAATTAACTGATAAACAACTTGCTACAAAACTTTATAAAGAAGCGCGCTAAAATTGAGTGCTAAAATTGTGGGCTAAAATATTGTGGAATGGGCATCCTTGCCCGTAATTAATATCAAGGACAAAGCTTATTAGTCCAAACTTGGCTGACTTTTCCTCTTGCACACTTATTTTGCTCCCCAACCCAAACAAACCGCCATTTATTTTGACTACGTTGCATCTCAACCCTTCGTCGTATAGCAGCTACAGAATCATCTGCCAAACCTTCTTTAGTCATCACAACTACTGCTGTATCGCGCGTTGGGTACTTAACTTCAACATTTTCTGATTTTCTTCCCTCTGCTTCATCAGTATCAGCAAATAATTTAACCGCAACTTGATTTGGATTTGAGGTAGATATTTGATTTTGAGCAACAAACTTTTTCACGTCTACCACCCGATAACCAGAACGGGCAGAACTTTGAGCAGTTGCAGCAACAGAAACAAGAATAACAGCCAACGTTGTTAACACAACTGATTGTTTTAACATAATATACACGTAATTATTTGAGTTTATATACAGTAGCTTTAGAAACTACTCAGAAATTTAAGTTATACAATATACTACCAATACTGTAGCAGCTTCTAGACATCTCTTGACAAACGTGTGACACACATTGGCAATGTAGTAAATGTAACGCTCGGCGTCTCTGTGGTAATAAAACTTCACTAATTTAAAGATACTTGCATTCCAGGCGCCTGACATGCCACCAAGCAACAAGCTGAATTAATCGAAAGTGTTTTGTCTATATTATAGAATCTTGTAGAACAGGCTAATTAACAGAAATCCCCTAACCAAAACCAGGGGAGTGTTCAAAAAGAATAAACAATCCCCCGTACTATTATGAACATACGTACTGTAGCAACAACGCCATTTAGCGACCAAAAACCCGGTACCTCTGGGTTACGCAAAGCGGTAACAGCTTTTCAAAAGCCACATTATTTAGAAAACTTTGTCCAATCAATTTTTGACTCGCTAGAATGCGTTGGGCAAACTTTAGTGCTGGGTGGTGATGGTCGATATTATAACCGTCAAGCCATTCAAGTCATCTTAAAAATGGCTGCTGCCAATGGCTTTGTGCGTGTGAAAGTTGGACATCGCGGAATTTTATCTACACCAGCAGCTTCATGCGTTATCCGTAAATATAAAACATTAGGTGGAATAATTCTCTCTGCCAGCCATAACCCAGGTGGCCCAAATGGAGACTTTGGCATCAAATACAATATCGGTAACGGTGGACCAGCACCAGAGAAAGTCACAGAAGCTATTTACGCGCGCAGTAAAGTTATCGATAGTTATAAAATAGTAGACGCTAACGATATTAATCTTGATACGCTTGGCGAATCGAAAATAGGTAACATGACAGTCGAGGTTATCGACTCAGTACATGATTACCAAGAATTAATGGAGTCACTCTTCGATTTCGACCGCATTCACCAAATGCTGACAAACTCCAAATTTAAAATGTCTTTCGACGCAATGCACGCAGTAACGGGACCTTACGCACGTAGCATAATCGAACAGCGGTTAGGCGCCGGCGTTGGATGCGTTCAAAACGGAGTACCATTAGAAGACTTTGGCAGTGGACACCCAGACCCCAATTTAGTATATGCTCATGATTTAGTAGAAATATTATTTGGTGAATTTGCTCCTGACTTCGGCGCCGCATCAGATGGTGACGGTGACAGAAACATGATATTAGGTCGTAAATTCTTCGTCACTCCCAGCGACAGTTTAGCAATAATTGCCGCCAACGCAAAACTTGTACCCGCATATTCTCAAGGAATTAAAGGAATAGCGCGTTCCATGCCAACTAGCCAAGCTGCTGATCGTGTTGCTGCGGCGATGGGTGTCGATTGTTACGAAACACCAACAGGTTGGAAATTCTTCGGTAACTTACTTGATGCAGACAAAGCGACACTTTGCGGAGAAGAGAGCTTTGGTACTGGTTCAAATCATATTCGTGAAAAAGACGGATTGTGGGCAGTATTATTCTGGTTAAATATATTAGCCGCGCGTCAGAAATCGGTAGAAGAAATAGTTCGCGAACACTGGCAAACTTATGGTCGTAATTATTACTCACGTCATGATTACGAAGAAGTAGATTCCGACCGAGCAAACACACTTGTAAACAAAATACAAGCAATATTACCTAATTTAAAAGGTAAAAAATACGGCACCTACGAAGTTGACTACAGCGATAACTTTAGTTACACAGACCCAATAGACAATAGTGTTAGCACCAACCAAGGAATTCGTATTGGTTTTACCGATGGTTCACGTATTATCTTCCGTTTATCTGGAACAGGAACACAAGGCGCCACATTAAGAGTTTACCTAGAAAGTTATGAAGCAGACAAAACCAAGCAAAACATCGAAACACAACAAGCATTAGGAGACTTAATAAACATCGCCGATGAAATAGCACAAATTCGCGAAAACACAGGCATGGATAAACCCACCGTCATAACCTAACCTAATACCCAAACCCATGTAGAGACGTTACATGTAACGTCTCTACATAATGGACAATCAACCAGACACGGCATAATGTCATGAGTCGCGAACGTTAACGCAGTTTTCCCGCTTTCTTAGCATCTTAAAGATTTAAATGCTTATTACACGTAAAATTTTAATCTATTTTTAATATATTCACCTAATTATGTACACAACCCGCTTACAAAAAAGGTTTAAATATGAAATTTGATGAATTAGACTTATTTATGTTGATGGATGCTTCAGATATAGAGTATACTAACTTACCAGAGAATATGTTGGTAAAACTTGCTTTATGCGATGAATTATATATTGCCAATTATGCCTTAGCAGAACTATCTGCGCGCGATAGTAATCAAGCTTCTGTTGTCGCTTGGGAAATTTTGTCTACTTTAAAAGGTGATTATTACTTACAAGCTGCTGCATGAGAAGTATTATTTGAGACAAATAAAGAAAAAGCTTTAGATTATATAAACAAGCAAGCACAGCACTTTGATTTATTCATATTGAATGACGTTATGCAACTAATGGTAGAAAACTTCTCTAACTTTGCAGCTAATAATTCTTCTAAAACAGTTAGCATTATTTCTGATAAATTAAAAAAATTAGACGATAAGCAAGGATTGATTGATAAAGAGGTAAGAGATGGATTTTTATTACTCTATAGCGTTGCTAAAATGACGGTAGCAGATGTATGACAGAATTAATTAATGCCTTAGAACGAATTCTGAAATGGACAAAGCAACATAGACCCAGGTACGTTGACTATTTGCAACCAGGCTTATCAAGAGGTGAGATAGAAGATTTAGTCAAGGATTTACCGTTTCAAATTCCATTAGAAGTTTATGAGCTATATCAATGGAGAAATGGTGCTAGAGATGGAGATTTAGGTCAAGAAACAGCTTGAATTTTTGGTAATTGGACTAAAATATTGCAAAATAGTGAAAGTCATCTTAGAACAATAGCAGCTTGGGCATTGGGTGAGGTTGGAGATGTTAAAGCAATAGAGCCACTTTCACAACTTATAGAAGATAAAGATGATAGCGTTAGCGAAGCTGTGAAAGAAGCTTTATCAAAGTTGAGAAACATTAATGATAGATAAAAGGTATTAAGCTCCTTTAAACAACATCTCTGTTTGATATTCATCCTTGGACTGACGATGCATTGCTAAAAAGGCGCCACCAATTTTATCAGGGTCAAAAGGTGTATCAGGAGCAACTTGACCCATAATACTAACCAAACCAACACGTATATTTGTATTAGCAAGTTCTTGTGAAAGGGTAAATGCTAAACTACGCAGTCCAGCTTTACCAATACTTATAGAAGCAGCTTCATCCCAAGGATAATGTGCCCAACCACCACCTGTAAATAAAATACTCCCATGTCCTTGAGAAACCATACTTGGTACAACAGCTTTTACAGCAACCAAGGCGCCCACAACATTAGCACGAAAATCTTGGACAACTTGCTCGGCGCCTAAGCTTGTGGGTTTACCATATGTTGGAGATACGACATTGTAAATTAAGACTTCTGCCTTTTGAGATTGCTGAAGTTTAGTGATAGCATCTGTAAGCGATTTTTCATTACTCACATCAGCAGCTTCAAAAGTCGCATCAATAGCTGCCTCTTTTAGAGATTCTAAGGCGCCAGTATATTTAGAAGGATTTCGAGCAATTAATCCTAATTGAAAACCCGCTTGACCAAATGCGCGCGCAATACCCAAACCAACACCTGTACCAAATCCAACAATAATGCAAAGTGGTTTCATTTGATTTTTACCTATTTTAAAAAAGCAATGGAAGTTTGGTTGTAATGCTGCATTTCTTCTATCTGTGGACATTTACCCCTAAATGTCCATCAAAGGTTTTGGCAGCTTCCGTCAATCCTAATAAAACATCTTCAAAAGCTTCTTCGCAACCTGGTTTTACCTCCTGAATTACATCAACAGTTGTTGGTGGGTCGTTAGGATTTGAAATCATGGCGCCACCTACGGTTGCAATCTCAAAGGTAAACCAACGGCGCCTACATCAAGACACACAACTTTTCCACTTTCAATTCCGGTAGCAGGTGGCAGCGACATTCCACCATTAGTTACAACATATACCTTTGTTTGCTCACCTTCAATTCGACCAAAAGCTAAAGCAGTAGTACCAATCATTCCTTGTTCAGCTTGAGCAATAGTAGTAATACTGCCACTTGGCGTAATTTTCACAACGCTATTGTAAACATGAGTAGTACCGTAAAGATTACCATCAACATCAAAAGCAAAATCATCAAGATTGATATTTTGCAGAAATATCTCTGGTGTACCAGGTTGACCATTAGATTGCAATGGTATTTTCACCAATTGCATCTTTTCAGTAACCGAAGCGTATAAAACATTATCATAAATCTTCAATCCATTTACTGCTGGAAAGACACTCCCAGAAGAACTTCGCGCCAACATTGGATGTTCTAACCAAATCTCCACTGTTTTAGAAACTACATTCAATTTCCAAATGGCGCCGCGATAAGAGTCAGCAATTAAGTAAATATCGTCTTTCAGATAAGTAAGTCCATTTAAAAAGATTGCATCGGGCAATGTTACTAAAACCTGTGCTTCTCCTTGAGGAGAAATAGTAAACACAGTTGGAACATCTTGGTCATCCCAAGCACTAAGTAATAAACTTTCATCTTCTTTAACAGCTAGCCCAGTTGCTTTTCCAGCAATTGCTGCATGTAAAACAGGTACACCATCTGCACCAATCCGAAACACTTTGCCATCATAATGACTACTAACAAACAGAGTGTTATCTTTGCCAACAGCAATGCTTTCCAAAAAAGTACTGACAGGAAACTCAGCAACTCGACGTGCTGGAACCTCCATAACTGGCATTTCTGCAAATATTGGTGGTAATTCTGGTGAGGTAGACATTGAAACTCCTACTTCATGGCTAAGTAAAGACGCTCCTGAACCGGAGCGTCTCTACCTATAAACTTACCAAGACGTGACACATTAATCAAATCGATTGTAAAAATACTTTTCATCAATGAGATTAATTAGTGAGGCGCCTGTTAAGCTGAATGTAGCTAGATATTAAAATACATTTAAACTAGTATTGTAATACGAGCTTACTGATGAGTCTAGAAGAAGATTTATTAACAAAATGGCGTTCTCTTCCAAAAGATAAACAAGAACAAGTGGAAGACTTTGTAGAATTTCTGTATTTAAAAACTTCTCCAAATAAACCCCCTTTAGGAGAACGCTTGCGGCAATTACGTGCCGAAATAGTTGCTTCTGGAGAGCCATTATTAACTCAGGAAGAGATTGAAAAAGAAGTAGCGAGTCGTCGTGGTAGGTTTCAAGACAACGTATGATAATGCAGTCCATCAATGAAATCAATTGACCTAGCGTCCATCGATCTGAATTTGCTTGTTGCTTTTGAAGCGTTGTTCGAGGAAAGAAGCGTTACAGCAGCAGCCAAACGTCTTTATCTCGGACAACCAGCAATGAGTGCTGCATTGGGGCGCCTAAGAATATTATTCAACGATGAGTTATTTATTCGCATTGGTCGAGAAATGCAACCGACCAGTAAAGCAGTAGCAATTGCACCAGATATTTTTGCTGCACTTAGACAAATTCGTCATACTATAGAATTTAGCCAAAGTTTTAACCCTATTTCAGCACAAAGAAATTTTGCAATTGGCAGCGCTGATTATACTAGCTTTGTAATTCTGCCAAAATTATTAGAATATTGTCGCGAAAAGGCGCCTTCTCTGAACTTTCGGATGATTGGGTTTGATAAAGATAATGTAGGCGAAATGTTAGAACACGGTACAATTGAATTAGCATTAGGTGTGTTTCCTAATTCACCTAGACAAACAATTTGTGTACCACTATTTCAAGAACGTTTCATTGGAATCGCGCGTAAAAAGCATCCTGCCATCAAGAATAAACCTATTTCTCTAGAAACATTCGCCAATTTATCCCACGTACTAGTTACTCTTCGCCAAGATGCAACTGGTGAAATTGATAAAATCCTTGCAACTCACAATCTCCAACGTCGAATTCAGCTAACAACGCCACATTTATTAATATTACCAGCAATTATTTCATCAAGCGATATGATTGCTGCAGTACCGTATCGAATTGGCGCCCATTTTTCTAAATTAGCTAATATAGAGGTTTTTGAACTGCCACTGGAAACACAACCTTGGACTGTTTCACTGATGTGGAGTCAATTAACAGACAAAGATGATGCAAATACCTGGTTGCGGCAAACACTTAGAACTGTATGCGAACAAATCTAAGATTTATAATTTTATTCTATTATCAAAAAATAATGGGAAAGATACGGTCGATCATTATCAGAAATATGAATTTCCAGAATTCGCTCTGGATGAAGTTTCAACCATCGCAGTTTTTCTTATATCACTACTGTGGCGCCACATAAGATGTGCCATATCAACCACTATTTTGATTTAGGGAGCATCCTTACAAAACTGCTCAACTTCCTCATTATTATCTAAAAGGTTCTCAAATCCGCTACTAGACACAGTTGGATACATCGTTTCAACACCCAGAACATTAAACATTTGGAGGCGCCAATAAAATTGGGTAGGGTGTGTGAAAGCTATTACAACCAATCAATGTAACGTATATTAAAGTGCTTTCACGCACCATCTAATCGTTAAGTAAGTGCCATTCGACGCTAGGAGGCATTATCTCCAAGATACTTACCCCTGGCAACTCCAAGAAAACCACGCGAAAATAGAATTTGGTTATAGTTGAATGGTGGGGGCAGTATGAAATTAATCAAGCGGACGACACTGCATTATCGCGAAGGTACATCTGATAAAGTTTACGAAGTAGATATTTGCCAAACTGGTGAAGCGCAGTATGTTGTTAACTTTCGTTACGGAAAACGTGGCGCCAATTTAAAAGAGGGTGTAAAAACGACTCAAGCTGTGTCATTACAAGAAGCAGAGCGAGTATTCGACAAGCTTGTTCAAGAAAAAGCTAAAAAAGGATATACTGATGTATCCACTCCCGCACTTACAACTCAGACACAACCAGTAGCGATAAACAAAACTCGTGAAGAAGCCATATTAACTCGTCTTGCCAACAACCAGCCAAGTAAATGGAAGTTAGAAAGAGCAATATGGCGTGCGGGTGAGCTTAAAATTAAAGAAGCGGCGCCTTTACTCATCAAGCTTATGGGAACAGGTGAGCCTTTACGCGATTATTGCATAGCCTGGTCATTGGGATACTGTGGAAATCAAGAAGCTATCCCCGTACTTATTCAACTTTATCAAAATGCATCTTCACCAGAGTTTGTAAGTCGAATAGCATTTGAAGCGCTATTGCAACTTAGTGACGCTAGCACCAAAGCTGAGTTACAAGCAGAAATGATAGAGTTTTTGCCCAAAAATTTACAAAAGTTAGCACGTAATGGTTCCGCAGAAAGCTTTGCCTTAGAACTCGACCATTATTTTAAGCGTGGAGATTATAAGAGTTTTGCTGTTCTTGATAAGCTCTATCAAATAGATAATAATCATGTTCGCCCAGTATTACTAGAAATATTACGTACAGCCCCATATAAACCTAATTACTTTAAGTATTTGCGACATATCTTCAAAATGGCAGAGTATCGTTATGATGCTGAGATATTCAGTATTTTTGCTTATCGATTTGAGAAAGAACAAGGAACATTTGATAACGATAATAACTACTGGGAATGGAACCCTACTACTCAAAGATATAGCAAGGTTGAGAAACGGCGCCATGAGGAAGAGTTAAAAAGTCCGACATCAACAAAAGCTTATAGCAACCAAACTCAAGCGTACTTACAGCGAAGAATTTGGCGTACACTCAAACAATTGGGAGAAGAAGGCGCCGTAGAATATGTAAATATGGCAGCTAGCGTCTTGCTTCAATATTCTGATGCAGACGCAGAACCAATTAGAGAAACAAAATTTTATCGTTGGAACCGTTCTAATTGGACTCGAACGGAATTTTGCAATACATGGGATGCATACGCTGGTTACATAACTTTTAATCATATACTTTACGAGAACAGCACACGTTACGAATTAAAGACAAACTCCAAAGCATGGAAATGTCAACCAGGATATAAACCAGGTACACCAGAACCGAAACGTGAAGAAGCATTTCCACAATTGTGGACACAACACCCGCAAGTATTACTCAAACTATTACTAGAAAGTCAATGCTCCCCAGTTCACGAGTTTGCCGTCAAAGCACTGCGGACATGTATTAGTTTCCATACATCTATAAATATAGATAATATTATTCAACTCCTTCAAAAGCCCTATGAAGTCACCGCACAGTTTGCATGTGAATTAGCACAATCTAATTATAATCCACAAGAACCTAATATCGAACTCGTCTTAGCTGTAATTAACAGTGCATCTCAAACAGCAAGAAGTGTAGCGTATCAGTGGATAGAAAGCAACCGCGAGTTTTTCTTACAAGATACTAACTTTATTACAGCTATAATCGTCAGTACACACGATGATACTCGTAACTTCGCGAAAAAACTCCTCAGTGCAACAGTAATTAATGACACAACCGCACGAGTTTTATTAGGTAGAATAATTATTGAATTGTTAGCATTTACACCCGAAGTACCAACTGAAATTATCAAAGAAATTAGCGAAATCTTACTTATAAGCTTTGCTCCCCAACTGCGAACATTAGGGATAAGTGTAATTAATGACTTACTAGCACATCCAATATTAGAAATTCAAGAATTAGGCGCCCGTATTTTACTCAACCACCAAACCAGTGCAGAAAATTTACCATCCAACATTATAGAATCATTACTAGCATCATCATACGAAACATTGCGAGTTATTGGAATTCGATTATTTGGACAACTACCCGATGCCAAACTGCTAGAAGACAGTACCTTAATTATTGCAATGGCAATAAATCCCAACCCTGAAATACGCAACGCGATTAAACCAATTATCCATCGATTAGGCGCCGCTCATCTAGACTTCCAAATAGACGTAGCGCATGAACTTATCGAAATATTACTTACTCCAGAACAACACGAAGGAGTCCATAGTTACCTACTCCACCTCCTCCAAGAACAACAAGGATGGATGACAAGTATTACTAAAGACACACCATTATCTTTACTTCAAACCAAATCATCAGCAGCACAAGAACTTGGAGGAATACTACTCCAAGCCAACCTAACCGCATGGGTATCTCAATTTACAACCAGCGAAATAGTCAAACTGAGTAACCATGAAATAATGGCAGTTCGACAAGCAGCGCAACAAATGTTATCGCAAAACATAGAAGAACTTCGCAACAACCCCCAAGAACTAACTATCGCCGTCAAAACACTAGAAGCAAAATGGCAAGACACACGCGACTTCGCATTTAATATATTTACCACGCAATTCGGCGCCCAACAATTCACCCCCCAAGTGCTAATCTCCATCTGCGACAGCGTAAGAGAAGAAACCAGAAAATTTGGTAGAGATTTACTAACGCAAAACTTCCAAACCCAAGACGCAGAACAATACCTACTCAAATTTAGTGAACACCCATCTTCCGACATGCAAACCTTAGTCACCAACTACCTAGAAAACTACGCCAAAGACAACCCACAACGCCTACAGCAACTAACACCATACTTCACAACAGTACTATCAAACATCAACCGTAGCCGAAAAGCCAAACAACGCATCTTCCAATTCCTCAAAACCGAATCACAAAAAAGCGAACAAGCAGCGCAAATAGTAGTAGAAATAATGACCCGTCAATCCCTCACCATAGCCAAACAAGACAAAGCCACCACCCTACAAATAATGCTAACAATCCGTAAAAAATACCCCCACCTTTCTCTTCCCCTCCACATCCTCACACCAACCGAAACCAGAATATAAAATTAACCTAAAACAAAACCAATGCAATTGAACTACACTTACAAAAACAACACAACCGTTCAAGAAAATGGCGCCAACACCCAAATGTCATTTTCACCCGATACCACCCGTCCTCCCACATACTTCATCGGAGAACTACGACAGAACATTGCATTTCGCGAGGCCATTAGTGCCCTACACGATGTCGTCATTTCCGACCTACGCTTCAAACCCAAAGACAAAACAGCATACAAAGAATGGCGCCAACAACAAGAAGGCCTTAACTGGGACTTAATAGCGGCAATGCGTCAAGACGTAACAGCAAAAATTCAAACCCTGCAACAAGAATACAACCAACTAACCAAACGCAGCTACGAAAGAATGGCGCCATTTTACGCAGCCAGACAAAAATACTTTAACTACCTTTACGAAAAAGACCGAGACGCATGGTTTGTCCTCGACCCAGTAATCACAGTGCATCCCGACGAAGTATTCTTTGAATGTTTTAGTATAGACGAGTCAAGCTACGGGCGCCTCAGTGCCAGCTACGAAGTCTTCAAAAACATCAACGAATTTGCGTGTGGAACAACAAACGTAGACTACTCAGCAGCACTATACGAAGAATTTCAAAAAATCCGTACCTACAAAACCACCGAACTCAAAGTAGACCCATCTGGCTTTGAAGTAGAAACCACCAACGAAGAAGCATACAAAGAAGTAAAAATAGACTTACCCGACACCTGGGTACGAGGGTTTCTACAAGTAAGTTCAGCAATGTGCTTACCCACAATCCAATTCGACCTACATCCAACCGACATCTATAATATGTGCTTCATACTACGGCGCCACAAAGAAAAACAAGGCCCCCGCAGTATGCGCTACCATCTCGAACCAGGAAAACCCATCCGTATCGTATTTGAACCGTGGAATATCGAAGTAACCTGTCCTCGTTCACCATACCTTGGTTCCGAACCACAAACAATAAGAGCATGGGGACGTAGGCGCCTCTTAATCCTCGAACGTCTCATACCCATAGCCAAAAAATTCACCGTTCATTTACTAGGAACAGGAATGCCATCATTTTACATCGCTGACCTAGGCGACATGTCATTTACCCTAGGATTATCAGGATGGACAGCAAACGACTGGTCAACATCAGGAAACTTCGACTTAATGGCGCCGCGTGCAGATGTAGATGAATGGACACAAAAGCAAATATTTGATGCACTGCGTGAAAACTGGGTAGAAACAGCAGACGATTTAGCAAAACGATTAAAACTAAGTCGTGCAGCCATTACAGGGGCATTAAGTATTTACACACAAGCAGGGCGTGTAATATACGACTTAAATAAAAAAGTTTATCGCATTCGCGAACTTAGTCGTGACCCATTACCAATGGACAGACTACGCTTTGCCAACGAACGCGAAGAAGGCGCCACAAGCTTTATAACTAAAAACGCCGTCCAAATAACATCAGTAAACGACAGCAACAACAGACTCACAATAGAAGGCAGTGTCAAAGACAAACAAAAAACTTACACACCATCTTTGACGATTGATAATGACGAGCGTATAATTGGAGCAGAGTGTACTTGTAACTGGCACCAGCAAAACAAACTGTTCAAAGGGCCATGCGAGCATATTCTCGCCTTACGAATGCAACATAGTCGTGGGCGCCAATAAATGAAATAATCGTGTAAGCGCGCTGGTAGAGATTCCTTGCAAATTGGGCGGTGTATCGCCGTCCGTGCATTCAGTCTATACACACATCACTAGTCTACTCTTGACTGTGCGGTCTTACGACTAGTAGGCGCATTCCTGTTTGACTTTTATAAAGTGAATGGGCGCCTACTAGTCGTGACCGCTTGAGTTGAGTAACCTAGTCCCCAGAGATTTACGAAGGGAAACCAGCACGCAAGCACGAAATTTTCGTAATAAGCACTTCAGTGCTTACACTAACACCCACCATAATAAGTAGCAAAACAGCTATCAACATGAGAATCAAGCTTAATTAAAGCATCCCAGGACTTGGCGCCAACAACACCATCAGCAGCCAAACCAAAATGAGCTTGAAAATCTTTCACAGCTTGCACAGTTTTAGCACCAAACGCACCATCAAACACACCATTATAAAAACCAGCACCAGACAAAGCTTCTTGAAGAGACTTCACAACACTTCCAGTACTATTTAACTTTAAAACAGGTAAACTAGCGGCGCCATTACAAATAAAATTCCAAGTAGCCGCATCTGTAATACCAGTATTATTGATAAAACCAAGACATTGTAAATATCTAACAGCAGTCTCAGTTCCGGCGCCAAAATCACCATCAACATCAATTTCCAAAGCCGGAGTATAAATAGCAGCCAAACGTTGATTCAAACGCTTTTGCATCTCCTTAACATCTTGACCATTATTACCAAGTCTTAAAGTAGGCTTAAAAGTAGGGCATTGAATAGCAGTCATGGTTTTAATCTCTCTACGAGTATTTTATTTACATAACGAAACTTCAACCACCATCACAAGAATTCCAGAATATTTACGGTACCCTCAAGGGTACCTTTTTAACTCTTGTGAAATGGGCATCCTTGCCCGTCCCTTTATCTAAATTTATCTAAATTATTTTTCCTACACATCTACCCAAAATAGAGAAAGTGCGAATACACTAGATGAAGCTCACGCGGATTATCAGCAAGTAAGAACTTGCAACCCGGACGGTGTATCGCCGTCCATGCATTAAGCCCTAACATGCTTCACTAGTCTGTTCTTTACTGTACAGTGGAAGGTTCCTACCAGGGATTTTCGGTGTGACTTCTGTAAAGTTAATCCCTAGTAGGAACCTTCCACTGCTTGAGTTGACCAGCCTAGTCCTCAGTAACTTACGAAGATAAACTTGCTAATAACCGCGTCAGCCTTATTCTATGTTTGCCTACATATATATGTATCTTTAACTACTAACTCCTAACTACTAACTCCTAACTCCTAACTCGTCATTCTGCACTACCGTTATGTCTGACCAACCTCGCACCCGTCAGGAACTTTACGACCGCATTCGTCAAACAGGAAAAGACGAATTTATCTTAGAAGAAATGATACGTTTTGGATTTTGGGCGCCCCAAGGTACAATACCCGAAGACCCAGCAGACGAAATTCGGCGCCAAGGAGAAATACGACGTGAGTTAGAAAAACTGCGCCAACAAAGCAGTCAACTTCGCAATGAAAAAGAATTGCGAAAGCAAATGTTAAAGCAGCGTTTAGAAGAGTCGCGACGCAAGCAGAAAGAAACCAAAGAACGACGTGAAAAAGAACGACTCGAACGTGCGGCAGCATGGCAAGAGAAAAAACAAAAAGATATCATCTACCTTGGGGAAGATGTATCAGGCGGTTTAAACAATACCGAAGCAAACATCGAAAGATTGCAAAATCATAACTTACCACTTTGCAACACAGCCCTAGAAATCGCAGAAGCAATGGGGGTAAGTATTGGTAAGCTACGTTTCTTAGCCTTCAACCGTAAAACTTCCACAATATCTCATTATATTCGTTTCAAAGTTCCCAAAAGAACAGGTGGAGAAAGACTAATATCAGCGCCAATGCCCAACCTCAAGCAAGCACAATACTGGATACTAGAAAACATACTCAATAAACTCGAAGTTCACGATGCTGCACATGGGTTTCGCGAAAATCGTTCTATTATCACCAACGCAACCCCTCACGTCGGCGCCGATGTTATTATAAACTTCGACCTCAAAGACTTTTTTCCCTCAATATCTTACAAACGTGTCAAAGGACTATTTCAAAGCTTTGGTTACTCAGAAGCAGCAGCAACAATCTTTGCCTTAATTTGTACCGCTGCCGACATCGAACAAGTCGAACTCGACGGTAAAACATATTACGTAGCTTTAGATGACAGGCACCTTCCCCAAGGTTCACCAGCAAGTCCAGCCATCACTAATTTACTCTGTCGTCGTTTAGATCGACGTTTACAAGGTATGGCAGAAAATATTGGATTTACCTATAGTCGTTACGCTGATGATTTAACCTTCTCAGCCAAAAGTGAAAATCGGCGCCACATATGTAATATCATGAGACGCACCGAATCAATAGTAACCCACGAAGGTTTCAACATAAATCACGATAAAACTCGCGTCCTACGTAACACAAATCAGCAAGAAGTTACAGGCATTATCGTCAACAACAAACTAAATATATCCAAAAAAGTTTTAAAAAAATTCCGCGCCACCCTACACCAAATCGAACAAGAAGGACTTCAAGGAAAACATTGGGGCAACTCCCATGATACACTCGCAGCAATCACCGGATTTGCCAACTTCGTCGCAATGGTCAACCCCGAAAAAGGCGCCGAATTTCAACAGCAAGTGCAACGCATCAAAAAGAAACGTAAATAACTCATATAAACTCAAATTTCTCAATAACTTACATGAGCTATTGGAGGTAATATAATCAATCCCAGAATTAAAGTTACTGTATTAATTAATACGTTTAATAGTACTGCTTGTTTGATTGAACAGGTATCACGATTAATTCGATTAATTAACCATTTAGATGATATGGGTAAACAACCAGCATCCTTACAAACGCCACTTTGCTTAAGCAACTAAGGTTTTTCGCATTTTTTGCTTTCACAATGTACTAACTGTACACCATCAGGCGCCGTATCAAACATAAACCAGGCATAATTTGAAGGTGCAGGTGCATTGGCAAAAGCAGGTAAATAAAGAAAAATATCAAAGAAAAGCATCATAATGGTGCTTTCCCAAAACGTGCTTTTATTTACATATAGTTTAATCATCACTAAGTATACCTCATTTAAACTGTGATGATAATAACTCAATTTTGGCTTAATTAAGATATACTTTTCCTAATTTTTTTAACTCCTGATAAAGTAATAAGTGTGATGACAACTGCTGCTATAAGTACAAAAGGATGATGTAAAAGTTGAGAAACAAGTATTGTGACGGTTGTGAGGACAAAGGCAACAAAGAAGCTTAAACTTACTGTTATGTTTTCTATCCATTCACCGAAAAACGGTATTAAGTTGAGTAGAGTATTTATTGGTTGTAGTGCGAATATTATTCCAAAGGACATTGCCGCAAACCCGATAAGTCGAAGTACCCATGTCCAAACAGTATACTCAGAGTTTAAAATTTTTATTGCTTCATTTCGACTAGTGGCAAATAATTGGTAAAATTTGGTGTTTTTGGGAGCGTTATAAGCAGTTATTCGGTTTGATGATGCAAGTTTACCAAAAACTGTTACGGTTGAGTTAGACGGTATTACATTATAGCAAATACGTACATCTCCAATACTAGGATTTTCAGGCACCCCTTTTCCTTTGAAAAGATAATTATTCTTTAATTTAACGTCGTCACCACTTGATTTAATTAACTGTGCAGATAATTGTAACCTACTGTTACTATTTAAATAAATACCTTCTGCTGTTGGATATGACAATGCAGTTGAGTTACTATCGCATGAGGTTTTACGTTGCATTACCTCTTTAAAATCAGTCATGTTAATATCGTATAACCCAACTTTTGCGCCGGATGTAGTGTAATATTGGTCTGAATATGCTTTCTTAGGATTGTAATGTGTTTGCGAATAGTTAAAATCACTTGAATCGCTAGGCTCGTTTGTCCATCCTTTGGTATATTTATAAGTAGTCGTCTTAGTGACTTTACCATCTAACATACTTTTTCTTTCTTCCGTTCGCTTCTCCTCACTCCAAGAAAACATTTCAACGGTTCTATCGACAACACTATATGAACCTGGGATTAAAAATAAATTATCACCTAAAGCTTGATTTGATGTAATTGTTCCAGTTGTAGAAATAAATTTTCCTATTGCCTTTTTATTTGGTTGCGTTGCGGAAATTTCCACAGCAGTTTTAGCAATTTCTGATAAATTTAATCTACCCTCGTTCCAGAATAGCAAAATAAAAGATCCAAAAAATAAGATAAGCCCTAAAATTACTGCAAATAGAGAGCTACCGAACCTATCACCCCAACTATCGTCTACGACCTCTGTATATTCTTCGCTCATTGATAACCTCCTGTCAATATAACTAAAACTCTAAATTATATCTACACAGCGTCAAAATAGTTTTTAGCATAACTACCGAAAACTTCTACAAACTTTATAATGTTAAGTATTATTGCGCGATTCACCTTAATAAGGGAAAATTATTAAGTTAGTTTAATTACACTTCAAGGAATATACTGATAATGCCTCGCCTTACTGCAATTATTTTTGGAATATTTTTGATTTTGGCAAGTATAGCACTTCCTGCTGATGCTTTAGGAATCAACGAGGGTCATCTTGAAAATTGTCCAGCTTCTCAAAACTGTGTCGTTAGTCAAGATGCTGACATCAAACACACAATTGACCCAATTTCATATCATATAGATCGCAACAAAGCAAGAGAAACAGTATTAAAAGTTTTGACAGTTGTTCCACGCACAGAAGTTGTAGAACAAACAGATAACTACATCCATGCTCTTTCCAAAAGTCGTATCTTTCGTTTTGTCGATGATGTAGAATTTTATTTTCCTGAAAACGAAAATTTAATTCATATACGTTCAGCATCTCGTTTAGGAGAATCTGACCTTGGAGTTAACCGCAGACGTATGGAGCAAATTAGACTTGCGCTACGCGACCTAAATATTTAACAAACTGCCATAAACTTCCATCTCTTTCTCTGCCTCTCTGCGTCTCTGTGGTAAAAAATATATCACCACAGAGACTATTAGGACACAGAGGTTAGAAGTTACATCAAAATATATTTATACAATTTCGTAATTTCGTAGTTTCGTTTTTATGATTATGATTTACTTTTTTATTTACTAGTTATTTGTACTTAAATACTTAGAAACATGTAATAAATATCTAAAAGATATTCGTGGATATTACTCAGGTTACTATAATAATCATACGAATAAAGTAGCTACATTGATTCTCACACACTCAGCTACTATGAATTTCAAATCGCTTCTCAAGCAAGTAAATTATTCAACCGTAGTATTACTAAGTTTAATTAACATTTCTCAAGTAAACGCACAAACATCGGCGCCTACCAACACTGCACCACAAGTTATATTATACGTGAATCCACAGGTAGGAACAGATGGCGCCACTGCGGGAAAAAGTGAAGCAACACCCTACCGAAGCATCTCATACGCACTCACACAAGCAACTCCAGGAAGCATCATCCAATTAGCATCAGGACGTTATTACAGCGAAACTTTTCCACTCATCATCAAATCAGGTGTCATTCTCAAAGGTAATGAAAACACCCAAGGTCAAGGAGTAGAAATCATCGGTGGAGATTCCTACATGAGTCGAACCTTTGCAAAACAAAACGTAACACTCGTTGCACAAGACAACTCCCAAATAGCAGGTATTACGGTTACCAATCCAAACGTGCGCGGTACTGGTGTTTGGGTTGAATTTGGACAACCCATCATTCGTAACAATAATTTTATTAACAGTAAACGCGAAGGAGTATTTATTACAGGTAACGCGGCGCCTACAATAGAAAATAACCGATTCTATCGTAACGATGCCAACGGAGTTTCCGTCACCTCCGAAGCAAAAGGTGAAATCCGTAATAACATCTTTGATAATACAGGTTTCGGCGTTGCAATTGGTGGCAAATCAACACCCTTACTATTCGACAATCAAATCCGTGGAAACCGCAATGGTATAGTACTAACAGACTCATCCCACCCCAAATTATTCTCAAATCTAATTGAAAACAACAGCGATTACGGTTTAGTAATAATTGGACAATCTCAACCCAGCTTAGACAGAAACACCTTCAAAGACAACAAAAAGCAAGACCAATTTCGCGTTATCCCAAGATTACAACCAGAGGCGCCAATCGAGCAATAAACCTTATTCCCCCCTCTTAGTAAGGGGGGTTAGGGGGGATTACTTACTCGCAGTAGAATTAGAAGAACACAACGAAACAATAAACTTATCACGTTGTTCTACAAAAGAAGCAGAAGGTTTATCAACTTCATACAACGACTGCAACGCATCCGACCAAGGAAGATAAGTTCTATCGCTGTTTTGATGCTTGATTTGATAATCTAAGAAATAGTGTGCTTTTTTGAGCGCAATATCTTCCGGTGATAATTTAGCTAACTTTGAGTTTTGCTCTAATGCTTGTAATCCGCTTTGAATTTTAGCACGTTCAGTTTCGGACATAATTTGGAATGTTACAGACTCATTAAGTCCTCGTGATTTGTTGACTAACTGCCATTGATAAAGCTTACCTGGTTCCAAAGCTTTTTCGGTGCCATACACAAGCTTTTGTGCTGATGTATTAACAGGTTGTCTCCAAACTTCGGTTTGACTATCGTACTCACGTACCACTAAATTAGCGTCTTGGTTTCCTGATGACTTCCATACAAACAGTGGACGTTCGTGCCAAAGTAAATATGTTTCAAAGATACCCGGTGTTATTGGGCAAACTCCACCAGAACGTGATGTTCTTAAAACTTTGCGCTCATCTTTCCGGCGCCATAACCCAAAGAAATCTGCTACTCTAACTTGGGCAAATGTTTGAGTTGATGTCAGGTTCGTAAAGCTGTCTGTGGTGACAAAACTAGTTGCAAACAGCAAAATCAACATGAACCGTAGATATTTTTTGTTAAGCATGGTTTTGTCTCCTTGTCGCAGATAAAACATAAGCTAAGAATACCGATGATGGTAAAAACCAAGGAAGTAAAAGTGCAGCAGTTAAATATAATTGCAACGCTGCTACTCCGTATAACACAACTCCTATTAAGCTACCTGTGAGGATTTTCATCCTAATTTTTGGTGTTAAAGATGACTTGGATTTGAGAGTAAGCACAGCAATCTTACCGACTAAAATCGCAAGCGCAATTACCCAAATATCAGGTATTGGAGTAATTAAATGGCGCCGCATAAAATGGTGAGTTGTGTATGCTAAAGATTGACCCCCTGTCATCCAAGTCTGTTCCGTCCAATATTTCATTGCTGTCGGTATTGGCATTCGGTCGGGTTGACCTGGTGCTTTTCCTAAACGCTCATCGTTTCCTGTTGCTATTAATACAGCTTGTTTTGATATCAATGGAAACTTGTTCGCATCTGGATTCTCCATTAACTGCCAAGCAGGTATTTTGGTGTATACTTTGTCGGGAGGTATAGAAAAATCTATTATCGGTTGCTGTCCAAATAATGGGCGCCATTGTTTTAAAGCTGTTAAATCACCTTTTTTAGGTAATTTTGTTTTAATTGTATCAAGCAACTGAGTTCTTAAATCAATAGTTCCACCTGTGTTGGGTTTGGGTAAATCTGTTATTTCTTGGGTCGCTAATTGAGTTAGTGCCATCAAATAAGAAATCGGACATGTTTCGCGACACTCATTTTTAGGTAATTCCACGTAAGAAGGAAATGATTCTGTGTAACCTTGTAAAGTCCAGTTACGGTTTCTAATTCCGTTAGCATCATTAACACTCGCTTCTTTAGCTTCGTTTAAAATAGTCCCAAAAACAACCCATTTATTTTCATTGACCGCACGACTTACTGCTGTTCCTAAATCTTTATCTGCTGTCGGTGGATATTTTTGCGGTGTATCAATTAAAAAATCTAAACCAATAACGGGTGCATTTAATTTTCGTACACGTTCCATTAACTCCGCTATATAACTACGGTTCATTGGTAAAATTTGTGAACTTGGTAGCTTACGTTTGGTAATGGACTCACTATCTATTTCTACTAATGCTACTGGTGGCGCCTCATCAGATGGAATTTGATTCGTTGTGTTACGATAAACTGCTTGGGTAAATACTCTCCCATCAAGTAAAAAGTCCTGAACAGGAATCATTGTACCAACAGCAATAGTAACAGCTAACGCGACCCCTTCAATAATACTATTGGGTAAAACCACCTGCCTAATGCACTGATGCCAAGGTAACGATAGTGGAATTTTATATAACTCGGCGCCTGGATGACAGAATAAAGAAGGCAGTAAATAAGATGATGGATAAGTATGGGTTTTGTCTAAACGTAAAAATTGCCGTGCTTCCATCATCGACTCGTACACATTTAAGTGTTTACCTAATGAAAGCAAAAACTTAACTAAAAATTCCTGTGCGACCCGGTTGTGGACTGGTTCACGCATCACCATTACTTGGCTAAAGCCTAAATCTATCAAAGATTCAGCAATATTTAATCCACTGCACGAATTAAATATAGCAACTTTTAACCGACGTTGACGTGCTGTATTCAAAAGCGTTGCTATTTCTTTTATAGATATTGATACCCCTGGTGCAATTCCTAACTCACCCCCAGTTAAATCTGTTTCATTGCTATGTCCAGCAAAGAACAGCACATCCCATCCACGTTCATCAGCTATTGCATTTGTAATATTTTCAATTACTTGTAAAGCTGTTTGCTTAGGTTGCCACCCGACAAACTCCACATCAGCAATCTTTGATAATTCTTTTAAAGCTTCTCGTTCTTGTTGAAAGTCTAACCCAGTATCATCACCTAATATCGTTAAAATACGAGTGCGTCCTTTTTGCTGTAAAGAATGGTTGGGAGCGCTTATTTTTTGAGGAGAACGAATAATTTGGATTTTTCCAGCACTTTCCCAAGCTTCCCACGGAAATCTATCTAACTCAATAGGTGTACAAGTTAAAAATACCTTTATCGCTTGAGCTTGATTTAAATTACTGCCTTCTTGATTCAATTGTGCGCGAATCTCATATAATTCAGCGCTTCGTAACCAACTATTAAATTCATAAGTCAACCTAGACTCAGCTTTAACTAGTTCTGCGTGCCAGTCAACCGAAAGCTCCGCAACTCCTCCACCAACTGCTTTTCCCCGCATTTCATCTGACTGGTAAAAGTTTAAATACGCTTTCTTCCAATCTTGATATATTTGAGTTAAAACGGTAGGATAATCAACTTGTGCAGCTAACCTTTGTCCCTGTCCCCAGGACAACTCAAACAAGCATATTTGTTCTACTTTTTGAATTTTTAAACTAAATGAATGTTCCATAGCTCAGACGTAAAGGGGAAGGAAGTATCTTATTATTATGTATTTTGACTTACAGTTATATAACTAAAGTTTAAATTTTAATTTAAATTTCCGGTAAGAATTATAATTAATAGTAAACAGAGCGTTAATTAACCTTCTAAGCCAAAAGGCTCAATTTCAAACACACTAGTATCATCAGCAGTCACCGTCACCCAGAAACGGTCATTCGAGTCACCAAGAAGACGAGCGAAAAGAATTTCTTTGCTGCTGTCACCTTCTAGAGTTTGGTCAAACAATTGTTGCGTTTTATCACGAATTTCCAATCTTAAGGTTTGCGGGACTAGTGAACTTGAAATTGAGCGCACAACTATTAGTAACATCCACTCTGGGTTATCTGATACTTCATTTAATTCCCATATAATTGCATAAAGTCTTAAAGCCGCACATTCTGAGTTTAAATCACGTGAGGCGCCTTGAGCATTTGAAGGAATGTAAATTTTTTGTTTTTCTAATGCTTCTCGAATTGGTTGAAAATCTTCACTTCTTCGTAATGCTGATGATGCTAAAGTTGGCATTAACATCCATCCTAACTCCTCGGCAACTGTATCAATTTGATTAAGTAACCAACGTCCAACATTGATAAAAGGTTGTATAGACTGACTTTTTGGCACATCTGTAACAACTTCTGCGCGTGTACATGCATATAACCAATCAATTAAATGAGGGTTACTAAACAGTGTTTTCGCTTCATCCACCGTCAAAAACTGTGAAGGATGCTTTCTTAATTCAGATGGTAGCCTAGTTAACTTTTGCTGTAGGGCTGTGGATGTGTCAGTTTGTGTAGTTGCTATACTAGACTCTATAGGTAGATTAATTGCCCTAATATCTAAACACCGTAAATTTAGTAGCAGTGCATCAACATCAAAATTAAGTATCTCATTTGGCAAACTATAAGTAAAATCTTCCTCAACTTGTAACAAAACTTGTTGTTTATAGCTTTGAAGCTGTGGATAACTCATAAATCCAAACACATTAGCTTGCTGTAATTCTTCCTCAATATGCATCAACACATAAAAATGCGCTGCTAATTTAGGAACATCGACAACAGCAAAAGGAATACTTTGTAAATCTCCAACCTTACTTGCCGTAATTACACAAACCTTAAAGGCACCGACTTGAACATTACAGGCAGCAGCAAGTATATTTGAGTAAGCAGGTTGCCAAATAGTTGACTTAGATACATCAACTTGTAAATCAGGCGCCCGTTCAACCATCCATTGTTCAAAGCCAATAGTACCTAAAGCATTCAAGTAAACTTGCCAACTTTGCTCAGGAGTAGAAATTCCCAAACTTAATTGTGCCGCACGTTGAATTTGTTCAGGCGCCAACTCGGTGCTATCATCACCAAGCGAGCAGAAATCGAGCGAGTCAGTATCAAAAAAAGTATGTTGGTTCATAATATGCTGGTATATTGGTTCATAATATGCTGGTAGGGTGCATGACGGTATTAACAATTTTCATACGAAGCTAGCCATCTAGTAGCGTCACGCACCAGATTGACCAGTTCCCGTTAAACCTCTTTTATCTAAACAAAGACAAAGACGGTGTGCAAACAGACTCTTGAGAGGTTGATTCCGAACAGGGTTTCTAGCTTCAGATTCTGCTTGTGCAATAATTTTATTAATTTGCTCATCTAGTGCTTCGTCAATTTTTTGGTCTAAGCATTGTAATTGTTCGATATCGATAAATTGTTTTGCTATATCAATAACCTTGCTACGTAAAATCATTAATAATCTTTGTCGAACATCCGCACGCAAATCATTAAGTTTTAATAACCGTGTTACTTTATACTGTTGTTCGACTCCAATTTGCCGTGCAATTTGAGTCATAGACTCACCTCGACAGTGAAACAACTCTAAACCTTTAATAAATGCTTCAACTTCGGACGGGCGCCGACGCTGCACTTTTATGATAAATTCTTCAATAACTTGAGCAAGTGCTTGGTCTAAAGATTCTATCAATTGTTGTTGATATAAATGAATAAACTCATTTTCTTCTTGGTCTTCATTATTGGACATTACTTGTTGACGCTCAAAAATAGGCTCAACTTCCTCTTGGTGATAAGATAACGTTTTAATGGCGCCACCTCGTGCAATAATTCGGTACTCTCGTAACTTAGCAGCAACAAACTGTAATTGCTTTAAAACACCTTCATTACTAAAAGTTTTTCCTATTCGAGTTTTTAAACCTTCGGCAATGCGAGATAGCTGCTCACCAGTTGGAGGTTGACAGGGTAACGTCGAACCCGCAAGAAACTGTAAACGGTCTGCACGGTATACTGCATGATAGCTAACCAGCAACTCACAAGCTTGTTGAACCTCAAACGTAGCCAAATGATACATCCCTGCTAAAATACGCTGTAATTCTTTAAGACTTGTATCATTCAACAATGCCCAATCGCTAACTAAAAACACACCATGCTGAAGTAAAAAATCTTTCAACTCTGAATGCTGTTTTACATAGCGACTCACCCAAGTATTAAGCAAACCTTTATCAGGGTTATAAGTTTCTAATATTGTCGTTGCCAAAGACTTATAAGAACCAGTTTTCTTTTGATACTGAGAATTTTGTAGTACCTCATCTCCCAATACAATCGGTAATAAAGCTTTATAATTAAAACCGTGTTGCCTACCAAACTTGGCGCCTAAATCAACGCAAGCTTGGTAAATTTGATGAGAGATATAGCAGCGCAAACAAATTTCAGCCATGCTGTTACTTGCTTGCTGTTCGCGCATTAAATGCCAAAATTGTCGCTGTAATGCAACATCCGAGTCATCAGCAAGTGTAGGAAACTGTTCGTGTAAGTAGTCTTCAGCTGCGTTAACCATTTCCCTAGAGGGACTACCATCATTGGATAGCTTGACAAATTCACAATACTTAGATATAAGAGCCACAGTGATTTTACTCAACGCTAATCATTATCAATTGTTTCACCTCCTTCTAAGAATTGCAATTTGTACTATGACACCCTTGTGGGCGCCTGTTAATGCTCTATTTCTGGCAACATTAAGCTTATGCAGTTTTTTTCCAAGACATTTTGTAGCATAGGCATTCTGTCTGTACAGTACATATGTTTACTTTTACACCACAGCAACAAGCCTAAAGAAACCGGGCTTCTGTACAAAAAATCAACGTTTTATCGCAACATCTTTGGCAAGAAGCCCGGTTTCTGTTCAAGGTGCAAAATGTAAGAAGAGGCAATTCCGGAATTTAAGCTAAATTAGGCGTAATCAGATTTTACCGATTTTAACTATTTATACATCTATGGCGCCAGTTCTGATATTTTGGCTTGCTAACAGCTTTTTGAATTTTTACACTGGGGGATTGATTGGCATTGGATTTATGAGTAGTATTACATCTTTACCAAAAGTACTCGTGGCGCCTGTCATTATTTTACTAGGAGACCTGATTGGAGCAGCTTTGTATTGGTTGTTATTAATAATTTGGGAAATTGTAGAAAATAAATTCAACCTGCCAAAACCACCAGATAACATCGGAACTTTCTTACTTTTTATCATCGCAATTGCAGGTTTTGGGCTGGCTGGATTAGCTAGTGGTGGTTTTTTAGCTATCTCTTCGCATCCTAAACGCCGCATCTGCTTAATTTTATCTGTAATTGCTTCGTTTATCGTAGGATTAGCAAATATATTAGAATATGGTATTAAGTAATTACAAGATGTCAAGTTTTATGTCAAAACTTATACTTACCAACCAGTCTAATATCCAGTTCATATGGTAATTTAACAGATATTAGGACTTACGCGATTGGCGCGTAAAAACCGTAGGGTGTGTGACGCTATGAACAAATTTGAACGTAGTGATAAGACTCGTAGCGTCACGCACCAGTTCCCAATGTAACAATATCGTAAGTCCTGAGATATGTCTAAAGAGGCTTTTTATCAACAAGTCAAAAACGCTTTAATTAAGGATGGGTGGCAAATCACTGGCGACCCATTCGCAATTTATATTAGTGAAACAATTAAAGTACAGATAGATTTAGCAGCAGATAACGCAATCGCTGCTGAACGCGATAATGATAAAATAGCGGTTGAAATAAAAAGTTTTATCTCAGGCTCAGATATTAGCGAGTTTCATGCTGCACTGGGTTAATATCTTAATTATTGTCAAGCATTAGAATTAAATCAACCTGACAGAATAGTTTATTTAGCTGTTCCAGGTGAAACATATAAAGATTTTTTCAACTTACTTTTGTTCAAATAGCAGTACAACGTCATCAAGTTAAGTTAATAGTTTATGAACCGACAAAAGAGGAGATTATACAATGGATAAGTTAGAACACTATCGGCAAGTTATAAAACAAATTTTAACAGAACATGCTGAGATTAGTTTGAATTGCGATATCGTCAAGTCACAACTAATTTTTGATAATGAAAATGACCATTATCAATTAGCTTATGTAGGTTGGCAAGGTAATAAGCGAGTATTTGGTCCAGTAATGCATTTTGATATCGAAAATGAAAAAATATGGATTCAATATAATGGTACAGAAGATATTGTTCCTCAAAGATTAGTTGAGTTGGGTGTACCTCCTTCTGATATTGTTATTGGATTTTATTCACGTTTCAAGCGTCAATTTACAGGTTATGCTGTTGAATAGATGTTATTAGTCAAGATGGTACATTAAATATTGCATCTAATAAATATAAGCCTAAGTCTTTATTTAATGGTTCGTTATGCTGCGGACACCCTGATGCGTGTAAGCATCTAGGACATCCAGTTTCGCAGTCACATCCGGACGCTAGTGCATATGCTTTTGCGGCAAATTTACTTAGGTCGTGAAATATTGCTTCTGCGGCGCCGTTTCCTCCTTCGCATGTATCATAAAAGTAGTTGTATGTTCTACCTTCTTTCTCTGTAACAATACCATCTACATCTAGGCTCGATGATAATACTACCAACGGAACGGCTTTAATAATTTGATGTTGCAAACTATGAAGTGCGATAAAGTCAGAGGCGCCTGTCCATAGTGGTTGGTACATTTCAGGAATACTATTGCCATATTTTTGAATTATTTCTTGTTTTAATATAGAAACTTGCTCACGAAGTGCTTTTTTAACTCCTTCGTTCAAGTCTATTAATACACATGGCGCTTGATATTTGGTAACTAATGGTGTTTCAAATACAATTTCATCTTGCAGCGTTATAACTTCTGCTGCATAAATTTGGCGCCGACATTTGGGACAAGAGTTTCCTTCAAGAGATTTTTTAAAGTTTGCACATTGTTGATTTTTACAGGTTTTACCGTATATACGCTTCATTAAACGGTATCCTGTAACGCTAGTAGTTATTTCTCCCCAAGCAAGCGTTAATCTAATTCTACCATCATCAATATTGGTATTAATAATTTTAGGCTGTGCGAGTGTAGATAAAGGTACTATATCTAATTCAGATTCTGCTTCTGTATATAAAGTTGTTTCTTTACCTAGATATGCAAGCTGCGCTTCTCCTTTCTCCACATTCAAACTTTCGCTACGGTAAGCGATAATATCACCGTTTTCATCTTGAACAAAATAAATTGCTTGGGGAAATACTTCGCGATACGCAACTTCAAGAGACATTTTTTCAAGAATATCTCCTGAATGTTTATCAATCAAATTTATCGAAGTATTTGCAGCACTTCTTAAATTTACCTCTTTATGTGGATAACCGCGACCCCACAACTTACCCCCATTACTCAAGTAAAGTTTATTTTGCTGTAGTAAAGAATCTGCTATTGTACCAGCGACATGGCCAAAACGGTGATTAATTTCTCTTAAAGCTAAAGCACTTTCTATACACCCACATTCCAAATGCTTACCCAATATAGTTGGATAATCAGGATTAAACGCACTACACTCAACGTCTCCCGATAAAAGCTGCTGAGGATTCTTAGCGTAATATACATCAATTGGATTTTGTGCCAACGGTAAATATATTACTAGTCCATGCTGCTTGCGTCCTGCCCTTCCTACTCGTTGCCAAAATGACATTAAGCTACCAGGGAAACCACGGATTAAACAGCAATCAAGTTCAGGTAAATCAATACCAGCTTCCAAACTAGATGTAGAAATAATGACTTTTATTTGCCCCGACTGTAACTTAGAAATAATTTCCCGGCGCCTTTCTCCAATCAACGAGCTATAAAATAAAGCAACCTGGTTTGCTAAATGTCCGCATCCGGTACGTTGAGTTTCCCGTTGAATTAATCCTAATAAACCTTTCACAGCAGCACGCGAGTTACAAAAAACAATCCCGCTCAAGTTATGCTGTAACCAGGAAATAATCATTTTACTAGCTTCAACATTCGCAGCACTACTTGGTTCGAGACATAATAAAGTACGTCCTGCACTATCAGCACCACTTTCTCGAATTAAATATGACCTATTAGGTTGTTGTGTCCTACCGCTAAATCTCAACGCCATTTCTTGAGGATTGCCAATTGTCGCACTCGAACAAATGAACTGTAACTTATGTGAATTACCACCAACAGCATCAACAGCTAACCGTAATCTTCGCATCAAGTTAGCAAAATGGGCGCCGAAAGCACCAATATAAGTATGAGACTCATCGATGACTACATACCGTAACTGTCTCAAAAACAGGCGCCAACCTTCACCTTCTTGTGGGCGCCGTATGTTATATAGATAATGATGAAGTAAATCGGGACTCACAGCCAAAACATTGGGAGGATAAGGAATAAACAACTGCTGTCTTTCATCCCTTGGAGTATCCCCCGTCATCAAAGCAATTTTAATGCGGTGGTTTGGAATAGCTTTCACTAACATTTGTAACTTCCGCATCTGGTCAAGCGCCAAAGCCTTGAGTGGAAAAATATATAATGCTCTAGTATCAGGTTGTTTAATACAAGCTTCAATAATCGGCAAATTGTAACAAAGCGTCTTACCCGAAGCAGTGGGAGTAGTAATAGTCAAATCATAACCCGCCCGTAGCTTCGCCAAAGCCTCCAACTGATGCGAATAAACTGTATTTACACAAATATTCTGCAAACCCAAATGTAAATTAGACGGTAAATCTTCAGGTATCGGGTGAATACTACCACCAACACCAGATTGAATATTAACCCTAGTAATAGTCGTAGCAAAATCACGCGCAACAGACTGAAAAGCAACATTAGGAATCTTATCAATCTCCTCACCAATCGCCGCAACATCACTACCAATATCAGAATTATCTAAGTTACTTCCTAAACTGGCGCCGCTTTCCTTAATCAACCCCTTCTCAACAACATCTTCCCAATTATCAAACTGAGTCGGGTTAACCTCTTCAATAAACTTAACAATTAAACGCCTACCCAAAACAGCCATCACCTCTCCCACACCATACTCAGGAGAATAGACAAACTTAGAAGGCGCCAACCACTCAGGAGGTTCATTAATTTCTTGGTTAGCCGCACGGAGAATAGCAGCGTAATCAGTAGGCTTTTCAGTCACAATTATTACAAATAGGGTGCGTAACTGCATTAACCAACCACAAACAAAACGAAAAATCTCAATGCAGTTACGCACCATCTTAATACATTTCATTCAATCAGATAAAATGTTTTCTCCTGTGGAGCGGGCTTAAGATTGCCCGCCTATTAAAAGAGGACAGGCAGGGATGCCTATCCCACAAGAAGGATAATTTAATTTATTCAAACCAAAAATATAGTCGGCGCCTAGACAGCATGATGATAATCCATTTTGTTAATTTTTCTCCTGTTACATCTGTCTAAAAAAAGAAAGCACACAATTAACCCACAGTCATTAAAAACTAGACAAATTAAAATCTGTTCACAATAAAAATGATTATAAACTATATAACCATATAATCAAAAATATACTATCTATTGCATCACCAGTATGCCACGTAAGAAGCGCGAACGCGCCGACAATGACTCACCTTGGAAGGAAGTACTAGAAGCATATTTTCCACAGGCAATACAGTTTTTCTTTCCAAATACAGCTAAAACTATTGACTGGACACGTCCCCACGAATTTTTAGATAAAGAGTTCCAAAAAATAGTTCGTTCTGCTGAAACAGGAAGACTTTACGCAGATAAACTAGTTAAAGTTTGGGATATTAAAGGAAAAGAAACTTGGCTTTTAATTCATGTTGAAGTTCAAGCTGTAGTTGATGATGATTTTGCTGAAAGAATGTATGCTTATAATCAACGAATTTATCAGCGCTTTGGAAAGCATCCCATAAGTCTTGCGATATTGTGTGACAATGACCCAAAATGGCGCCCGTCCCAATATAAATTTAAACATCCAGACACAAGTTTTGTCTTCAAATTTGGAATAGTCAAGCTATTAACATACTTAGTACGTTGGCAAGAGCTAGAAAGCAGCGACAATATTTTTGCCATAGTTGTGATGGCACATCTGAAAATGCAGGAAACAGACAAGCTACCACAGGAACGTAGTAGTAGGTCAACTCTGGCTAGTTCGGCGCCTTTACGAAAAAGGTCTACAACAGCAAGATATACGTAACCTTTACCGCTTCATAGATTGAATTATAATATTACCACATGCATTGGAAGAAGAGTTTGACCAAGATTTAGAAAAAATTCAGCAGGAGGAAACTATGCCTTATATTACTTCGTATGACAGATTTCAGTTTAAGCAAGGACAACGTGAAATCGTTTTTAGTCTATTACAAGAACGCTTAGGAGACCTGCCAGAAAACGTCATATTAGATATTAAAGCTCTTTCTCGTCCTCAATTAATCTTATTAGGTAAGGCAATACTTAATTTTACATCAATTGATGACTTAGTTAACTGGTTGCAAGCAAATCCACCATTACCTGATGACCTCACTGACAGATTCATATAAATAATATTTTTCTGCTTCTCTTGTGGAGCGGGCATCCTTGCCCGCCTTTGTGTAATAGGAAGTGGGACGGGTAGGCATGACTTTTATTAGAGGACGCTATGGGATGCCCATCCCACAAGAAGGATAATTAGATTTATTCCATTCAATCAAATAAAAAATATATTCGGCGCCTCAGCTAGTGCAATTTATAATTCCTACAGCTTATTTAACATCTTGCATAATTCTTTCTTTTTCTAGATATGAGATACCCTATCCATTGAGGAAGCTGAGAAATATTATTCTCCTAGAAACGCGGATATTTATGACCCAAAATGCCTCCCATTCGTTTCGTATGAAAATGGTTTGCTAGTCATTCTTGGTTCGCTTACCCCAACCGAAACTTCCCCTGTACTGCAACGAGAAGACGCAAATAATGACAAGCTATGGTTTCCAAGCTTGACAAACATGATGTTAGCAATTGCAGAGTCTTTAGAAAAGGTTGGGTCAATTCTACCAGCGTTATCCAGCAGGTATGATGATGAAGACTATGCGGCTGATGAGTATGATAAGAAATTCGAGAAAATTGTAAAATCGTCGGAGCGATTGCAAAAAAATATGGTTCTCCTAGGGGAATAATTCTTACTAATTAAGCTTATTTATCAAAAGATAAATATTTAATGCAATTATTGCAAAGCATTTAAGCAAAAGTCATCAAAAATTTAATTGCTTCAGCCTTATCTTGAAATATCGCGTGAATTACATCACCATTATTGTAACGAATATCAATCTCATACTTTAATATGGGTATAAGTGTAGTTTGAATAGTTGAATAATTTTGAACATACGCAATTGCATTTTCAATCGTACTTACTTGCTGCATCAATCCATGTAAAACTATAATACTTACACTCTGAATTTGTCTACTAAATGATTTATTTATTTCATTTATAAAAATATCTATACTAGGTTTTTATAAGCTGAGTAACTGAGATTTTACATTAGCTATATCCTGAGCAGACAAATTATTCCATCGATTAATTTTATCTTGGAACTCTTCCTCAGCAGTACTTTCATTAAAAGATGCATTGATGTTAACAAATGTAAATGCTTGAACAATCTTTTCGTATTTTAAGTAAAGAATCTTAAAACTTTTTGATTCTAATTGCTCAAGGGCGCCTTTTGTAAATACTCCTGCTAAAATAACACCCAAGAAAGGATTGAGATTACTGTAAGTTTCCGATAGAGGAATTAATGCACCTTCAATTTCTTGTGCTTTATTGCGAGAATGTTTAGTATAACGGCGCCATGCTGTTTCAATAAACGCTACGGGAAGTCCACGGGTATCTTCATTTCCACCTCTTTCTAATACATAATCAAGGTCATGAAAATTACCATACCTATCTTGCCAAGATACCTTTTTGCTAGTTCGTGCTTTACGTTTTTTCTGATAGTCTAAGTAAAAGCCATGTTCATTGGCAACTTCTTGAAGTGTTTCCCGAATAAACTCTTGAATAAGATTTCCAATAATTTGCCCCCATTTATGAGAATATGATTCTGCCATATTTGTTTATAATTAACCCTCAACCCATAAATAACCTTCACAAAGAGGAACTTGATGTTTACGATTTTTCCATTTAACGTTACGGTCACGAATTTTTTCAAATTCAAAGCATTTAAACCCTGCTGACTGCGCTAATAATCCTAACCATTCAATTACTGGAACATAGATACCATAAGGAGCAGAATCTCCAATCACGAAACAAATTTTTGCGGGTGATTGACAAACTCTACGCAATGCTATCCAAACTTTAGCCATATCTAAAAAATAGCAAGCAATCATTAAATGATAATTCTTTTTGCCACCATGTAATAGTCTTTCTTGAGATAATTTATAGCATATTTCTGTAATCGCTGGTTGAATTGCGACTAATTCCGGCGCCGCTAATACTTCATCTAAGTTAACATTTTTGGATGTTACATGTTGTGAACATGAGCGAATCAAATATTGTCGTACAGCAGTTTGTAAATCACCCCAACCTGAAATTTCCCGTAAAAAGCACATTTCTAACCTTGTTGCATCTGCATAATCATAGTTATTCGCATAAGGTGGTGAGGTAATGACTAAATTAAATTTATTATCAGGTATTCCTTGACAGTAGCGCGCGTCTGACTGAATAATTCTTGCTGTTACAGATGCGCTATTTTTGGTAATCCTCATGTCAGAGGCAATAGTTTCTGCCATTAATGTAAATGCTACGGTTGGTTCTAAGTAAGATTGCTTGCTTTTATTTGGTAAAACGTATTGCCAAGGAGCAGTACCAACATGAGAAACATGACGAAGAATAGCTACAAGTGTTAACCAAGCTAACTCTGATTGAGGAGAATTATTTGCTAGCTCTAAACAACCTTTTCGTAACTTATCTAAACATTCTAATGAAGAATGTTTAAAACATTTATGAATTAATTTTGGATAGCCTTCTACACTGCCTTGTATATTATCAGCTATTTTTATAATTTTATGTATATGTTCTTTGTAACTCTCTACATGAGTTTTATATAATAACTTTGCCTTTGCTACACGTGCGATAAAAGGATGAGCTTCAACACCATAACATTCTACTCCTAGTTTTTCACATGCGAGTAATGTTGTTCCAGAACCCGCAAATGGGTCTAATACTGTAACATTTCTTTGCTGAAGAGATTGAGAAACTAAATTCTCAACCCACATTGCCGAAAATCCTGCACTATATCTAAACCAACGGTGAACTGGTAATTTCATATTATCAGCAAACGTTGAAGAGGTGTTTATAAGACTTGTAACCATGTCATTAAACTTGTACTAATTGTTTGAGAACTTTTAATATTTGTAATACCCTGTATAGTCCATTTTCTTGATTCACAATTGTAAATTCGTCTGATAAAGCATATTGAGGAGTGCCTTGCTTTATTAACTTGATAAATTGAAAGTGTTTACCATTCGTAACAAAACCAAATACTGGTTTTTCATTATTGTCATCGGTTGCCATCATATAAATTAATGCTTGTGGTAAGACAACATCAACACTAAACTGCTTATTTTTTGCTTCAATGACGACTGCACACAGATGTTTAAGTAAAATTCTTATGTCAATTTTGCCACGTATAATTTCTTCCCCATCTTCTACAGCAATTTTTATTTCTGCTTCTGCTTGCGGGTAAAAAGGGAAGCGCAACAGACCTGCCAACGATAATAATGGCGCCAAAATTGAAAGCTTTACGACTTCTTCATGCAAAGGATACTTCATTAATGATAAAAAGTCATCGCGACTTCTATCTAAACATTCTTTTTCATATTTGTTTAACTCAGGTAAATCAAGTTGCCATTCTGAAAAAAAAGATAGCGTTTTAACCTGCACTAAGTTAAATTTTTCTTCTACTTCATACAATGATAAATCACTTGCTTGAGTTGTTTTAACCATTTTATGCGTGTAAATGTGACTTTTGTATTATTATAAAACATTAGTACCTCATTTTTGCGTTTTAATTATAGATTGCTAATGCAACCCCTCTTACCTCTGTTTCTCTGCGTCTCTGTGGTAAAAAATATTAATACCCTATTCTCAAACAGCTAATTTATGAAAATACAACGATTTGAGGACGCGCGTCAATTTTACCAACAAGTAAAAGATTACTTGTTGCAACAAGAAGCTATGCATAATCTACAGTTGGGGATATGCAATCGGCTTATTAACGACCCCGACTATTATCTTTCACAAAGCTATTTTGCAACCGTTGTTAATGAAAGTAAAGTTATTGGAGTTATTATGCGTACTCTCCCTTTTCCTTTAATAGTATCCCTAATGCCAACTACTGATATTATGCCTTTAATTGTTGCCGATGTGCATAATTATTATCAATCGCTACCAGGGGTAAACGGGCCAATTGTTGAATCACAAGCATTTGCTCAAGCTTGGTGTACTTTTACTGGTAATAAATATAACAGTAAAATAGCTACGCGCGTATACCAGCTAGAACAGGTTAAAACACAAATTCCCACCCAAGGAGAATTGCGTTTAGCAACAACTGCTGAAAGAGAATTACTTAAAATTTGGTACGAAGCATTTTGTTACGAAGCATTAGGAAAAATTGATGTTCCTGCTGAAACATGGTTAGAAAGACAGTTAAGCCGAAATAATATTTATTTTTGGTACAATAAAGTCCCTGTTTCTATGGCTTGTCGTACCCGTTCTACACCTAATGGCATCGCAATTAGTATGGTTTATACACCGCCGGAATATCGGCGCCAAGGTTATAGTTCTAATTGTGTTGCTGCTCTGAGTCAGGAATTGCTCAACCAAGGTTATAAGTACTGCTTTTTATTTGCAGATATTGACAATTATACATCAAACCATATTTATCAAGAAATTGGTTATCAACCAGTTGGTGAATGGCAAGAGTACAGCTTAAGTTGATAAAAGCTGGTTAATAGCGAATTGAGATGTTGGTTTTAGCTTTGCGCTTTCTCCTTGCACAATTAACACTGAGCAAGACGCGTTACATAAAACATAATTACTAGTTGAACCGAGATTAAACTTACATAAGTCACTACGTCCAACTAGAATTAAGTCGGCATCCCAGCTATAAGCAATTTCGCAAATAGTTTTTCCTGGGTCGCCAAGATTTTGTGCTATTTCAACGCTGATACCTAATTCAGTTGCTTTTTGACAAAGCTGATATAAATAATTTAAACCTTTTTCTGTTAATGATTCCCATGCTCGTATATAGTAGTCAATATTATGCATGTTAACGGGATACAAATTGTCAGAACAAGCTTTTGTTGAATTTAGGTAACTAACATCGAATGGAGAAAGAACGTTCAGCAAGATTAAATGGGCGCCTGTTGATTTCGCCAGGAATAGAGCTTCTTCAAAAACCTTTTCACTGATTGGTGAGTTGTTGACTGCTACCAGAATTCGATAGAACATAAAAATTCCTAGCTATTTAAAATTATTTTTGAAAATCGCGTGTCGTAGAGACGCGATTAATCGCGTCTCTACATCATTATTGTTTATGCGATTGAAGATACTTCTAATAGGGTTTTGAGAACAGAATCAGGGTTGAGACTGATTGAATCTATTCCTTCGGTAATTAGAAAACGCGCGAATTCTGGATAATCGCTCGGCGCCTGTCCACAAATACCTATTTTGCTTCCGTGTTTCTTGATTGTGTGAATGGCTGAAGCAATCATCTTTTTGACGGCTTCGTTACGTTCGTCAAATAAGTGCGCTACTAATTCAGAGTCTCTATCTAGTCCTAATATTAATTGTGTTAAGTCATTAGAACCTATTGAGAAACCATCGAAGATTTGGCTGAATTCTGAGGCAAGTATTATATTACTGGGTAATTCGCACATCACGTAGATTTGCAAGTTGTTTTGTCCCCGCACTAACCCATTCTTCGCCATTTCCGCGAGTACACGGCGCCCTTCCTCGGGTGTTCGACAAAATGGCACCATTAAAATGACGTTTGTTAAACCCATTTCATCGCGAACTTTTTTCATTGCTTGGCATTCTAGTGCAAATGCTTCGCGATAACGTTCGTCGTAATAACGTGATGCACCACGCCACCCTAGCATTGGGTTTTCTTCTTGAGGTTCAAATTGTTTACCTCCTAGTAGGTTTGCATACTCGTTGCTTTTGAAGTCACTTAAACGTACAATTACTGTTTTTGGATAAAATGCTGCCGCAATAGTACTAATACCCTGAGCAAGTTTATCAACAAAAAATACAGCTTTGTTTTCGTACTGTGGTGTTAATTCTGCAATTTTATACTTCGCGAGTTCGTCTTCTAACTCGTCATAATGAATCAAAGCTAGTGGATGCGCTTTAATGTGGTTGGCAATGATGAATTCCATTCGCGCCAAACCTACACCATCATTAGGTATTGCACTCACACCAAATGCTTCTTCAGGATTGCCCACATTCATCATGATTTTAGTACGTGTACGAGGCAATTTTTCTAATGAAATATCTTGAACTTGATAGGATAATAATCCTTGATAGACTTTTCCTGTTTCTCCTTCTGCACAAGATATTGTAATTTCTTGTCCTGTTTTTATTCGCTTCGTCGCATCCCCAGTCCCTACTATGGCTGGAATACCCATTTCTCTGGCAATAATTGCTGCATGACAAACGCGACCACCCGTATTTGTAACGATGGCGCCTGCCTTCTTCATTATCGGCTCCCAATCAGGGTCTGTACGATTTGTTACTAGTACTTCTCCCGGTTGAAATTCATGTATTTGGCGAGTGTCTAATATAACTCTGGCTTTGCCTTGTCCAATCATTTCACCAACGCTACGTCCTGTAACTATAACTTCACCTTTTTTTTGTAGGTGGTAAGTGCGAAGAACGTTTTTAATTTTTTGCGACTGTACAGTTTCTGGACGTGCTTGCAATATAAATAATTCGTTCGTTATACCGTCTTTTGCCCATTCAATATCCATTGGTGTGTAAACACCACGCACTTGAGAATAGTGTTCTTCTATTAAACATGCCCAGTGTGCTAGCTGAAGAATTTCGGCGTCAAGAAGGGCAAATTGTTGGCGCTCATAATGTGATACTGAAAGATTCTTAGTTTGTTTGGAACCACCTGTGTCATAAACCATTTTTATCTCTTTGGTTCCCAAACGTTTATTGAGAATCGGCCGATATCCTTGCTTTAATGTTGGTTTAAATACTAAGTACTCATCTGGATTTACGGCGCCTTGAACTACAGTTTCACCCAAACCGTAAGCAGCGGTAATAAGTGCAGCATCTTTAAAACCTGTTTCGGTATCAATAGAGAACATTACACCAGATGCTGCCAAGTCAGAACGCACCATTTTTTGCACACCAACAGAAAGTGCCACTGTCAAATGGTCGAATCCTTTGATTTGACGATAAGAAATTGCACGGTCGGTAAATATAGACGCGAAGCATTTGTGACAAGCTTCGAGTACCGTTGATAATCCATGAACATTCAAATAGGTTTCTTGCTGTCCGGCAAAACTAGCATCGGGTAAATCTTCCGCAGTCGCACTCGAACGAACTGCAACATCTATATCAGTTCCATATTTCTGACATAGTTGGTAATATCCTTGAGCAATTGCATTCTCCAAATCTTGAGGAAATGGGGTAGAGAGCATTAATGTTCGTGCTTGTTTACCTACAGAACGCAAATTATTTATATCTTCTACATCTAAATCAGCAAAAATTGAGCGCAGTTTGTTCTCTAAACCAGCACTTTTAATAAAGTAACGGTAAGCATGGGCAGTAGTTGCAAAACCTGTAGGAACCTTAACTCCTTTTTTGCCCAGTTGCTGAATCATTTCTCCTAGAGAAGCATTTTTACCACCAACCACAGATATATTTTGAATCGTAACTGCTTCAAAAGGCAGTACTAATGACTCTTTAATATTCAAATCTGTTTGTAAATCAAATTCCAGCATATTTAAAATGTCCTTCCACGCTTGCTTCAGGGACTTATTACCCAATTCGCTTTCGCTTTTTGGCTATATTCCTAAATCATTTAGACCCCATGTCTTATTTATAGCCATACAATTTGAGGAAATTGTGAGCATCGATTTTTAATTCATATTAGACGTGATTAATCGCAAACGCTTATTATTAATCGACATTTAGCTATATTACGATATGTTGCGAAAAGTAATCTTCTTCACAAGTTTCTCATATTTGGAAAATATGTTGAAATCAGATTATCACTGCGTGCCACACTATGAATTACTGTCCTTGCTGTTCTCACGTCTTACTGCGTCACATTCGCTCCTCACACATTTATTGGTTCTGCCGTAATTGTTGGCAAACTATGCCAGTGCTAGAAGAAGAGGTTTCGTATCTTTCGCATAGAGCAACAATTTTTGAATCTCACCCCTGTATCCACATCAGAAATAAGCAATGGGAGATTTATCACGCAGTATAAAATGCTATTTTTCAGGGCTAGATGTAACATCCGTTTTAATTACCAAGTTTCACAGTTGACATTTTTGATTTCGTGTGAGTGTAATTGTGATAAATTTGGGTAAGTTTAAATCAATCCCTCGATTTAAATAAATTGCAACTGATGCGATTATGATTGAAGTTCTAGCCGCACTATCTGCTTCTGCGGCAGCAGGAATCAGAACTGCCTTACCTTTACTGTTCGTAGGGTTATTGCAGGGTCATAGTCTGTGGTCACAAGTCCCAGTTTTATCGCGAATTTCTTCGCCACTTTTATTTGGTGCTTTGACTAGTTTATCCATTATAGAAGTACTTGCGTCTAAAAGATTGACAGGACAAAGGGTTCTGCAAGTACTTCAACTGATATTTAGCCCAATTGTAGGCGCCATTATGGGGTTAGCTTGTGCAAATGTTACAGAAACTCCGCAGTGGTTAGTAGTGTTATTTAGTGCCAGCTTGGCATTAGTTCTCAAACTCGTGCAAGTGGGTTGGTTTTTTCGGTTGCGAGGGTTACCCACATGGGCAGTTTTTATTCAAGACTTTTTATGTGTCATCTTAGTCGTTTTTGCTTATAATGCTCCTTGGCAGGGCGGTTTAATTGCTTTGTTACTACTATGGTTTGCGATTCGTAGCGGTACAAGTTGGTACAATTGGTATCGCTATACACCTCGTCCGTAATTACTGTTTTCTACGTGTTTCAGAAAAATGTAGAGACTAAACATGTTTAGTCTCTACAGTTTGCCATTGGTAGAATTATTTTATGTTACAGATGGAAAAATTAAACGACTTGTACCTTTTTACTGGGATACTGCTGCTGTATTAAAAGTTCTTGAGTAATAAAGATCTACTATTTCCCACAAATCTTTTTGGCGCCTAGTAATTCGGTTCAATTCTCTAAACCCGTCAAAATTAATTACACTTCTCTCTGTGTCTCTGTGTCTCTGTGTCTCTGTGGTAAAAATAACTATGTTACTGCACAGGCGAAGAAGGCCTGTGCTAAAACTTGCCAAAAATATGTTGGGTGCTAACCCAACCTACTGTAAGATGCCAATGAAGTGGAGTAAACCGCGACCTGTTATCATTTCTACTACTAGGGCGATGAATCCAAGCATTGCAATTCGACCGTTCCAAACCTCAGCACTTGTTGTAATTCCCCATTGCCATTGTTCTTGAGGATACATTTTGATGCGCTTCTTCATTTGCGTGACTTGTGATAAGTCAAGGTTTGGAGATTTTAGCGCGTTAACAACTAAGTCAGCTAATGCACGAATAAATGTTGGATGTGTATTTAACGCTGGAACACGACGGAAGTTATGTATTCCCGCTTCAAGAGCAAGCTCACGATATTCTATATCGATTTCTTGGAGTGTCTCAATATGTTCGGATACAAAGCTAATTGGTACAACTACTAAATTCTGAATACCTTTGGCGCCTAATTCCTGAATTGCATCTTCTGTATAAGGCTGTAACCATTCTACTGGGCCTACACGACTTTGATAAGCTAACGTGTAAGCATTGGGACGGTTGAGGGTACGCATTATTAATTCGGTACATTCCTCTATTTCCTGCTGGTAGGGGTCACCTGCTTCTTCAACGTAACTTTTTGGTACACCGTGTGCGCTAAAAAAGATATGCGCTTCTGAGGGGTTTGGCAGTTGGTCAAGTTCTTGCGCGATAAGGTCTGCCATCGCCTTCAAATATCCAGGTTGCTTGTACCAAGATGGAATGACAGTATACTCTATTTGTTGAAGCTTGGGGTCTGTTTTCCACATTTGTTCGAGTAAGCGGAAACTAGAACCACTGGTACTAATGGAAAACTGCGGGTATAAGGGGAGAATAACTAACTTTTCTATCTCTGTATTGTGTGTCAAACTAGCTACTGCTTCTTCTGTATACGGATGCCAATAGCGCATTCCTACGTATATTTCAGCATCTTCCCCCAAAGTTTGCAGTTCTTGTTTAAGAGCTTCACCTTGAGCTTCGGTTATTTGCCGCAGTGGTGAACCTCCACCAATTTGTTTGTAATTTTCTTGCGAGGTTTTTGTACGTCGTGAAGCAATAAACCATGCCAAAGGTTTTTGCAGCCAACGAAACGGTAGGCGAATAATCTCTGGATCTGAAAATAAATTGTACAAGAATGGCCCTACGTCATCCAGCTTGTCTGGACCACCGAGATTTAGCAGTAATACGCCTACACGACCCATAGCAGTTACTTTCTCCCAAGCACTTATCTAGTTTTTTTACTAATAATAGCAATATATCTTTACTTAATATATAGTTTATTTGTGAACTTTGAAGCAATTATTTTAAAAATTTTTGCTTCGGAGTTACCACTAACAACAGTCACTCCACACCCACCTACACGCTTCCATGATTCTGTTCGCACTATCGCGCTCTTGCCAGTTACCTCAATTATAAAGTTTCTTAGCAACGCTTAACAATAATTCTCATATATTAATCTAAATTTTGATAAACTCCCCCCTAATCTTATAATCAAACATTTACAGGGTAAGGCAACTGCTCACCTTTCAACCCAAACATTAAATTTTCAATCGCCATATCTGCCATTTTTTTGCGTGTCTTGTAGCTTGCGCTACCAATATGTGGTGCAATAACTAAATTATTTAGGCTTAATAATGGACTGTCGCTTTTTATGGGTTCGGGGTCGGTGACATCAATAGCGGCGCCTGCGATTTGTTTATTTACAAGCGCATTATATAATTCTTCTTGGTTCACAATGCAGCCGCGCGCGGTGTTGATGAAAATAGCACTTCGTTTCATCAGTTCAAACTGCGTTTTCCCGAACAAATGATATGTATCACTAGTTAATGGTGTATGAATTGTAACAAAATCTGATTCTTTTAATACAGTCTCAAAGCTTACGAATTCAGCATCTAACTTCTTTTCTAACTCTTTATTACAGCGGTTGTTACTGGTATAAATAATTTTCATATCAAACCCATTGGCACGACGAGCAACAGCTTGACCAATACGTCCAAACCCAATAATCCCCAATGTGGCGCCAGTAATATCTGCACCCAATAATAAATCTGGTTCCCAAGTTTGCCACCGAAGAGCGCGAGTAAATTTATCTGCTTCAACGATACGACGTGCAGATGCCATTAACAATGCCCAAGTCAAATCAGCCGTTGCGTCAGTTAATACACCAGGAGTATTACCAACAGGTATTTTTCTAGCGGTAGCAGCAGCAACATCTATATTGTCATAACCGACTGCCATCTGACTTATTATACGTAAATTTGTCCCAGTTTCGATTAACTGTTCGTCAATTTTGTCTGTTAACAAACATAACAAACCATCAATACCTCTAACTTTAGAAAGCAATACTTCATATGCAGGAGGTTGACGTTCAAGCCATACTTCAACGTCAGCAAACTCCTGTAATATACTTAAATCAGTAGGAAGATTACGAGTAATAAAGACTTTGGGCTTTGTCATGGCATAAAGGCAACTAATTAAAATGGCTAGCTATGGCAGCAGCAAATCCATCAAAAGAGCTAAAATCGTCAGCGATAATAGAGACGTTTAACCCTAATTTTCTTGCATTGGCGCCTGTATATGGGCCAAAACAAGCTATCACGGTATTTTGATAATCTGTTGGGTCACACATATTTAAGAAAGCGCTAACCTCCGCACTGCTACTAAAAGCAATTACATCCACTTTACCCTGACGAATCAAATCTAACTCAACGTTATATATCTCTTTGTCCAAACTCCGCGTTTGATACGCAGTAACGCTAGTTACATTCATTCCCAATTTTTCTAGTCCAGCTACAAAGTTCGGAATAACATCAGGTTCAGGAATGCCAATCACTTCGGATGCTGGAACTAAAATATTTTTACCCTCAATATCAGATATTTTTGCTAGTTCCCGAATTATACCTGTTGGACTTGGTTCTTCTGGTATTACATCAACTTCGGCACCTAAAGCTTCCAAAAGTTCAGCATCTTTGCCTATCGCACATAAATGTATCTGCTGAAGCAATGAAGTATCCATTTTTAACTCTCGCATCCGCTTACTAACAGCATCGATGCCATTTCGACTAGTGAACGCAATGGAATCATACGTATTAATTTTTCTCAGATGCTCATCTAATATAGTAAAATCTTCTAGCAAACTAGTTTCAATTACTGGCATAAACAGTGGCAAAGCACCTTGATTAATTAACGCTTGCGATAACCTTACCGCATAAACTCGCGGCGCCGTTATAATTATTCTTTTTCCGTACAAAAGTGATTTATTATACATTTGATTAATGATGTTAGCTTCTCGAATCAACTTCAGCATTACAATAAGCTACATTTTAAATAGAAGCAACTTGAAGAATTAAAAACGTCTCTACTGGGAATAAATTGATACATTATAATTTTTAAATGATTGTTAATGATGCAATTAACTTTTCTTAATCACCAATTTAGCACTAACAGGGTATATTACAGGTCTGTAAGCGTAATTTTTAACAATAAAGTACTTAATTAAGCCGCAATGACCAGAATATTCGACGCTTTTCTAGCGGGTGGACTTGTTATGTACCCTTTGCTAGCTTTATCAGTTGTAACTTTTGCTTATGCTATAGAACGGGTATGGTATTGGTTTAAATTAATTTTTCAAGAAAAACAGGTTGTACATGAAATCCTTAGAGCAGCAAAAATAGACTTAGATGAAGCTTTAAGTCTTGCCGAACGCTCGGAAGATTTGGCTATTGGTCGTGTACTTGCGGCGCCACTCAAGTTAAAATTTGCATCACCAGAAACATTTCACCTCGCTCTCTTAGCTGCTTTAGACAGAGAATTTATTGAAATGCGTCGGGGTGATAAGCTACTCGAAAGCATCGCGGCTGTGGCGCCTCTATGTGGTATCGTCGGAACTGCAAACGGTTTAATTACCATGTTCTACAATCTTAAATCTGGTGGAGCAGATAGTACTAACGTTTCGGCAGTTACAAGTGGTATTGGGCAAGCTTTGATAGCTAGTGGTGCAGGAATATCACTAGCGGTAGCAGCATTTGTATTTCTTCGGACTTTCGTGATTTTGCGCGCACAACAGATGGACTACTTTTCCAAAGTTGGTAGCGAACTAGAGTTAATTTACTTGCATTCATTAAATCATCCACTTAAAACCAATTCTACCTCCATTTAAAAACAGAATCACCAGAACTATAAAACTGTAGGCGCCCGTATCCGAGAAATTGTCCATAAGCTTTTTCTCCTGCGGGAAATGCCGTTACACCAAATAGATAAACACCAGGAACCGTAGGGTTTTGCACTGGTTTCATGGCAACAGTAATAGTTTTTCCTGGTGGGATGGCAGGGTTAAAAGTCATGGAAACGCTTCTTTCTGTGCGTTGAGAAGTTACATCAGAGAGTCCTAACTTTTGACCTTCCCTCCTGCGTGTTCCTTCAAAAGCGTAAGTTTTCTTGAGGTCAAAACGAATATTATCAACACCTTCGCGTTGGTTGAGCGTAATCCTTTGTAGAGGTTCAACGGCATTATCTGGAACACTAATCGTAAAATAATACGTGGCCCCCCAAACATACACATCATTATATGTAGTTGCAGCTTCGACAAGACGCGGCGGTTGATTGAAGTAAACCGTTCCGCGTATTTCTGCCGCATGACTAACTGATGCCATCATTGAAAATAACGCTGCACTAATTAAATATCTAATTCCGATCCGCATGTTCTTCCTATAGAGGACAAACCCAAGCTGTTAGTTGCCTATACATGTAAATATACGTAATTTCAGCCTGCTACTCTAACTCTACATTTACTTCCCCTGTAGATAATTAAAGTTTTGACAAAATTTCTTGTGGAACAGGAAAGATGCCTGTTACTAATATAAATGTATAAAACAATTTTTCTTTCAAGAAATACTAAGTAATTATGCGTAAGTTGGCTGTACTTTGTATATTGTTTCTAGGGGTAATGTTACCCTCAGAAGCTCAATCTAAAAAGCCTAAAGCACAAGTAGTTCGGGGTAACTGTGGCAAACGCGGTTGTAGCGAAGTTCTCAAAACTTTGCGTAAAACATACCCAACGTATGTTCAGGACTTTGAAAAACAATGTCCCCGTCCAAAAAATCTTGGTTTACAAGTAATAGCTGATGAAACAAGAGGACAGCGTGCTTTATTTAACTGCTGGGAAGCAAAGAAACAAAAGCGAACTCGTTACGGTGACTATTTGGGTTCTTTACCCATGCCAGGTAACGAGCCTAAGTTTTTAATTCCCTTACCCAAATCAGCATACACCCAAGAATTACAAAGTCGATACTCAGGAGAAATTAAACAAGCGCAATTTAAGTGTGGAACCAAAAGCGGTGACTTCAACTTTATAGAAGATAAAAAAAATAACAGCGTTCAACTACAATGCTATTTTACAGCAGGTGTCGTTAGCTTAGATGAAAACGGTGACTTTGTATCTGATGGAGAAGCATCTAAAGGCGCCTTCGTTGATGAGATACTAGGTACATTCTTAGTAAAAACTAACTAAACTCCTCTCTGGAGTCAACTCTGTGTCTCTGTGGTAGAAAACAGAGACACACAGTTATGGTAACGAAAATTGTTTTTGATAAAGCTGTATATCTTGATTTTGCCAAAAACTAGAAATTTTGGTGCCGACTTTTTCAGGGTAGAAGCAGTGAAAGAAGTGACCACCTTGAGGACACTCCCAAAGCATATCTTGTAATTTCAGATATTTTTCCCAGTCATGTAGTTCAGGGTAACTTACAATAGGGTCAGTTTTGCAACCACACACCATCATCGGGACTGATACTCCTCCCTTAGTTAAATTCTCCCTTTGGTACATAGAATGCATCAATGGTAAATTTTCTAAATCTTTATTTAAGTTATTAATTAATTTATTTGCATGACACGGTAGTTTATCGCGGAATAAGTTATACACTGTATTGACTAAAACTTGGGTACGAGTCAAGTTGAATAACTGACGCTGCTGATAATAGTGTACATGCCAAGTATTTGCAGGTTGTCCTGCAACTGCCAATAACGTCAATGAATTTACATACTGTGGATATTTACGAGTAAAAATTAGTGCAATTACTCCACCTATGCCATGTCCAACTAAATGCACTGGACGACTAGTTTTGAGAAAATTATGCAGCAAATCTACTGCAACATCAATTGAGGCGCCTTCATCAACGGTTTGAAAATACTCCCAGTGTGCAATTCTTTTATATTGATTTAAATTTATTAGCAAAGGCATGTGTAGACATTTCAAAGAGGGACTACCGCTAACCCAAAGTGCATCAAAATCAGCAGACATTTTATCTCCAATATTAAGTACAAACATGTGTGGCGCAGTTATTCCCCTTAATCATCACCACCAGGTGTTATTGCTTAATGATTATTTATTTCAATAATTCCTAATTAACATCATACTCGATACCTATTGAATAAAAGTTCAATCCTAACAAAATAAGTTTTTATTAATGTTTTCTAGAAACCTAGAAACCGGGTTTCTTTTTTGACATACTCAAATAAAAACGACGATTTTGCGTAGAAACCCGGTTTCTTCGTTAAAAATAAAGTTTTGCATTATGGTTTGTAAGGTTTCAAAATAAATTTTCAAAAGCCTCAAATTAAAAAAAGTATTGTATAAAGGGTATTAGAGAGTTATCCAAAATTTAAAAACTCAATTACGAGGTTTACTATGAGTGCATCACCAGCAGTTTTACGCAATTTTGGTCAGGTTTACGATAATCCTGTTTTATTAGATAAAAGTGTTACTGAGCCTGTTTGTGAAGGCTTTAACATTGCATTAGCAAGCTTTCAAGCGTTGTACTTACAATACCAAAAACATCACTTTGTAGTAGAAGGTGCCGAGTTTTATTCGTTACACGAATTCTTCAATGAAGGTTATGAAGCTGCTCAAGAACACGTTCATGATATCGGTGAACGGTTAGATGGACTTGGAGGTGTACCTGTAGCAAGCTTTACTCAGTTAGCTCGACTCTGTTGCTTTGAACCAGAAGCAGACGGTGTTTTCTCTTGCCGTCAAATGGTAGAACATGACTTAGCTGCCGAACAAGCGATAATTGGATTAATTCGGCGCCTTGCTTCGCAAGCAGAAAGTTTGGGTGACAGAGCAACCCGCTATTTATACGAAAAAATCCTACTTAAGACTGAGGAAAGAGCTTACCACCTATCTCACTTCCTTGCTAAAGATAGTTTAACTTTAGCTTACGTTGAGTCTAGCAACAATTAATTAACGAGTGTAGAGACGTTACACGTAACGTCTCTACAAAAATAACCAGTATTTATCTACCCATATATTGGCTTGCCATTCGCATTGCGTCTGCTATGTCAACGTCACCATCTCTATCTGAGTCTAAAAAAGTATTTAGAACTGAGTTACCACCACCAGAAGTACTGGCACCTGATTGTAAAAAGTTGAGAACCATTGGTACAATCATTGGTAACATTTGTTGAATCATGTTTGCATCTACACCTGTACGCTGTGATGCCATTTGGGCAACTTGTTGTTGCATTCCGCCTGAAAACAGCGATGATACTGCGTCAGGGTTATGAGAATTTCCAGCAAATTGACTTACAATATTTTGAACTGCATCTGGACCTTCGTTTGCTTGCTTGTCTTGCAATGCTGAACGAACTTGACCACCAACAATCGACATTATTGTTTGCATTGTTGAAGAGTCAGTACCAGCATTACCGCTCATTTGTTGCACTGCGTTTATGATACCGCCAAGTTGACTCATGCTGCCTTGCTGGTTTGGGTTGGCAACTGCACCGAGGATTTGGTCGAAAAGTCCCATATCGTCTCCTTTAATTATCATTCCACATGATTAATTTAATCAAAAAATAACTAGTTAGAAACTGGGTTTTTATGCAAAATCTTTATTTTCATTACAAGCTACCAACAAAAAATTAGGTTTCTAAGGTTTATGAGTAACTTTACCTAAGCCTAAAGGGTGAAGCGCTTTTTTACTTATATATGCCAATGTATATAGAAAATATTAATTTAGTTACAATTTGGCTATATAAGTGTATGGGTAAAAAATTAGAACAGTCTAAAGATATACGTCTTGCTGCAACAACTCGTATTTGGGGATTTACACTTGGAATTTTAGCAATTAGTGTGCCTCTGTCAATACCTCTACGTAGTTCATTAATTCCCCTCGCCGCTCTCACAGGCGCCACAGTTGGTACAGTAGCAGTATGGCGTTCTGATGATAAAAAATCTAAAAGATATAATTTGGCGCCACAGCAAGTAGAATTACTCGAACAGCGTATCCGAGATTTAGAGGCAATTGTCAGTACTGAGGACTATGATTTAAAAGCTAGGCTTAAGCAACTGGAGTCCAAACGGTAAGGTGCGTGAAAGCAGCTTGATTTTTCACTTCATTGTAGATTGTAATGGCTTTCACGCACCCTACGACAAATCTTTATGGAGTAATGGCTTTCACGCACCCTACGACAAATCTTTATGAAGGGATATTACGAAAGTTTTCAGAAATATTTAGAAATCGTCAAATTTAAAAACATGGCTTTAAGGTAGAAATTAAGGCAAACTCAAGGGAAACTTATGAGTAATATTCAAAAATATCGATTTGTCTGTACATTAACTTTTGGTGATATCTACGGTCAAATCATTGTTTGGCTAATCACCATTACAATTAGTTTAGCTGCTGCACTAGCATTGATGGGCGCCAGACGACCTATTTACGCGCTAGCAACAGTCGGACTTATTGTGCTGTTATCCTTACCGTTCTTACTATTCGCTTTTGTCACTACCTTATTGAACCATATCGAAGTGGCGCCGATGGAAGCTGGCGGCAAAATGGAACCAATACCTGGTAACATTTCTCAGCAACAACCAGTGCAATTAACAAATTAGTTGTATTTACTAGGGAAAAGGTTTTCCTCTTTTCCCTTTCCCCCTCGTACAATAGAGATTTGTATGCCAGATTACTTATGCTTGAACATGATGTAATTATAGTGGGTGGTGGATTAGCTGGATGTCGTGCGGCAGTTGAAATTGCCCGTAAAGACCCCAGTTTAAATGTTGCAGTTGTCGCAAAAACTCATCCTATTCGTTCACACTCGGTAGCTGCACAAGGGGGAATGGCAGCTTCTTTAAAAAATGTTGATGCACAAGACAGTTGGGAAGCACATGCTTTTGATACCGTTAAAGGTTCTGATTATTTAGCTGACCAAAATGCTGTAGAAATTCTCACCCGCGAGGCGCCTGATGTTGTAATAGATTTAGAACATATGGGTGTGTTATTCTCGCGTCTTGAAGATGGAAGAATTGCACAGCGTGCTTTTGGTGGACATTCACACAATAGAACCTGTTACGCTGCCGATAAAACAGGACACGCAATTTTACACGAGTTAGTTAATAATCTGCGTAAAGATGGTGTCAAAGTTTACCAAGAATGGTATGTAATGCGCCTGATATTAGAAGAAGGTCAGGCGAAAGGTGTTGTAATGTTCCGTATAGAAGACGGGCATATTGAGGTAGTGCGGGCAAAAGCAGTGATGTTTGCCACTGGTGGTTATGGTCGCGTTTATAACACTACTTCTAACGATTATGCATCGGCTGGTGATGGGTTAGCGATGACGGCATTAGCTGGTTTACCGTTAGAAGATATGGAGTTTGTACAGTTTCACCCCACTGGATTATATCCTGTTGGTGTGTTAATTTCTGAAGCAGTGCGAGGTGAAGGCGCCTATTTAATTAATAGTGAAGGTGAGCGGTTCATGAAACGATACGCTCCGAGTCGTATGGAACTGGCGCCACGCGATATAACTTCACGCGCAATAGCTTATGAAATTCGTGCAGGTCGGGGTGTTAAACCTGATGGTAGTGCAGGGGGAGTATATGTATATCTTGACTTGCGTCACATGGGTAAAGAAAAAATTATGAGTCGTGTGCCGTTTTGTTGGGAAGAAGCACATCGATTAGTAGGAGTTGATGCAGTAACGCAACCAATGCCAGTTCGGCCAACTATTCATTATTGTATGGGTGGCATTCCCGTTAATACCGACTGTCAAGTTCGTAGTGGCGCCGATTCGATTGTAGAAGGATTTTTCTCAGCAGGTGAAACTTCGTGTGTATCAGTACACGGCGCCAATCGTTTGGGTAGCAACTCGCTATTAGAATGTGTTGTATATGGAAAACGCGCAGGTGCAGCTATTGCACAATACGTCCAAAATCGCAAATTGCCCAATATCGACGAACAACGTTACATAACAGAAGCAAAACAGCAAATACAAGCATTACTCGATCAACCAGGAGAATACCGCATTAACCAAGTCCGCACAGCATTCCAAGACTGTATGACCGAGTACTGCGGTGTATTTCGTACCGAAGAATTAATGCAACAAGGTTTACAACAACTACAAGAATTCCAAAATCAATACTCAAAAATATATTTAGATGACAAAAGTAAAGACTGGAATACCGAACTTGTAGAAGCATTAGAACTACGTAGCTTAATGATAGTTGGACAAATTATCATGACCTCAGCAAACCGTCGTAAAGAAAGTCGTGGCGCCCATTTCCGCGAAGACTTTCCCCAACGCGACGATAATAACTTCCTACAACACACATTCGCTTACTACTCACCCGCAGGTATTGACATTCAATATGCGAGCGTAAGCATCACCATGTTCCAACCCCAAGAAAGAAAATATTAAAGTAGGGTGCGTGAAAGCCATTATTACCTACAATAAAAATAAAAATTAAACTGCTTTCACGCACCTTATCATTAAAAATTCTATGTCAAATATCGAAGAAACAGATTTTGATGAAGCTATGTCAAATATTCAAGAAATAGCGTGATTGACTTATAAACATGCTCAAAATTGAACTGACTACGATGAACAAGAACGAAAGTGCTTTAATCGCAGGAATAGAAGCAGAAGCTAGTTTAGAACAGCGTTTATTCGCACTTGGATTTCGTCCTGGTCGTAAAATTACTATGTTACGTTCTTCACCTTTTAATGGTCCTATTCACGTTCGTGTGGGGACAACCGAAGTTATGTTGCGTCGTCGTGATACAAAATCAATTCAATTAATTCAAATATCTAATCAAATATCTGAGCAAATATCTGAGGCGCCTAAATGACTCATTGTAACACTTGTAATCCATCGGAAAACCAAATTATTGAAGGAGTTAAACAAATAGCTGTTTTGGGAATGCCCAACACAGGTAAGTCTACCTTTTTTAATCGACTTACAGGCGCCAACGCGAGTGTCGGTAACTGGCCGGGTATTACGGTTGACTTGATGACGGCAAATATTAAAATGGGTGGTCAAGAAACTCAAGTTGTCGATTTGCCTGGTATATACGATTTACGAGGGTTTTCAGAAGACGAAGAGGTAGTAAGGACTTTTTTAACCTCTACACCTATTCATTTAATACTAATTATTCTCAATTCTGTTCAACTCGACAGACAAATTAGTCTAGCTCTACAAATTCAAAGCTTAGGCGTGCCAGCACTGTTATTATTGAATATGGCAGATGAGGCGCCTGCTTTTGGTGTAGAAGTAGACCATGAGAAAATATCAGAATATCTAAAAATGCCCGTTGTTCCTTTCAGCGCAAAGTTTGGACAAAATTATGGGCAAGCGTACAAAACAATTCGTGATGAATTAGCAAAACAATATCAATCAGTAATAATTGGGGATATTGAAGCGAAACTTCCAAAAGAAGCTGAAATAACTCTTGAAATGGAGAAGTTATTACAAAATGCAGTTAGTAATGTTGAGGATGTCAAAGAAAACTTAACAACTCGCTTGGATAGTATTTTACTGCATCCAGTGTTGGGGTTGCCTATATTCTTTGGCGCCATGTACTTAATGTTTCAGTTTATTTATGCTTTTGGTATACCCATGCAGGATAAATTAGCTGAAGTGTTGGCTTGGGTCAAGGATACAGCAATTGAACCGCTACTTGCTAGATTAATTGATTTGGGTACGTGGGGCAAATTTTTCCATGACTTTTTGATAGATGGTCTTTATCAAGGTATCGGAACAGTCGCAGCATTTATACCCGTTATATTCTTATTCTTTGTTTGTATGGCAGTTATCGAAGATAGCGGTTATCTATCTCGTTCCGCGTTTCTAATGGATGCGTTTATGGAACGGTTGGGTTTAGATGGTCGCTCTTTTGTAATGTCGCTGATGGGGTTTGGGTGTAACGTTCCTGCAATTATGGGGTTACGAGTGATGCGTTCTCCCGCTTTGCGAATGCTGTCGATGCTGGTAATTCCTTTTTCTTTGTGTTCTGCGCGTTTGAATGTATTTGTTTTTATGACTACTGCACTGTTTACTCAAAGACAGGCACCTGTCGTTCTATTTAGTTTATACTTATTCAGCTTCTTAGCAGCAATTTTTACAGCAGCAGTATTTAAAGGTCAATTTCCAAATACAGAACCGTTAGTGTTAGAACTACCACCCTACCGTTTCCCAACCTTTAAACAAATGATACTGCGTGCTTGGCGTGAAGCAATGCACTTTTTATTCTGGTCGCGACGATTTATTATCTTTGGAGTTATAGCAATTTGGTTTTGTAATAACTTCCCTACTAATGTACCACCAGCCAGCGCGCAAACTATTTCTGGGATGATAGGGCAAATTACACAGCCAATATTAGCTCCTCTGGGAATCAATCCACAACTCGCAGTCGCATTGATATTTGGTTTTATTGCCAAAGAAATAGTCTTAGGTGGTTTAGCTGTAATATACGCAACTAGTGAAGACAGTTTAGGAACTGTTATTGCTCAACAAATCAACTGGGTACAAGCATATAGCTTTATGCTATTTACTCTACTGTATGTTCCGTGCCTTTCTACAGTAGCAGCGATTAAAGCCGAATCTAAAAGTACTAAGTTTACATGGATGTCAATTGCTTGGTCAGTCACTTTAGCATGGGTTACTAGCTTTATATTCTATCAAAGCGCTAGATTTTTTTTACATGCTAATTTATTGTAGAGGCGCCTTTGTATATGCGTCTCTACATGATATCAATCTTCATCCCATTTTTCGTTGCTTAGAAGGTCAATGACTTTATCACGCAATAAAAAGTCATTCCTTTCTAACTCGATTTCTAAGCAATTCCAGTCACAACTGGGCATAAACCTACACAAACTATAAATCGGCTCGTTACGCCTTATATCACCTTTTTTAACCAACTGACGAGCTGACTCTTTGAAAATTTCTAAGTCATAATTCACAGATGTATCCATTTGTAACATCTCCTTGTGCATTATAAGACAATATAAAGCTAAACTTAAATTAATCTAACCTTTACTTTGAGATATACACTACTTTTGATTCCCCATTCACTAGCTATTATCGCTTCTTTTATTAATTACACAAATTCCCTAAAATGTCATTCTTGCTTGTATAAGATGTTCTATTTTATCTAATTTGTACAAGTTAGAACTATTTCAATCAAGTTAGAATGACGATTGAGGCGCAGTTCGCCAATTATATCAGATTTACCTCCGGGATACATACAACTTTTAGTAATGAAATTTAAAGAAGTTTTAAGATATAGGCGCCTTTGAATGGTTACATTTACTTATAATTCTAAAGTTAGTATAAAACTAACAGGTAAGTTGACAATCGTCGCATATTATACAGTTCACATCTTTCAATTGTCGAAAGAATGAGCTAATGGCGCGAAACTTCATGAAAAAGGCTAAGAGCGTTAATCAACTGACTCTAATCGCTCGTCGGTACCCAGGATTTGTTGTCCAGTGTTCATATGGGGTAATGGTTGTAGCGTTTACTGTGCTATTGAGTTGGGGAATTTTCCAGTCATATGAGCAGCAAATAGTACAGCAACAACAAGAAGTATACACAAAAGGGTTAAAGATAGATAAATTTTTGGAGACTACCTTCAGCAATGTTAATCTATTGCGCTCTCAAGCTGAATACTTTTTAAAGTCAACACCCTCAGTTGAAACTCAGTTAACTACTTATAACTATCTAAAACGATTAAACAATAAGCATAATTTTAACTTATTTGTACTCAAAGATGCTGATATAGGCGCCGTCAGTCCTGTTTTTACACGAGGAAAACATACAAATTTAGGGCACGAGGTAGAGATGAGTTTGTCACTAACTCCGCTCCTGCGTCCGATTTATGAGCAATTACCAATCGAAGGACGCATACGTTACACTTCGTTAGCTGCACTTACAATGACTTATCCAGCGACATCCCAAGTTACTGATGATGATGAAAACATAAAAATATTCCAAAATGCCCGAAATCAAGAGATTATCACAGGTGGGATGCAAAAAAATAATCATACACGCGAAACTTATTTAACTCATCCTTATAAAGATATATTTGGCCAAGGACTAATGGTGACAGCGACCAGTCCCATTTATCAAGGAGATAAGCATCTTGGTAATATCGGTATCGATTTTAAACTAGAAGCATTAAATCGTTTCGTCGAACAGCTTGGTGGTGAACATTCCTTACTCTTAACTGTTGACGGAAAAGTATTAAGTCACCATACGACGAAAACTACATCATTAATAAGTTTAGAACAGCTTGTCAAAAACCCTGTTGTTCGGACAAAACTGCTCAAATTATTCAAAAATGCCAGAAATAGCCAAGTTACGATTGATGGATATGTTTTGACGTATTATAAATTACAGAATGTAACATGGGGTATTGTTAACGTTACACCAATAAACGCTCTTGGTAAAAATATATTAATTAGGCATTTACCTGTAATTTGCGGAGTTCTAATTGGGTTTACAGGTTTACTATTGGTAAGCATACGTACTATAGATAAAATATTTAAGAAATTAAACAAAGCACGTATAACCGCAGAGCAAACAAATAAAAAATTACAAAGGGCATTAAACGAATTAGAAGTTTTGGCTTTAACTGATAAACTAACAGGTGTTTGGAACAGGCGCCACTTTGAACAAGTAATATTAGCCGAAATGAGTCGTGCTTCGCGCCATAATCAACCATTATCGCTTCTAATATTAGATATTGATTACTTTAAAAATATCAATGATACATATGGGCATCAGATTGGAGACGCGGTGCTAGTTCAATTAACTCATATTTTAAAAGAAAACATTCGTACTTCGGATGTATTAACACGTTGGGGTGGTGAAGAATTTGTTATTCTTACTCCTTCTACTTCAGTTAAAGAAGCCACAGACTTGGCTGAGAGACTACGATTAAAAATTGCCAGAGCTAGCTTTAACATGGTAAAAAATATTACAATTAGTCTAGGTGTAGCTCAATTTCAAACAGCAGAAAATGTAAGCAATTTCCTCAAACGAGCGGATACTGCACTGTATCAAGCCAAACATAGTGGACGAAATATGGTTGCTGTGGCGCCTTCAACGTTAGATACTTGGATACAAGGAGTTGAAAAGAATATGTAGAAACCTGGTTTCTTCATCGATATTTTGTAATAAAATGATAATTCTGAATAGAAACCAGGTTTCTCAGGTTTTTTTAATTTACTGATTTGTGTTGAGCTAGCAACCCGTGTCTTGGTGCGAATATCATGGCAATGAAAAAGAGTATTGTTAGTAAGACAACGATACAACCACCTGTGGCACCATCTAAATAATAGCTAATGTATGTACCAGCAACGCACGATATTACGCTGGCTGAAACGGCGGCGCCAATCATATAATTAAATCGGTCGCTCATTAAATAAGCGATGGCGCCTGGTGTTACTAACATAGAAACTACTAAAATAATACCAACAGCTTGTAATGCTGCTACTACTGTCAATGACATAAGTGACAGAAACATGTAGTAGAGGAATTGTGTATTTATACCGATAGAACGTGCGTGGTTTGGGTCGAAGCAGAATAGTAGTAGGTCTTTACGAAAGATATATACGGCAATAAGTGTAATTACGCTGACTATTACGGTTTGAATTATATCTTCGTTAGAAATACCAAGCACGTTTCCAAATAAGATGTGAAATAAATCAATATTGCTACGTGTCCTAGAAATTAATACTAAACCAAATGCAAAAAAACCAGTAAAAATTACGCCAATAACTGCATCTTCTTTAACACGGGTTTTTTCTTTAACGAAACCTATTGTTACAGTTGTCCCATATCCAAATATAAAGGCGCCGATTGCGAAGGGTATTCCTGCCATGTAAGATAAAACTACCCCCGGAACAACAGCATGAGAAATAGCATCTCCCATTAGTGACCAGCCTTTGAGTGTAACGTAACAAGAAAGTACGGCACAAACGACACCAACTAAAGCGCTAACGCATACCGCTTTCACCATGAACTCATATTCAAATGGAGCTATTAACCATTGCCAAGCAGATAGAAGCATATAGTTTGAAATTTTAGATTAAATTCTAGATTCTTTATTGTTGTAAAAACTGCGATGATGTAAAACTCCACCGAAAGTCATGGCTAAGTTATCGTCTGTAAATACGTCTTCTACCGAACCATAAGCAAGAATAGTTCTATTGATAAACACTACTTGGTCACAGAAAGTAGAAATTGACCCCAAATCATGAGTCGAAATTAAAATTGTATGTCCTTGTGCGCGTAATGTTATTAGTAATTCAATAATTTCTTTTTCTGTATTCGCATCTACACCTGTAAATGGTTCATCCAAAAGCATAACTGTTCCCTGCTGTGCTAATGCTCGTGCCAGAAATACCCGTTTACGCTGTCCACCCGAAAGTTCCCCTATTTGGCGCCGTCTTAAAGAGTACATACCTACTCGTTCGAGTGTTTGCTGAACAATTCGATGGTCTTCAGCAGTAGGTATTCGTAACCAGTTCATATGACCATAACGTCCCATCATCACAACATCTTCGACACTGACAGGAAAATTCCAATCTACTTCTTCAGACTGAGGTACATAAGCAACCATTTGCTTTTGCTGCGCTTTCCTTATTGGTAAATCTTTAATTACTACTTTTCCTCGATGTGGAGTTAAGAAACCCATGATTGCTTTAAATAAAGTAGACTTGCCACCCCCATTCGGTCCAACTAATGCAGCAATACATCCAGGGTTTAACTCGAAACTCGCATTATGCAATACGACTTTTTCGTGGTAAGCGACATTAATATCTTCAACTAAAATACTTATAGGTTCGACTGTCATATATTTATTACGCATAAATTACACAGCTAAAATAAATGTAAGTTAATACAATATATTCTTCATTTAGATTTGCCTAATAATCCCTGCACTAAGGTATAAGCGTTATACCTCTGAAGGTCTAAAAATGTTGCAGCAGGTTTTCCAACCTCAGATAACGAGTCTACGTATAACACACCCGCAAAAGTTGACTTACTTTCTCTTGCTACTTGTCTTTGGGCTTTATCGCTAACGGTTGTTTCACAAAATACTGCCGGAATTTTATTTTGCCTAACAGTATCAATAACTTTGGCTATTTGTTGCGGTGTTCCTTCCTGTTCAGAGTTCACTGCCCATAAATATGCTTCTCGCAAACCATAGTCGCGTGCCATATAAGAAAAAGCTCCTTCACAAGTCACTAAATACCGTTGAATTGGCGCCAAAGTAGCAAGTTGCGTTTTTACTTCTTGACTTACCTGCTGTAACTTCTGAATATAAGCTTTAGCATTCGCGTTATAGGTTGCTTCGTTTGCAGGGTCAAGCTTGACGAAAGATAAGCGAATATTCTCTACATATATAGCTGCATCATTAGGAGACATCCAAGCGTGGGGGTTTGGTTTATTTAGATAAGAACCACTAGATATTTCTATGGGTTTAACTCCATCACTGAGATTTGCAGAAGTCACATTTTTTACAGACCCCATGAATTTCTCAAACCACCGTTCTAACCCCAACCCATTGAATAAAACTAAATCAGCTTCTTGTGCCCGTTTAATATCGCTAGGTGTTGGTTCATAATCATGAATTTCGGCGCCTGGTCTTGTGATAGATTCTACAACTAACTTATCTCCTGCTACATTGCGAGCCATATCAGCCAATATAGTAAAAGTCGTTAGCACTTTTTTCTTACCATCAGTTTTAGGTGACGGTGAAATTTGCGCTTGCGTAGAATTATCTGAAGCATTTTGAGATAAAGTACACCCAAAGACTGTTGTCAATAAAAGCATACTCAATATAATGCACGCTGGCGATTTTAACTGGTTCATCACACCCTTACTGCCATTATCATTTAACTTTATTCATTTTTATCTCATTATTTTATCATATTGTTCTCATAATTCTGGCAAAGGATGATTAATTATCCGTTACATCCGTTATATCCGTTGCCAGTAATTGCTTCTTGGATGGCTTTTGCGACCCATTCGCTTATTACTAATCCAGATGCTCTGGCAGCGTCTTGTATCAAAGGTTGTAAATGTGAGGGAAGCTGAATATTTAAGTTAAATGTTTCTGGTTGTTGACTTTTATTCTCTGCTGGGGTGTTGCGGTGATTCCAATGCTGACATTCTGCTCCCCGTTCATTACCGTTTTTCTCTAATAAGCTTAGTTCTCCGAGTTTATTGCAGTAAAAGCTTTGAGGGTTTTCTGGTAGTTCTTTACTACAGTACGAACAGTTCCAACAGCTACGAGTTTCTTCAGTCTCTATATATATTATATTATCTAGATTCGATTTTTTATTTGGCACGGCGCCTTTTCTACGGTATTCATTTACTACACAGGCTACATGTACTGCTGTTACCTTTCCGTTTGGCGCCGTGGAAACAACTTGATTCCAAGCTTCTTGCTGCTGTTTGGGGGATAATGCTACTAGAGGACGAATTTGGCGCTCGTTCGCTGGTAGGATTTGAATTTTTTGTCGTCCATAAGCGACATTCTCAGGTTCATCGATAATATTCTCTGAAATATTCCTGTAAATAACTGCTGCATCAATTAACTGGTAAGCAGAACGTCGGGACATTTCCCAACGTGTCATGCAATATTCCTCAAACGTTTTGTAGTTTTCACGGTACAAACGCTCATCTCTAATCCTAGCTAGCGCACGTCCTATTTCCCAAAAAGACTTTAAACACTCTTCGACTCTTGTCTCTAAATACCTAAATTCTTCTGCTTCGGCTATTGTTAGCACATCTTCACTATCTTCACTAATGTCATCATGCAAAGGCGCCAGATGTTGGTTGGAATTATCCAAGCTAGATAATATGGGTGGCATAAATGCTGGTATTCCTCCTTTTTACGGCATAATGTATGATGTCGTTGCTAGGTGATACCTAGAGGCGCCATCGTCAAAACACGCTTTTTTCACCATGCAAGTCCTAAACTTGCAGGTTGCAATATCTAGGTTTGCACAATGCAATGCAATAGTACATCAATGCTTAACATTTCTTAATATTGAAAAAAATGTAGTTAAGAATACAGAAAATTCAGTGTAAAAGTGATACGAGAAAATAATCAAGAATTACTAAAACCCTTGTAAATATGGAAAATTTGGTTTTAAACTAGTTACTAGGGACTAATTCCTGAACCTCACAACCGCTCCCAAACAACAGAAGCATTCCGCTTTGGTTGGTAAACAGTGGTATAAAGACTACACAAAGTAAACTAACTATGGAAAACAGGGCAACACTAGTGACTTGTAATTCCGGGTCTTCTACCATCCAGGAACGCCAACGACGATTAACAGTGTTGCTTGAGCATCTTACGGATGAAGGTTGGACTCAATCAACTATAGCGGAAGCGCTGGGTGTCGATTTTACAACTGTCTATCGATGGTCGAAGGGTAAAACAGTACCTGAAGCTGAATCTCGTAATTTCCGGCGCCTAGCTGCATTGACAGGGGGTGACGGTGCATCATTGGAACTATACTTAACTGGAAAAATACCGCTTGCAGCATATCGTCAAGGCAAGCAAACCTTGCAAAGCGACGACACACCACATCAAATACTTCCTCCAGAAAAAATTAAACAACAACTACTAGCACAAATATACTTATTAGACCCTGCGGATATCGCGGACGTTATTTCTAACAGTGTCGCTTTCTTAGCAAAGCGCGCGTAACCCTAGTAGGTTGGGTGGAGAAACGGAACCCAACATAATGTTAACTAAATAATATTAAAGTGTTCAACAGTTGCGTGTTAACGAAATACATCTAGGGACGTTACATGTAACGTTCCTACACGCACCTGAAATTTACTCTAATTACTGAGGCACCTTCTTGAGTATAGCTAGTAGACTTTCTTATAGATGAGTTCTACAAAATTCCTAACAATGGACTTTTCCCCTGCATTTATATATGATGATAATGACGTTGAACCGGAACTCCAAAAATATCCGTCGTTATGAGTGCTGTAGTTTATATCCAGAAGTTTACTGAGATTTATACAGGTTTATCAATAGTTTACTAGTAGTATATTGTTATACTTTTGATGTGAAATCCAATTACTGTCAATGGTTGAAAATTTTGTGCGCCATTGGCGCACATTTTGAAATTGTAAAGTTTTTGTATGCTTAGTCTCTTTCGGTGACTTCTGTGCATATGTGGTAATATATCTTTTCACCACAGAGATACAGAGAACGTAGAGGAAGAAGTTTTTGATGGATATTTATCTGTTGACATAAAACATAGGATTTCAGTGGTTTATTCGTCTTAGCTGGTGCGTGACGCTACAAGGCTTATAATTTTATTGAAAGCGAGTTCATAGCGTCACGCACCCTACGGTTTTAATGTCAATTGTTCCCATAAATCATTCAACGGGAAATTGGACTCGATGCAGTTGAAAGTGATTCTAGGTAAATGATGCTAATTCTAGAACACGATATTGTACACCTGTTTCAAAAATTCTAGTTCCTCCTCCTTCAGCTATGGTTTGTTTTAGTGATTCTTTCTGAGTAACTGCGACACCAGCTAAATAGTCAATTCCCATTTCTGCTAATTCTGGTATCCAAGGAACGGTTGGTCCCATCAACACGAGTTTAGCGTTTTGTGATAACTCAACTAAACGGGGAAAGGTTTTGTTGACTATTGAGGTTGCCGTTAAAAATACCCAATCTGCTTCTGGTAAAATATACTCGCAAGCTGTATCGGGAAGGTCTTGTGAAGCTGGTTGACGTTCGAGTACTTGCAAGTCTATTTCTTGTTCGTACTGCGATAACCCAGGATAACGTCCTACTACTACCACTTTCTTCCCCCGAATTAGCGGTAAAAAGTGTTCAAAAACTGCGAGATTTGCTGAAACTTTGGGATATAATGGCGCCGATGCTGCTATAAGTGGAGAGGAAGCGTTAATTACAGCGTTGATAGCTGCCATACCTATAGTAGCTTGATAACTATCCCAAGATTTTAACCAAGGCGCCAAATCTTTAATTTTTTGATTTACTAAGGTTCCCGACCAAGTTAGGGTACGGGTTGGTTGACCAGGACTCATACATAACCCTATTCCTTCTGCTTGGCAGTATGTCCAAGTCAGTCCAATAATTATTTCTTTTACTGCTGTGTCTGTTGAAGCTGACTGCAATAGTAAATTATAAATTTCTCGTGGGTGCATTTGGCAACGGATGATGAGCGAATAATTGATTTTAGACGATTAGATTTTGTTTGTAACCCATAACTCATCCGTTACATCCGTTACATCCGTTGCCAATTTCCGCTGTCCAATGTAACTCAGATGATTGGTAAACTTTAACACCTATTATTCCAGCAATTTCTAGCATTTCTTCAACTTCTGCAATAGTAAATGCGGCCTTTAGTGAGTCTCTAAATAACATTCTTTGGTGTTCATTATACTCAGTGCTAACACTTTCAACTATGCTATTTATGGTCGCTTCATTTACAGGTCGAAGTAAATCGCGAATAAAAATCGCTCCGTTTGGTTTTAATACTCGTTTAATTTCAGTAAAGAAAGGTATTGGGTCGGGTAGGTGGTGAACTAAGCTGTTGGACATCACCATATCAAATTGTCCATCTTGATATGGTAAATTTTTAGAATCGACGAGTTCAAGTGATATTTGTTGTTGTAACCCTGCTGTTTCTATATTTTTGGCGCCTATTTTCAGCATATTCTCCGCAAGGTCTATACCAATAATTTGTAAATTTGGGCGCCGTTGACGTATTAGTTGACATATTAATATAGGTATACGTGCTGTCCCTGTACCCGCATCTAAGACTAAACCAGAGGCGCCTAAGCTAATTGCGTGTTCTGCAAATGCGGTGTTAACATTAGTAAAATCCATTGCATCATATTCGATAGCCTCTTGTAAGGTATCCATGACTTCTGGTTCGAGTACTCGCTGCATCTAAAATGTCTCCACATCTTGACCATAAGCAACGCACGGACTTTCTACCTCATGCATTGGTTGAAAAGAACTACAGAAAGTCACATTATAACAATTAATTTCAAACTCGTAACTGATCTGTACACTCGATGGCGCCTATCCTTGAAACATGAAAAATACAATCATTACATAGAGTTTTATTTTGTTTATCAATAAGTTCTGACATGTTACTAAACTTCTCCTAGAGACTTCTAAGAGTATGGTGCCATCATTGCATGAATATTTTCAATCAAATTATCAAAATCAAATGGTTTAAAAATCAATTTATTAAAACCATTATTTGTTTCATACTTGGCTAACTCAGTTTCAGCTAAGGCAGTTACACCAATAGCAGATATATTACTAATTTTTTCGTTGACGTGCGTTCTAATTTTCTTAATTAGCGAAAAACCATCCTCCACAGGCATGACTATATCAGTAATTAATATATCTGGCTGAACTTGTGTGACAATTTGCCAAGCCTCACTAGCTGATGTTGCCGTTAACACATTGAAGTTAACTGAGCTATCGAGAATCATTTTTAGTAATTCTAAACTATCGGCGTTATCATCAACTGCCAATAAAGTTAATTTACTCATTTTTAACTGTGCTAGGTAGTTGTGAACTTAGATAATCGAGTCTTAAGCGTCTATCTTAACACTTTTTTAATATTTTCACCAAAACAGATGCACTAATTAAACATTTAATAGATAAAATGTGCTTATGGTTACAAAATGAACCATAGTTGTTACCAAGAATTTTTGTAAGCTCGAAATTTTTCGGTTAGCTATCCTACGGGATGATTAATTTTTGGGTATATTCTTGATATTGTTTATCTTTAGATTGCCAATAGGTATCTACAGCTTTTTTGGTAGCCAAGGCGCCTTCTAATTCATCTCCACCTTCATCGATAATTCGTTGTTTGACTTGTTTACGTAGGTCTGAGACAATTTTACCATTAATTTTACGTGTTTCTGACCAATCTAGCATTGGTTGTGGATAAGTGCTGCGTCCCAGATATGCACCTTGAATAATTTCGGGTACACTATATCCTTTTAGTTCGGGTATCCAATACGAAATAAAACGCAGGTCTGAGTCACGTTCTTCAATATTTTTAGTTGGGTTATAAATACGGAACGTATCACTAAGAGGGTTGGTGACACCAGCTTGCATTTGCCATTGCCAGTTATCAATAGCTAAGTCACCATCTACTAAATAATTCATATAATGCTTGGCGCCGTGATGCCAGGATATACCACAATTAATAGTTAGGAATGTGGCACACATCGCGCGCATCCTAAAATTCATCCATCCCATTGTCCTTAATTGTCGCATACTCGCGTCAACCATCGGGAATCCGGTTTCACCCAATTGCCAAGCACGAAATAATTCTTGTTTCTCAGGTGTTAATTCGTCGTGTGTATACAACTCATCAAACTCTCGAAAACGATTTGTATGTGCAATTTCTGGATGAAAATATAATCTTTGGCTAAAACTATCATGCCAACGCAAACGGTCACGAAATGCTTTGAGTGAAAAACCTGCTTTTGGGTCTTGCGCTAACTCTTCCGCACGTCGCTTAGTGCTTTGATATACTTGGCGTACAGACATTGTACCAAAAGTTAGATGCGGTGAAAGATGCGAAGTGGCGCCTTTTTGAGCTAGCCAAGGACGCGATAACTTCCAGTGATAACCATGAAAGCGAGATGTCAGAAAAGAATCGAGTTTTTCAAAAGCCTTAGTTTCTCCCCCTGGAAAATAAAGCTTACCAGTTTGCCAAAACGCGCGGTACTTCTTCTTCAATTGTCTAAAAGTAAGCTGCGGAATATTAAAAGATAACTGAGGGGTATTAATATGTTTTGGCTGTGGATAAATAGGATGACGCTGGTAACTATAATACTCATTAAACCACTCATCACGGTGATTATCATCAGCTTGAAGGAAATTGGCTAAACCAACATGATAATCAAGATTGAGCGACTTATAAAAATCAATAATATGATTATCGCGCTTAATACCATACTCAACCTGAACATCACGGTTAAAAAACAACTTAGGTTGACCAAGATTTTTTTCGAGCAACTCATGAGTCAAATCCTTGATAACAGTCGTAGCATCACCTTCAAACAAATAAAGTTGACTACCCAACATCCGTAAATTCGCATCAAGATTTTCCAAAGACTCAAACAAAAACCTAACGCGCGCATTACCAATATCAGCCCACCGCTCATAAAACCAGGGGTCAATAACAAAACAAGGCAACACAGAAGCATCCCAAGCACAAGCCAACGAAACGCATTCATTATCAGTCAAACGTAAATCACGACGAAACCAAAGAATATGCATGAGAGTTATGAGTTAGGAGTTATGAGTTATGAGTAGGGTGCGTGACGCCATAACAATCACGAAGTAAAACTAATAAACTAGTAGCGTCACGCACCTTACCAGGAACGGAGTCACGCACCTTACCAGTTAGGGTAATAAATCTAACGACAAGTAGGTGTGTAAGTCTACCGTCCGGGTTAATCTGAAAATGTAAAGAAATAATAACTACAAGTTAACAAACAAGACAAAGAACTTAAAGGAGGTTTACAAGTAATTATCTACAGTAATTACCCCACCGACCCCTACTCAAAACCCTTATAAAACAACCTTTTTAATCAACGTGTTAATCAATCAAACATTCACCGTAAACCAAACACAGGCGCCTAAACATGAGCCAACAATTACAAAACTATGCTTAGAAATGTTACTAGCCGCACCGTTAGGTTACATAGGAGTATCACTAAACCTAGGTGGAATAACATGGATACTCTCAGGGATAGGCGCCGGAGTGATAGTATGTCGAAGCTATCCACCTATATATAGATACTTCTTCGGTGACACTATCCTTATTAAACCAAACCGAAAAATTCGACAAATAGGAATGCTGCTAGTTGGTCTGACAATAGGTTTCTCGAACGCACGTGCGGACTTTACCAACATAGCAACAAGTATACCCATTTATATAATTCTCACCTTATTCTTACTCTTGAGCGGCGCCTGTACAGGTTACATATACTCGCGGCTAGCAAAAATAAATCTATTTACAGCAATGCTAGCAACAGTACCGGGTGGAGTAGGAGTAATGGCAGCAATAGCAGCAGACTACAACCGTAACGTCACACTAGTAGCACTTTCGCAAGTATTTCGCGTTACATCCGTAGTTATTCTTATACCATTAATAGCAAGAACATCAGTCAACACATATTTACCACCAACATTATTAAATAACCAACTAGCATTCAAGCTAGAACCCACATATATAGCCTTACTTTGTTTAGCATTACTACTAGCAGCACTATTTTCAAACTTAGCACTTCGTATAAAACTACCAGCAGCGCACTTTTTTTCAGCTTTACTAGTCGGTATAATCTTCAATCCAATTATTAACCTATTACCAATTCAAGAAACAAATCTTATTCCACCGGCGATAATAGGAATCATCGGACAAATATTACTAGGAATTACAATAGGAGAATACTGGGGAGAAAAGCCAACCTTTGGAAAACGCGCGCTCTTATATATGATAATCACCACAGCCATGACATTAATATCAGGCGCCGTAGCATCATTAATCGCAATGTCTTTAACAAACTGGGACTGGTTAACATGCTTATTAGTAACGGCGCCAGGAGGAGCAGCCGAAGTGATATTAGTAGCATTAGCAATAGACCACAACGTAGATATAGTCACAGCAGGACATTTAGTTAGATTAATAGCTATTAACAGCTCACTCCCAATATGGCTGTATTTATTTAGGCGCCTAGAACAAACCAATCAATAATGATTATATTTATCTACAAAACATAAATAAATCATTAAGAAAGATTTTTATACCATGACAAATAAAAAAACACGCTGTTAAGATACAACTTAACCAGTACAAGCGTGCATTTCATGTTTGATAACACATGTAAATTTTTGGCAGAAAACTTTCCAGATGATTTTGCCACATGGTTACTAGGCAAACCCGTAACACTGACGACATTAAGTCCCCAAGAACTTTCAGTCGAACCAATTCGCACAGACTCCCTTATATTACTGCAATCCGAAGAGCTAATACTTCATATCGAGTTTCAAACCCTGACCGATGAAGAAATTCCGTTTCGCATGACAGACTACCGCTTGCGAGGTTACCGACGCTTTCCGTATAAAGATATGTTACAAGTAGTGGTATATCTGAAAAAAGTTACAGGCAAAAAAGATTTAAAACTAGTTAAAACAAATACATTTAAACTAAAAAACACAACTCATCGATTTCAAGTCATCCGCCTGTGGGAACAACCTACAAGCAAATTCATGACCAATCCAGGCTTGTTACCATTCGCAGTTTTGAGCGATACTAGTACTAAAGACAGCATATTGCAGTCTGTAGCAGCCCAAATAGAAAACATTACCAACCCAAGAACACAAAACAACATCATCGCATCTACGGCTATTCTTGCCGGGTTGGTACTAGACGAAGCACTTATTTAACGTTTGCTAAGGAGAGACAATATGCGCAAGTCAGTAATTTACCAATCAATTTTACAAGAAGGCGCCGAGGAAAAAACACGGCAAATAGTCATTAACCTTCTAAAAGAGCAAGCTTCACTGGAATTAATTACAAAAGTAAGTGGTTTAACAGTAGAGCAAATCCAGCAAATACAAGCAGAACAAGAAGAAAATCAGCAAGAGTAGATACGTAGGGTGCGTGAAAGCTTTTAAAAATCATCATTAGGACGCAAAATCTTGTAGCTTTCACGCACCATCTCCAACATCAGGCAAGGAAAAATATTATGCGCGAGTCAGTAATTTACCAATCAATATTACAAGAAGGCGCCTGATTACCATAACACATTCTTCATAACTCAGTAAATTGAACTATATGAATGTTTCCGATAGTACCGATATCATAGTAGAACATAGAGAAATCGTCAAAAACGTTATTCTCCACCATGCCAGTTCAATACCAAAAGGCAAAACAATAGATGTAGAAACAAAATTTGATGACTCTAACAACCAATATTCACTCGTAAAAACTGGTTGGAAAAGAGGACGAGAAATTAACCAAATAATTATTCTTGTAGTTTTGAGAGGTAAAGGAGTCGAAATTAGAGTTGATAAAACCAATAAGAAAATAACAAAAGACTTAATTAGGCAAGGTATAAATAAAGACTATATAGCATTACCGAGAAGATTTTTAAGAAGCATTGAACTCAACCCGACTGCTTCAATATCCGGCGCCCCCCTGAACGGATACTATATTTCGTCAAGTAAATCGGGTAGAATATCTATATATATAATTTTCTTCTTATTCTTGCTAATAGTAGGAGTAGTATTAGCTTTCTTACTAAGATACAACTATATACTTGATAAATTTAGCTTTTTTGGAGCTAGCATAGTCCTGGCACTTGGAACAATATTAAGCTTAATAATTTGGACAATCTTAGATAACCTACCAAACCAGCTAACATATATTACAGAAAGTAATTATCAAGCTGCTGCAAAGTTAACATCTCAAAGTCAAGACAAAGTAAAACCAGCGTGGGATATATCAACAGCAACACTTTCAGCATACTTTAATCGAAACCTTCAACAAATAGATTGGATATTTCGATTAAGTGTTATCACAATGTTATGCGGCTTTGGGTTAGTAGCATTTACAATTGTACTAGTATATCAAAAACCAAGTTTAACCTTGATACTAGTTGGCTCTATAACAGGTACGTTAACTCAAATCATCAGCCTTATCTCTTTATTTATATATAGGTCAAGCATTATACAAGCTAACAGACATATTGAGACGTTGACCATCACGAACTATATTGGCACAGCGATGCAAATATTAGATGGAATTAATCAACAAGATTCTTTAGAGAAATTAACAGATATAAAGGTAGAGATTGCAAAGTTATTACTAGTCAATGCTCAAGAAATTCAAAAATATCATGAAAGTCAGCCAAGAAGAAGACGTAGGCGCCGTTTGAGAGAATAATCTCACTTGTCTTCCCTTTATGTCAAGCCACTTGCGTGACTCAGAGTAAACCCCAGCATGGTAGTTGCTTGTTTGTGTCCTTTGTGGTTTTAAATATTTTACGACTCGTTGCGAAAAAATAAGAACTTTGTAAATAGGTTTTAATAGAAGTAGAAAATCGCGTAATATGAGTGATAACTCAAGTGCTTGGGGGAATTATATGACTATTTGGGTAAACGAACAAGTTGATGCGTCTGGTATGATTCATGCGTGTATTGCTACAAGTAGCGAGTCCCATGCTAAGGACTGTCATGAGTCTTTTCGGGAAAATTTGACCGAAGTCCAAAAAGCGTGGGGTTGGGAGGCAAGACTACGTAAGGTTACTTCTTGGGATGAAGTACCTGTAAATGCACTAACGCTTAATTAATTTATTGTTGATGTGTTTGTAGAGACGTTACATGTAACGTCTCTACATTTATGTTTCTAGAACAGCATACTGTGTTCTGAGTCCCAACATTTTTTGTTACGCCATTCTTTACCTCGATGTTCGCAGTCTGTTTTTGTGCTTACCCAAGGAAGCGATGTTGGGTACGTATTGGCAGTCTGCTGGTAGTAGTTTATCCAAGAACCAACGAATTGACAGCTAAAGTAACCTGTCACTATTAGCTTTACCACAAGAAAGGCGCCGATTACTTTGTTAGTTTTGCTACATGGATTATGTTGATGCATTTTTAAACCAATTTGTCCTGATGATTTAATTAAAAACGTTTGTTAAGCGCAAAATTGCTACCTGCAAACATTGCACAATCTGCCAGAATCTTTTTCAAGATTCAAGCGAGGTATAAAAATACCTTTTGCTGTATGAGTTTAAAACTTGATTTTTGATATTTCGATTATTACTGACGAGATAGGCAAGTGTGCAGGGTCTTACTTAAGGCAAATATAAACTTTGTACTAATTTCTGGTAAATCTACCTAGCGCTTCGCTACACTTTAGATTTTATAGATGCTACTTTGCGGGAAATACGAATGGATTACACTACGTGAGCGCATGACATAAAGTTCGGATATTCGATTTTTTGGTAGGAGATGGTACCAAAATATTAAGAAAAGATAAAATTGATGTTAAAAATAATATAAAAATTTTAAAATTCAGCATATAAAGTATGATTTTGCAAAAAAATCGTGTTTTTTCTTAAAAATTAAGAGTTATTATTTTTATCAAGGACAAGTTTGTACTCTCTTGTAAAAAACAGTATTAAATAGGTGGATTATTTCAGAGTTCGGACTTCGGATGAAAGCTACCCCATTCATTTGGTTGGCAAACTGGGACAAGCTATTCAAATTTCAATTCATTCTCCTAGTCAATATATCTGTACCAACCGCGAGCGGATATTTCCAGACTGGAAGGATAAGTCAATGTGGGTTGCAGTTGTTCTCGCAAAAGCACGTTACGAAATGCTTGAGGACAATGATGTTGTTGAAGCTGAAAAGCAAGTTTTGCGTGAACAATTTATTCGCTATGGGTTTGATGTTGCTTTCAATTTACGTGATGGAGGGTATTTTTCTGATTTAGTTGACCCTCGCACTGGTTATCCAATTCTGTCACGTCCCGGTGAGTTTCCCCATGATGATACTGCCGTTGTCAAAGCTTTACTGGGTTATCCAATTATTAAAAATAAATGTCGTGTTGTGCTTCATCCTACTTGGGGTACTGCTGTTTATCCCGGTATTCTAATTAGTGAGGCGCCTCCTGTAAGAATTGAGTGGATGTTGAAAAGCGTTGCTTCTATGCATGGTTGGCAAGAAGTTGACGTTCAACAACCAATCGTGAATAGTTAACTCCTGTTTAATGCTTGCATAATAACTCGTTAGTTTTATATTAAGTTACATTAAGTCTGCTGGGTCTGCGGTGCGTAGCTTTTGCATGGCAATAATACCAGACACAAAGCACATTATTACCGTTAACACAAAAACACTGGTGCCTCGTTCTATCGTCATAAATACGGGCAGCTTTGTCGTATTTGCTGCAAGTTTATAAAATGCTAACGCAGTTATTACGCCTGGTATATATCCTAAAACTGCTAGTAGTAGAGCTTCTTGTCCAAGAACTGAGAGTAAGTAATTGTTTGTATAACCTATTGCTTTGAGCATTGCGTACTCGGCTAAATGCGCTGAAATATCTGAGTACAGAATTTGATAGACGATAACGCAACCGACTATAAACGATACCATAACACCAACTCCAAACATAAAACCAATGGGAGTTGTTTTTCCCCAGTAGTTTCTCTCCATATCTATATATTCGTCGTGTGTTAATATCAAAACATCGTCGGGTAAACCTAATTTTAAATTGTTTTTAACCTGTTTAATGTCGGCGCCTGTTTTCAGCTTAATCAAGCCTGTACCAATTTGGTTAGGTTCATGAGTTGCAAAAAGTCTTAAAAAAGTAGAATCACTAGTAATAATATTTCCATAAGTGGCAAATGATTTACCCAGAAAAAAATAACCACCAATACGCACTTTGATTTTATTTACCTCTGTCTCTGGTATGGTTTGATTTTCAAATAACGAAGCAATATAGCTGTTTGTGGGTAAAGCAGTTTTATCAAATAATACTTGGTTCTGAATTTGCAACTCGCTCAAATCACGATTGAGTTGGGAATTGGTGAAAATTTTATTTGCTGGGTCAGTACCCATAATCAAAATTGTTTGCAGTCCTTGAGTTTCGGGGTTACTCCATCTACCTAAACCTATATACACAGGATTCACTTCAAGAACTCCCGCAAATCCACGCGCTTGGTACAATCGTTCAGTAGGAAAATCTTTGATTGAGTAAATGGTTTCAAAATTACGACTCACCAATACTAAATCGGTATCGAAACTTTTATGAGGAGCAATTGCGCTTTCAAACAATGCTCCCTCAAATCCCATTTGAGCAAACATCAGTATATTTGCAAATGTTATACCCGCAACAGCTACAGCCAAACGTGTTTTTTCTTTAACTAACAGTTGCCAAGCGAGGGGAATCTTGGCAAAAAATTTACATATCATTTACGCAATTATCCGTATATTATATTATCTTCACTTTCTTTGGGAACGGCGCCGAGACTTGGTATTTATGGGTTCGAGAATTTGGTTGAGACTTCGCAGTTGCTCTGCTGTTCCCATGCAGATGAGTAAATCCCCTGGCAGTAATAGCGTATCTCCCGTTGGACCACCAATTACAGAACCGTCCGCACGTTGAATAGCTAATACTAATGCACCAGTTTGAGCGCGTAAGCAAGCTTTCTGCAATGTTAACCCAACAACGGGACAAACTGCGGGGTCGAGGACAAGTTGTTCCATATAAACTTGACGGTCTGCACCAGTCAGGACACCTTCCACAAAGTCCATAACTTGGGGTCGCAGTGCTGCTGCTGCCATACGCTTTCCACCTGTAATATAAGGGGAAATTACCACATCGGCGCCGCCACGCTGCAATTTTTGTACTGCTTCTTCGGTACTAGCGCGTGCAATGGCACGAATACTAGGATTTAAAGTTTTAGCAGAAAGTACAGTATAAAGATTTTCGGCATCAGATGGAAGAGCGGCAACAATACAAATTGCTCTTTCAATTCCAACTCGCAGTAGAGTTTCATCGAGGGTGGCATCTCCTTGATAAAAAGTATATCCTTCTTGTTGAGCCTGCTGCATTGAATCAACGTCTTTCTCGATAATTACAAACAATACGCCCTCTGCCTGGAATTCTTTGGCAATTTGACGACCTGTTCGACTAAAACCACAAATAATATAATGACCTGATAACGAATTCATGAATAGGCGCCGTTGTCTGAGACGAAGATTTTCTTGGAAATAGCCTTCGATTACAGCTTCCGTAAATCGATTGACTATATACCCAATGGTAATTACACCCATTAAGATTAACGCAATCGTAAATAATCTACCTCTATTTCCTAGAGGATGTGTTTCACCATAGCCAACAGTGGCTAGTGTAATAACAGTCATATACGCTGCATCTTGCCAAGACCAACGTTCTACCAGCGAGTACCAAGCAGTACCAATGAGGAAAACACCTACCAGTGCTAGTGTCCCTGCCATCAGTTCTTTTTGGATGCGCTGATATTTTAGTTCAAGCGTTGAGTATACAGTTCTTTTTTTCACACCGCCACTCGCATTTGAGATATTTAAGTATTTGAACTAAGATTTAGTATTGGTAAAAACTGCTATAGAATTTGGATATTTTTAGGGAGGCAAGACTAATGAGTATTGAGCTAGCAACATTAGAACCAACATCATCCACATCACATAGTTTTGATAATAATGGCTTTGATAAAGCTGTAATGTCCACTTATGGACGATATGCAATAGCTTTAGAACGAGGTGCTGGTTGCCGTGTTTGGGATACAGAAGGACGCGAATACTTAGATTTTGTCGCAGGAATCGCTACTTGTACACTTGGACACGCTAACCCAGTAATGGTTGAAGCTGTTACACGTCAAATTCAGAAACTACACCATGTTTCAAATTTGTACTACATTCCTGAACAGGGAGAATTAGCCACATGGCTAGTTAAACATTCTTGTCTCGACCGAGTTTTCTTTTGTAATTCCGGCGCCGAAGCAAACGAAGCCGCAATTAAATTAACACGTAAATACGCGCATACAGTATTAAAAATAGAACGTCCAATCATTCTAACAGCACATTCAAGTTTTCACGGTCGGACTTTGGCGACAATTACAGCTACAGCACAACCAAAATATCAAAAGAATTTTGATCCCCTAGTACCAGGTTTCAGTTACGTGCCATATAACGACTTTGCAGCAGTCGAAGCGGCAATAGGTGAACTCGACGAAGGAGACTACGGAGTTGCGGCAGTATTAATCGAACCATTACAAGGAGAAGGAGGAGTTCGACCGGGTGATGTTTCCTACTTCCGTAAACTCCGCCAAATTTGTAATGAGACAGGGGTACTATTAATATTTGACGAAGTGCAAGTTGGCATGGGACGTAGTGGTAAACTGTGGGGTTATGAACAGCTTGGAGTAGAGCCAGATATTTTGACCAGTGCTAAAGGTTTGGGCGGTGGTATTCCAATAGGCGCCATGTTAGCCAAAAAATTCTGTGATATATTCCAACCGGGAGAACACGCTTCGACATTTGGGGGAAATCCTTTTGCTTGTGGAGTGGCGTTAGCCGTATGCGAGACCATAGAGAAAGAAAATATACTTGCAAACGTTGAAGCGAGAGGAGAACAATTACGCGCAGGATTGAAGCGATTAGCTGCTAAATACCCACAGCTTATCAGTGATGTCCGAGGCTGGGGTTTAATTAATGGTATGGAATTACACGACAATGTAGAATTAACTTCAAGTGATGTTGTTAATGCTGCTATCAAAGAAGGATTATTATTAGTTCCCGCAGGACCAAAAGTAATTCGTTTTGTACCACCATTAATTGTCACCGAAGCTGAAATTAATTTAGCACTCGAAGCACTCGAACGCGCGTTTATAACAGTAAACGGATAGTTGGCAACGAATGTAACGGATGTAACGGATGTCCTTACATGTGATGCTGAACGTAGTGAAGCATCCCAAGATATAGTTAGAACATTAGATTCTTCAGATTCTTCGCTACGCTCAGAATGACAATAATGCGCGACTAATGACAATAATGCGCGACTAATGACAATTAACTTTGACATTGAGGACAATAATAAATTCGTCTGGCGCCCATTACACTTTTAATAATAGTCGTACCACAGACGTGACAAGGTTGATTATCTCGATTAAAAACCCAGTGACGATAAGCTTTGCGTGGTTTACCAGCAGCTTTAAGCTTCGTCGCAATGGCGATATCATTTGTTATTCCCTTAGTAATATAAGACTTACGAGGAATTACAACTACTGCTTCTGCGAGTTTCTGAATTTGCCTACTAGTACAGTCCATAGGACGAAATGAAGGATTTATACGTGCTACAAACAAAATCTCACTACGAAGATAATTACCTATTCCACAAATAAATTGCTGATTGAGTAATAACGGCGCCAACCCTCTCCTATAAAATTGTTTGTCAAGCAACCGTTCTTCAACTTGTTCTATAGTTGTAGCTTCATCCAATACATCAGGCCCAAGACTTTTTAAAAATGGATGTACAGCGATTTCAGCATCATTGAGAACAGATATATCTGATGCGCTGTATAATAAAGCTGATTTTTGATGCGTGTGAATTGCCAACCGTAGTTGTCTATTTGTTTTAGGATAAGTATTTGCGTCACGTATATACCAAAGCCCATAAAGTTGGTTGTGACTATATATACTTAGGTCATTACTAAATCGAATTAATAATGCTTTGCCTCTGGGTTCGACGGACACTACTTGCTGACTTGCCAGAATTTTTTCAAATTCTTTCAGTGCGTCAAAAGCAAAGAATATATCAGTTATGGGTACGTTACAAATAGCTTTGGCAATTTTGGCTGCTGCTAATTTAATCTCAGGTCCTTCGGGCATTTGATAATTTCATCTATAGAAACAAAATTTCGCAATTGTCTTCCCTCGTAAGGCATAGAATAACACCCCAAGGATTTTAAATATTCTACTGCCATCGCTGAAAGCTCCCAAGCTTGCTCCTCATTCACCTTAACTACTGGAGTTTAGACTAGTTCCCGGTGCGAAACTCAAAGATAAATTTAGTCTTTAGTTTTGATTATTAGGGGAGATGTCCCGCTTGAGTTAGATTGAGTATTGAATTTCCATAAATAGATAATTTTT
>JAESFJ010000142.1_pt1 | contig 75750 bp, 62 predicted proteins | sample 9266161 | NCBI WGS metagenome assembly JAESFJ01 (sample SAMN14506165, study PRJNA617096) | algae metagenome | isolation source: Calothrix sp. FI2-JRJ7 and co-occurring heterotrophs from granitic desert soil | place: USA: Red Pass Lake area, Fort Irwin, California | collected 2000-06-01
CTCTAACTCGGTTAATGATAGGTGTGACTCTATACTAATACGTTTTGGCATTGATAATGTAGATGCTTGTAAAAAAGATGTACTCAACTTATTTTACTATGGGTGTGCCACCGGACATGATATAATACGTTAAGTAAGGTGCGTGACGCTACTAGATTAATCGTTTTGTTTCACAATTGTAATGGCGTCACGTATATTAAAGTGCTTTCATGCACCATTAATACGTTAAGTAAGGTGCGTGACGCTACTAGATTAATCGTTTTGTTTCACAATTGTAATGGCGTCACGCACCCTACAATTCTTGTTCTAAGATTGAGGACATTGTGTCTTTTGCGTCGCGTTGAAATTCACTGACGTTGACGCGCGCTAAAAATGATAGCGCTACTATCATACCAATTGCTTGGACTGTAAAGACTAAGCTATATGACATTAGGGGTGTACTAAATAAGTATTTGCCAAAGTTCAATACTGCCCCTCCTGATACTGTTGCTAGTGCCCGTGACATTGCTTGTGCTAAACCCCAGGCGCCTACAAATGTTCCTGCGGCTTCGGCGGCGGTTAAGTCTAACATTAAACTAAGGGCGCCTGTTGTGGTGACACCTGAAGCAAACCCAAATAATACTAAACACAATTGCAGGACTTTTGGGTTAGCAGTTACTCCAGCAAAGATTAATAGTATGAAGCAAATAGCAACGCCAATACATCCAAGTTTCGTAGTAGTTTTTTTACCAATACGTGGTGCAATTAAAATACCTGTCAGCGCTAAGCCAAGCAGTGTGCCGGTTCCAAAAAATGCATTTAACTTAGTTGTCTCGGCAATGGTCATTTTAAATACTTCACCACCGTAGGGTTCCATCACTGCATCTTGCATAAATAAGCTGATGGTCATTACCAGTAAGAAGGTAAAAAATATTCCTGTTTGGCGACTGGCTGTTAATATAGTCAATGCATGACCTATGGTAATTTTATCTTCTCTAACAGTAGGTGTAGAACGTGTACTCATACGCGAGTATTTTTTCTCAACACCAACTGTCCCAATAAGGCACAGCAAAAATGCAACAAGAGGTATTATGGTAAATAAACGGTTGACTTGGGTTTGAATAACTTCAATTGGTGCGTTTAGTTGAATTTGTCTAAGTAAGCCACTGCTAGTTATGGCGCCGATAATAATGCCCACCATCAACATTGACCAAACAATACCAACTATTTTGGAGCGGTTGTCTTCGTCGGAGATATCTACTAATAGTGCAGTGAAGGGTGTAGAACTAGCACTTAATGCAACTCCATATATGGCAAATACTAACCCTAAGAGTGCTACCCACATTGTAGTTTGACTTGTCCAGGCGCCTCCTGGTTGTAAACTATTACCAACTTGCCAAACAACTTGTACTGCTAAAAAAGCTGAAGAAGCAAATAAAGCGGCGCCTAACCATATATAACCCGTGCGATGATATCCTAAAAATGGCTTTGAGTCAGAAATCTGTCCAAACCATATGCGAACCGGAGCAACAAATTGATGCATTGCAATAGCCAGTGCAGTTATAAACGCTGGAACCTTCAACTCATCAATCATGATACGGTTAAGCACACCTAACGTCAAAACCGACATTATCCCCAAAGCCATTTGAAAAAAGCCCAGTCGAAACATCGTTAAAGTATCGACCTTTGGTAGACTGTGTGCATCGGACTGTGAACTTGATAAATTTCCGCTAGCCATTTTGCTTATAAATTCCAAGGAATAAAAGTTTTATCATCTTTTTCCTAGGATAAACGTTCCCACGCACGCATTGGAATCAGAAATCAACTTTTTCCCTACTCTTGCCTCTGTGTACAGACGCTCCGGTTCCTCGCGTCTCTACGCTTCTGTGGTAAATATCTATACAAAAAAACAGGTAATAGATAGTAACGCTTAGAACTATCTACTACCAGTAAAGCAGAAATAGGAGAACTTTGTTGTAATAAGGGAAGCTTTTGGAAGACCGAAAAAAAACTAGCTCAAGGAATTAATTACATAATCAATGTAAGAATTTGCTTCTACAGCAGGGTCGCCACTCAGACCATGATTTGCTTTAATGTATTTCAGAGCTTCGACATACCAGCTAGGTGACAATTCAAAAGATTTGTTGATTTCAGCTAAACCAGCAATCAAATAATCATCAATTGGCCCTGTACCACCTGCAACTAATGCATATGTAATGATTCGCAAGTAGTAACCAATGTCACGCACGCATTTTTGCTTACCACGCGCATCTGATGCATAGTTGGGACCTTGTAATTGAGTCGTATAAGGATATTTCTGGTACACAGCGTTTGCTGCTGCTTCAGCAAGACTTTGCGCTTTACCAGACAAAGTTTTCACTGCTTCGAGTGATGCTGCTGCTTGTCTAAATCGTCCAAAAGCAACTTGGAATTCTGTGCTGCTCAAAAAGCGACCTTGTGAATCTGCTGTTGCAATTGCTTCTGTTAAAGGTGTTTTGGACATGATTTGTAATCTCCCTGCAAAGTTTGTGTACAAAGAAAAGAAGGTTTAAGTTTCTAATTAATTTATGCAACTGCTGATGCTGCACGGTCAAAGTAACTAGCCACTTCAGCAAGTAAAGCGCTGCAATCTCCACGAGTAATTCCATTTGGGTCACCTGCAATTGCAAGTGAAGCTTCTTTGAGCTTTTGAATTCCAACTGCTACTGAAGCTCCTGGAGTTCCAAGTGCCAAATAAGTTTCTCGCAAACCGTTTAAAGCACGGTCATCTAACACGCTCGTATCACCTGCAAATATGGCATAAGTCACATAGCACAAAATAATTTCTAAATCTCGTAAGCAAGCTGCTGCACGACGATTAGTATATGCATTACCACCAGGAGCAATCAGTTGGGGTTGCTCTTCAAACAATGAGCGTGCAGCATTCGAAACAATTGCTGAAGCATTGCTCGAAATACGATTCACAATATCTACACGCTTATTTCCTTCTCTGACAAGGTTGAGTAAAGCATCCAACTGCGAATTATTCAGATACTCCCCACGTGTGTCTGCTTGAGCAACAACCTTGGTGAATGCATCTAGTACCATTGTTTCAATCTCCCTATTATGAATCTCTAGTCACTAACTTATAAATACAATATCTCTATCGAGTTACCGTATTTTTATAAAAGCTAGTATGCCACATGAAGTGTGCAAACACAACCACCTCTTTTTGTAAAGTTTTATTAATGAATTTGTTTTCAATTTGTGTTGAAATGGCGCAAACTCACGAATAAGCAAGACTGGCGCCATCTAGCCCTGAATATTTGTTGATTTTATCTACTTGCGTTTTAGAGAAACTCGTGACAAAGTGAATATCATAAAAATACTTAAAGTCTATCGATTAACTGTACTTTAATGAAGTGATGGGCATTGTGTATAGTCAGGGCGCCCATTATCTTCGTCATGTCATCAAACTTACATTCAAGGAGAATCGTCAATGGTTAGTCAGCACAGAACTATCGAATTGTCTTTGGCAGAACAAGCAGGATGGCTGAATGAAGGTGTATCTGGGTGCAGTGTTGCTTCATCACTCTCACTGCTTTCTTCTTCAGGACGGTTAGCGCACGGTGTAGCAGAGAATCTTGGTGGTTCAGGTGGAACATTACTAAGCGCAGTCGAAGAAATAGCAACCGTTTCAGAGCAATGCTTAACAAGCGGATTTGTATTTTGGTGCCAACGAACATTTATTGAATACTTAATATCAAGTTCCAACCGTTGGTTACATTTGCAAATACTGCCCAAAATTTTACGAGCGGAATGCTCAGGCGCCACAGTCATAGAAGATTTTGTGGACTCGGTGCCAATACATGCATCATTGCAAGGAGACACAGTAACTCTACAAGGTTTCTTACCGTGGGTGTCTAATTTGCAACCAAAAAACTTTTATGTAGTGGTGACAGCAAAAACTGATGATGGAAAAAAATTGATAGTGGCTGTTCCCTCCAAAGCTAAAGGAATACAAAGGGGAGATGATTTACAACTATTAGGGTTGCAAGCATCATGGACAAGTACATTGCGTCTCAATAAAGTATGCTTATCTCGTCAATGGATTATTAGTGAAAACGCCGATTTATTCTTATCACAAATTCGTCCTAAATTAATATTAATGCAATGTGCTTTAGGACTAGGAATAACGCGACGGTCACTACAAGAAACATTACAAAGTACAGACGGAGACAACGAAGAAGCATTAATTAATCGTCTTAGATATAATGCTTTTACATTAACTCAATTAGAAGCTCAAATTTGGAAACTAGGTACTTTGCAAAACTTTAACTCATCAAAACGTGAAATATTAGAACTGCGAGTAGCTTTAACTAGATTAGCACTAGACTCAGTTTGGTTAGAGTTAGAAGCCAAAGGTGTAAATGCTTACTTAAAACCCAGTGGAACCGCCCGAAGACTACGCGAAGTCGCATTTTTACCAGTAATGGCGCCAACTCTTTTACACCTTGAACAAGAACTCCAAAAAACAACTAATATTCTTCCTGGACTCGGCGCCAGTGCATTCAAACAAATCTAAAACTTTCACCTCGTAACAAATTTAAAACTCCATCAAAGTATAAAATGTCATCCTAGTAAGCCAATCAAAGTATAAAATGTCATTCTGAGCGTAGCGAAGAATCTTACAAAGTTTTGATATTTATAAGATGCTTCATACAGTGAGTATGACATTATTTATACTTATAAAACATATTAATATATAAATTAATAAATACATTCATCTAACAACAAATTTTTAACATAAATTATTAAAGATTTTTAGATAGTTATTATAAACTACAGTACTATAATACTTAAGCCAGGTGTGAGACTAAAAATGACCAATAGTACTGAGACTACAAACACTAATCTATCAGAAGAAGATTTAATTTATTTCGATTTATTTGATTCACTGAAATATTGCTATCGTGGCATATATCAAGACTTAAATTTAGATATATTTATATATAGTGAAAACATCCCAAAAATGAATTTAAATTTGTGAAATGGCTGTCCTCAGCCGTTCTATACTTTTTCCTATAATTACTTATCCAAATTAAATACAGAACGTAACTTAACACCAATAAAACTTCCTAATAAAGCAAAAACAATCCAAACCCAACCGTGTAAACTAGTAGAAGCAATACCGCCAAAAAAAGCATTAACATTACAACCAAAAGCATTTAAGGCGCCATAACCCATCAATATTCCACCTAAGAATGTTGATGCAATGACATTAAAATTTATTTGATTTTTGAGAATTAATCTACCTGCAAAGGCTGCTGCTAAAAATGCTCCTAGAATAATGCCAATATTCATAACTGAGGTAATATCGGCAAATACGCTTTGCGATAATGCTGCTTGCTGTACTTTTCCTGTCCAAAATGGAGTATTAGATGGGTTCCAACCAAAGATAGTAGCTATTTTCGCACTCCATAAAGCAAAACCCCAAGTTATTCGCCAAGGTTGACCAGAAATTATTAAAGTGAGAAAATTTAGAACAGCTAAAGCAACGGCGCCATATAAAAGTGAATTCGGTATTTGTGGTTTATTTCTTTGGTTTCTACTCCATACCCACAGTAAACCAGCAAGTAATATAAATATTCCTAACTGTAAAAAGACGGCGCCTGTCCAACCCAAGCTCTGTCCTAGTACAATTGGAGGAACAGATGGTAAATTAGCCCATACATGACGATTTAAACTTGCCCAAAACGACCCAACACAAAAAGCTATCACGGTAAAAATCATTGAGAGACTACCGCTACCAACAGTATAGAGAGAACCACAACCACAACCAGAAGCTATCTGCATTCCAATACCAAATAGTAAAGCACCAATAGCTCCTTGAATTCCAACGGGAGCTATAGACCCTTTAACTTCTTGTCCAAAAGCTGTTCCAGAAGCAAGAACCGGAGCAAATAAAACTGTTGCAACTGCCAACATTAATAACTGAGCGCACATTCCATTGACTTCCCGTTTAAATAAAAACTTTCGGTAAGCTGAAGTAAAACCAAAACTCGAATAATATAAAGTTATTCCAAATAACCCACCAATTAAAAATAATACACTTTGGCGCCAACCATAACGACTCAAAGCAACTGTTCCAAAAGTAAATAATAAAAGAGCGAGCAAAACAATTGACTTTTGCGCGCGTCTCTTTGGTGGTTCTTGCGAGTATTGGGATACTCCTAATGGATTTGATGAAAGATTGCGATTAAGATTGCTGCTCATGATTAGTATTTATAAAAATTAACTTGATTTGATCCCCCAACCCCCTTAATAAGGTGGCTAAAAACTGTTCTGCTCCTATTATTAAAAAGGGCTAAAAACTGCTCTGTTTACCCTTATTAAGGGGGTTAGGGGAGATTATTCCTTTCCCAAACTATTTACGTGTCCTTATTGCCTCCACTATTTTTCTGTGGAGGTGGTTCGCTAGTAGTGCAACTTATTAAAGTTTGATTGGCGTAGTCTGTAAGTCTTATATCTTTGTAAGCAAAGCTGATAAGTAATAAGAGCGCTAAAACTCCTAGCTTCATGTAGATATTCTCCCTTTTATTTCATTTCAACACTATTAACTTACTTGTCCGGCGCCTGTTGCTATTGGTAAATCAGGGTATGAGCTATATTCAGTCCAAGAACCTTCGTAAATTCTGACTTTGGGATATCCAAGCAAGTGCTTCAAGACAACGTATTGCAATGTAGCTTCTCTGCCAGTGCTGCAAGTGACGATAATGTCGCTCGATGGGCTAATTCTTTTTTGCGCTAAAATTTGCTTGATTTCTTCTAATGACTTCAATTTGTGAGGATTATCTGGTTGTGTAAATGTCACCCAAGGAATATTTACGGCGCCTGGAATATGTCCATTCCGAATAAATACATCCTCTTCTCCTCGAAATAGTTTCTCTGGTCTAGGGTCAATCATTGATACACCTGGTTTACCAATTGATTTCTTGACTTCATCAAGACTTACCCGAACAGAAGGATTATCTCGGACTACGAATTTACCTGGTTTGTACTTAGGAAATTCTCTCGTTACAGGTTGTATTGCTTTATAGTCTTTGTAACCTCCATCCAATACTGCAATATCACGTAGTCCAGAGCGCTCTAACAAATAAGCAACCATTGTGGCGCCTAAAATATCTCTACCATCTGAGTAAACTAAGACACGACTGTTGTTATTTACTCCAGAGTTAGTAAAAATTTCTCCCAGCTTTCGGCTATTCCAATACTGTACTGGTAATCCGGATTGTGGCCCTCGAAAAGCACTGTCTGCAATATTTACTGCGTTCGGAACGTGTCCAGATATATAGTCTAACGGCACATTTCGCACATCCAGAATTCGTAAATTCGCGTTTTTACTATTTTGAGCAACCCAAGTTGGTGAGACAAACTGGATACTTGCTTTTTGAGTAGCAGAGAATGCAGGAAAAGCGATAAATGGAATGATTACAAGACAAGCGATGAGAGTCGATAGAAGCCCAAAAAACTTAGGCTTCTTCAGTATTTGTAATGACTTTAATTTCATAATTATGCTCTAATCGAAGATATGAACTTTTTCAACAAACTACTGCAAATCAGTCGGAATACTGCACTTAGTATCTAGCATTCCATAAAAAACGACTAAATAGTACGATTTATATATCAGTTTTTAGTATTTAAAGTATATATTTTTCTTATACTACGGTTGTTGACTTAGACGGCGCCTAATGTTTTTGTGCGACCACATGACGTTATAATAGAAACTTCAAGAATAGAAGGTGGTATACCAGCTAAGATAAGTCGTTTAATTCACTAGGTTGGGAAATTCTAGCTGAGTTGGTATTCGATGATGGAAATATTATCACCGCTAACTTATCGCGCGAGCAGTATGATAAATTGAATTTACAACCGCAACAAAAAGTGTTTGTTAAACCAAAAGACGCAAAAGCTTTCCCGGCAGCATATGCAGCTTAATTTTTAATATTTATATAACATAGCGCGTGTTTTCTATCCACCATTCACGTGTGGTCGAAAAGTCAAGTTAATACGTTCTTCTACAGGTTGAGTAGTTTTCGGCAACTGATGAACCCAGCTTTCCTGACATCCTGGGTGCATTAGTAATAAACTTCCATGTTCTAACCAAATATTTACTGGTTTACCTTTCTTTCCTTGTCGCATTTGGAATTTACGTTTTTGTCCAAGCGTTATTGATGCGATAGCTGGAGATTTACCCATGCTTTTTTCATTGTCTGCGTGCCATCCATTCGAGTCGCGACCATCTCGATAACGGTTACATAGTACTACATTAAATAAGTAACCCGTACTTGATTCGATATGTAATCGCAGTTGTTTAAGTTCTGGTGTCCAAGGAATTGGCTGTAGTAATACTGATTTTGAGTAAATATAATCACATCCTTCATCACCGTACATACATTCTAATCGCGGTACGGGCATAGTTTTACCAATAATTTTAATTGTGTTCTGGCGCCATGCTAAGGTTTCGCAATGATTATATAGTTCCGAAGCCTGAGTTGGTGTTAAAAAGTTTGATATGTATTCGATTGGTGGATTTATGTCCGTTGATGATAAGACCATAAGATAAAATCTATGCTAACAGTAAATTAATTGACATTCTCGTTGTTTTGATACCAAAAATATCAAGAAAAGTTAAAAATATTTCTTTACATACAAATACTTACCTTCAGGTACGGCACACACCTCCAGCAAACAAACAAGTACTGCGACCAAACTAAGAAATGGCTTAGTGACTACATTTGGGGTTTTTGATGATGCTAAGTTGAAGCCATTTTTAATTATACTTAAAGCGTTTGTCAATACTGCATAAGTTGTACTTTTATAAAGTATAATTAAGGATGAAGATATATATACGTAGGTAGTTAATTTTTGTTACTTACGTCTTGTATATTACCCGGAAATGTACATATTCAAGTTGTTTTAAAAAAAAGCAGCGAGTATCCTTCGGGAGAAGCGTGCGTTTTGTCTAGTACGTTTTGTTAATTGTAAATTTATTGGTTTGAGAGGCAAAGGTCTTTGTGGGTCAGTATCAACCTACTCAGCTTATTCGCTACAGTCCGGATGCTGTAGCTAGTTATTATCGGTTCCGTCCTTGGCACGTTTGGGCAAGGGCAATTAAGATAATATGGAATTTTGTTGGGTTTATTCTTGGTTTAAAGTCCGATGAATGGTTTGACCGTGTTGAACAAAATAAGTTGAAGCGGGCAACCCAGTTAAGGATGATGTTGACAAATTTGGGTCCAACTTTTATCAAGGTTGGTCAAGCCCTTTCAACTCGTCCTGACTTGATACGTAAGGATTTTCTCGAAGAATTGATAAAACTGCAAGACCAGTTACCACCATTCGATAGTAATCTCGCTTATCGTATTATTGAAGCTCAACTTGGTGAGTCAATATCTAAAATTTATAGTGAGTTATCACCTACTCCTGTTGCAGCAGCTTCTCTAGGTCAAGTATACCGTGGGCGCCTAGCTTCTACAGGAGAAGAAGTAGCGGTAAAAGTGCAGCGTCCCAACCTTCGTCCCACACTAACGCTTGACTTATATTTAATGCGGTGGGCAGCAAGTTGGCTATCTCCGTGGTTGCCTCTCAACCTTGGGCACGATTTAACTTTGATAGTAGACGAATTTGGCACCAAGTTATTTGAAGAAATTGACTATCTTAACGAAGCACGCAACGCTGAGAAGTTTGCTAGTAATTTTCGTAATGAACCCACTGTAAAGGTTCCAAAAATTTACTGGCATCATACAACGAACCGCGTTTTAACTTTAGAATGGATAAACGGGTTCAAATTAAACGATACAAAAGCTATTCGTGAAGCTGGTTTAGACCCAGAAGCAATAGTTCAAATAGGTGTAACAGCAGGGTTACAACAATTACTCGAACATGGTTTCTTCCATGCAGACCCTCATCCAGGTAACTTGTTTGCAACTCCCGATGGTCGCATGGCTTATATTGACTTTGGGATGATGGATCAACTCGATGAAACCACAAAAGAGACCTTGGTTGATTCGGTGGTACATTTGACTAATAAAGAGTACACAGACTTAGCCATCGACTTTGTTAATTTAGGTTTCTTAACACCCGATACTGACATTCGTCCAATTATTCCTGCACTCGAAACAGTATTGGGAGATGCTATAGGTAAAAACGTCGGGGAGTTTAACTTTAAAACTGTTACCGACCAGTTCTCCGAGTTGATGTATGAGTATCCCTTCCGAGTCCCTGCTAAGTTTGCTTTAATTATTCGTTCCTTAGTAACACAAGAAGGTATTGCTCTGAGTCTCAACCCTAACTTTAAAATAGTCGAGGTCGCATATCCATATGTCGCACGTCGGTTATTAACGGGTGAATCACCTCAACTACGGCGCCGACTGTTGAATATACTATTTAAAGATGGTAAATTCCAATGGGAACGTTTAGAAAACTTAATTAGTATTGCGCGTACCGATAACAGCTTTGACGTATTACCCACAGCAAAACTTGGTATTCGATATTTAATGTCGGATGAAGGTAAGTTTTTACGGCGCCAGTTGGTGTTAGCGTTAACTGAAGACGACCGTTTACACACCGAAGAAGTACAACGTTTGTGGAATTTAGTCAAGGATGATTTACAACCTGACAAGATATTAAGCGCAGCTATTAGTGTATTAACAGAGTTTTCACGCGAAGGTGTTGCTGCTATTTTACCAAAGGCGCCGATGTTTGCCGTGTTTGATAAACCTAAAGCTAAATAGTTAAATCCCCCCGAACTCGCGTTCTTGTTGGGGGGATTATATCTTTGTGATTGAGATATATTAGGTGTAAAACTAAATATTTACTTAAATATGTCTCCTGTCAGTGTAGGCGCCAGTACTAAGCGTAAGCAAAATACAACTCCCAAAATATGGCTGTTGTTAGTGGGGGTTAATCAATATATTGATGAAGAGTTACCTTCTTTGCGGTACCCTGCACTCGACTGTCAAGGTTTAGCTGAAGCGTTAGAAACTGCCATACGACAATTTTCTGATATTTATATTGCTACTTACCATGACTTTGGTCAGTTACCTGTTTTAGAAAATGTCCGACAGTCTTTAACGACGATAAGCAAAGGCGCCAAATCATCTGACACTATTTTATTTTATTTCTCTGGACATGGTATAATAGATGCCGCTACACAACAAACTTATTTGTGTTTACGCGGTACTCGTAAGGATAATTTAGAAAATACTGCTTTTGCACTTCAGGAATTATTACAGCTTTTAGAAACTTCGTCTGCACGTCATCAGCTTGTTTGGTTAGATGCTTGTCATAGTGGAGGAATGACACTACGGGGAAGTACTTTAAACCCAACACCTCAATTATTACAGGTTTTACAAAATGCGGCTTCTGCTAGTAATGGTTTCTACGCCATGCTTTCGTGCGATAATAACCAACAGTCTTGGGAATTTCCTGAGTTAGGACATGGTGTGTTTACATACTACCTCATGCGGGGGTTACGAGGTGAAGCCGCAGATAATCGTGGTATTGTGACAGCAGATGGACTTTATCGCTACGTTTATCATCAAACTCTAAGATATATAGATAAGACTAATCAACAGTTACGTTTAATTAACCAGCAACGACGCAGTAAGGGAGACACACATCTATATAGTGAATATCCCCTGCAAACACCAAAGCGTATAGTCGAAGGTGTTGGAGAAATTATTTTAGGGAAAAAATCAATTATCGAAAACTCTCGTCGAGTTGCTTTGGTTATCGAAGGTTTGACGAATAATACAACGTTGACTTTGAGTAAGTTGTTACGAACTCAAGGTAGTTTCAATATTGAATATCTATCTGCACATGATACTACACACTCTCCGGCGCCTATAAATATAACCAGTTCTATCCAAGCTTGTTTACAAGATAATCTCAACACTACTGTACTACTATATTTACGCGGAAAGTTAGAGGATGCAGTATTAACGGTTGGGGAAAATATTTGTTTGAGTCGTGACTGGTTACGACAAGAGTTACGTCATTCTTGTTGCCTACACCTTATTATTATCTTAGATTGTCCTCACAGTGAAACGTATATTTCTGATTGGGTCGATGATTTACAGATAGATACAGACAAAGGTTTATGTATTATAGCAGGCGCCTCTCCCAATCACGATTTTGCTGATTCTTTAATTGAAACTCTACAAGCAGTTGACCAAGACACCGGGTTAACCGCAGCAGGATGGTTGACACAGTTACAAGTTATTAGCACTGCTCCACTATATATATGGTTATCTGGTGTGCAGGGTGTTATCGAAGTTGTCCCTGTACAAGAACATATATTAATTCAAAATACAGACTTAGGAATTTGTCCTTATTTAGGTTTACACGCTTTCAGTGAAAACGATAGTCAATACTTTTATGGTCGTGAAGCTTTAACGCAGCAGCTACTTAATCATATCGCGTCGCAGTCATTTCTTGCTCTTGTCGGTGCCTCTGGTAGTGGAAAGTCTTCGGTCGTTCAAGCTGGGTTAATTGCACAACTACGACAAGGTAAACATTTTCCTTCTAGTAACTGGCTTATTTATTGTATACGTCCCGGTGCCAATCCTCTCGATACTTTAGTCAAAAAGTTGGAAAACGAAAATAATATCCTCGAAGCACTACTTTATCAAGGTGTGGAAGGTTTTGTTTACTGGTTGCGAAGTAGAGAAGCAATGGTAGTCTTAGTTATAGACCAGTTTGAAGAACTTTTTACACTGGCGCCAAATCAAGATAGACAGCATTTTATAGAATTAGTTTTGGGAGCATTGGAATATGCCAGCGATAAGTTTAAACTCGTGATTACACTGCGTGCTGACTTTATCGGGTCTTGCTTAGAAATCCCCACTGTTGCTACATTACTCCAGAAATCGAGCGTATTTGTACCTCCGCATCTCAACGACGACGAATATCGTAGCGTTATTATTAACCCAGCAGAAAAAGTTGGACTACAAGTAGAACCCAGCTTAGTTGAAGTTTTATTACAAGAACTTCAGCATTCAGCAGGAGATTTACCTTTATTAGAATTTGTTTTAGAAGAGTTATGGCATCATCGTTGCGAAGGTAAATTAACTTTATCAGCATATCAGCAACATTTGGGTGGAATTGCAGGCGCCCTAGAAAGAAAAGCCAATTGCGTTTATGCTGGTTTAGATGATGAAAGTAAAGAATGCGCTAAATGGATTTTTCTTGCTTTAACTCAGTTAGGTGAAGGTACCGAAGATACGCGACGACGTGTATTAAAATCTGAATTAGTAGTGAAGAAGTTTTCACAAGCTTTGGTAGAGAGTACATTACAAGCTTTAACGACAGCAAAATTAGTAGTTGTAAATGTTGAAGAATCATTAGGTGCCAGTAAAGGGGACGGCGCCGAACCAGATATAATGTCATTACAACCGAGCGTTGAAGTTATCCACGAAATCTTAATACGTCACTGGTCAACTTTACGATGGTGGTTAGAAGAGAATCGCAGCAGAATCAGAACGCATCGTCAAATCGAACAAGCTGCAAAATTATGGTTACAAAATCACGAAAATAGTGACTTTTTACTTCAAGGTGTACGTTTAGCAGAAGCAGAAGATATTTATATTAAGTATACAGATGAACTTTCGTTTGATATTCAAAGATTTATCGAAGCTTGTTTAGTTGAGCGTAAAAGACTTCAATATCAAGAAAAAAGAAGACTTCGACAAGCACAAAGAGCAGTTATTGCCCTCAGTATATTAGGTATTGCTGCATGTAGTTTTGGTGGTTTAGCTTACTGGCAAAGACGTGAAGCACGGATAAGCGAAATTCAAGCATTAAATCAATCATCAAAAGCAAATCTATTATTGAATCAACAGTTAGAAGCGTTAGTTGCCAGTATCAAAGCAGGAAAACAGTTAAAAAACACTTTCGCATTACCACCTTATCTTAGAGTAGAGACAATTGCCACACTTGAACAATCTATTTCGCAAATGCAAGAACGTAACCGTTTCGAGGGACACGAAGACGGAGTTATCAGCGTTGCTTTTAGTAATGATAGTCAAATTATCGCAAGTGGCAGTTTAGATAAAACGATAAAGCTGTGGAATATTAACGGTAAGCTTCTCAGAACTTTAACGGGACATACCGAACCAGTATACAGCGTCAGCTTGGCGCCTGATGGAAAAATTCTCGCTTCTAGTAGCGTTGATAAAACGGTTAAATTATGGAATGTCGAAGATGGAAGTTTGATAAAAACCTTGGAAGGACATACTCAAAACGTTAATAATGTGGTTTTTAGTCCAGATGGACAAACTCTTGCATCTGCGAGTTCAGATAAAACGATAAAAATATGGAGTCGTCAAGATGGGCGCCTGCTCAAAACCATTACAGGATATAATTTCCCCATTATAAGTATTGCATTTAGTCCAGATAGTAAAAATATAGCTGCGGGTGGTGAAGACAAAACGATAAAAATCTGGGATATTAACAATGGGCGCCTGCTGAAAACGCTATCAGAACACCAAGGATGGGTAAACAGTCTTAATTATAGTAAAGACGGTAAAAGCCTTGCTTCTGGAAGTGCCGATAAAAATATTATCCTATGGAGCGTTAGTGACGGCAAATTAATCAAAACCATATCAGGACATACAGCTTCAGTATGGGGTGTTCGCTTTAGTCCCGATGACAAAATGATAATTTCAGCAAGTCGTGACAGAACGATTAAACTTTGGAATCGTAACGGCAGTATATTAGAAGAATTCAAAGGACATAATAACGGTGTTTATAATGCAGTCTTTAGTCCAGACGGCAAAAATATCGCATCCGCTAGCTTAGATGGTACACTAAAACTATGGCGGCGCCGAGACATTTCACTATTAGATGTATTAAGTGGACACAGTAACGGAGTTTATGCAGTTGCTTATAGTGTTGACGGTAGTAAAATAATATCAGCCAGTGGTGATGGATACGTCAAAGTATGGAACCGTAATGGAATATTATTCAAAAGTTTTGCTGCACATAGTAAAGAAATATATAGTATAGCTGTTGGTAAAGATAAATTTGCCACCGCAGGTAGTGATGGTGCCATTAAGATATGGCAAGATGATAAATTAATTCAAACTATAAACGCTCACAATGCAGAAATTAACCATATAACTTTTAGTCCAGACAACAAATTAATTGCCTCTGCAAGTAAAGACAACACTGTAAAAATCTGGGTAGTTAGTACAGGTAAATTATTTTTTACATTAGAACATACAGCAGAAGTATATGGGGTAAGCTTTAGTAGAGATGCAGAAAATATAGCATCTGCGAGTGTAGATAAAACAATAAAACTTTGGCGCCGTAGTGATGGTAAATTATTAAATACGCTTTTGGGTCATAAAGACTGGGTGTATAGCGTAACCTTTAGTCCAGATAGTAAAATTATAGCTTCAACGAGTGCAGATAAAACGATAAAACTATGGCGCCGTGCCAATGGGAAATTGCTTCGTACTCTCAGAGGACATATGGCAGAAGTATATAAAGCAGACTTTTCTGTTGATGGTAAAACCATAACCTCAGCATCTGAAGATAAAACAATCAAACTTTGGCATATCGATGGGCACCTAATGACTACATTACCAGAATTAGGCGCCGGAGTTATGAGCATAAATTTTAGTCCTGATAATAAAACAATAGTATCAGGTAGTATAGATAATACTGTAAGAATTTGGCGGTTTGATAATAATCAAATAAATACTTTAGAAGTTAATCAGTTAATTAATAATGGGTGTCAATGGGTCAAAAATTATTTAATCAATAATTCCAAGGTTGTAGTACAAAATATTTGCAATAGATAAAGTAGGGTGCGTAAAAGCCTTTACTATTTATCAATGAAACGCAAATTAAGCTGCTTTTACGCACCATCTAGAATTTGCTGGTCGGTTTAAAAGCCAACAGAATAGAGAGACGTAACATGTTACGTCTCTACATTTCCTGTTCTATCGTGCCTGATTAATCGAATTAATTTGAGGTAATGCTTCAGTACCACCGGGGCCTTTTGGTTTTGGACGTATTCGTGTATTAATATTTGAATCTATTCCTGGTCGTGCTTGTAATGCATCACTTCCACCTGGGCCAGGTGGTTTTGGTCTTGTTGTATCTGATATTCCACCACCTAGCTTGGCGCCTGTAGATGTGGGAATATTTACATGGGTGCCAACATTGACTTTTTGTACTTGCTGCAATGTATTGGTTTGAGCGACTTCACCAGCAAAACTTACTGTAGCGCTTCCTAGGAGTACAACAGCTCCTATTGCAAAATGCTTAATCATATATGAGCCTCCTTGTATCTTAAGATACTGGATGTACTTTTTTCGATTTCACTTGTCTATATGTTTGGCTTGTCGTGTTTATGCAGCCCTGTCATATATTTATATACAGTGGCGCCTATGAAATTTCGGAATTTTAGCTTGGTACTTGGTAAGGTGTGGTGCCTTGTACAGTAAACTATTGTTACAAAGGCATAATTTATTTAACGTTCAGAATTAAAACAGGAGTCCTGCGTGTATTATTATCCAACCTACCCGCCATATTTTGTACTTGCATTTGGATTATTTGCGGCTATAACATCGGGTGCAGCACTCGCTGGAACTCTAAAAACAGTTGTAACTAAATGGCAAAGCGGTGGCGCCGAGAAGTCTGGCACTACTTTATCGAAAAAAGCTTTATTATTTCCATTTCTGGGTGTAACCATTGGTCTCGTGTCGTTTTTAGTCTCAGGTTTAGAAATATTTGGGTTTCCTCCAACTCTCGCTTTAGCTATAGGTTTACCTATTGCGCTGTTGACATGTTTACTAATGTGGGTACAGCTTGGCAGCATGATGACCTTTGTTGAAACACGGGGAATGAGTTCTTTAGATTTAGATTCAATGAGCTAGATTTTAAATTAGTATATATTCTAAATAGAGGTACTTAATTTAACTACCTCTATTTTTATGCCTTGTTTTAAAAAGTATCGTTATTAATTATAAATTAAAAATACCAAAAGCACATATTATTGATGAATTACCATTGAAATTAATAGTGATAAATTTAGAAACAGCAGAGATAGTACAATGGATAAGATGACTAATTATCGAGAAATCGTTAAACAAGTAATTAGCCAATATTCGCGCTTTGTGCCTCAAATTTGTAAATTTTTTGTAACAATTGGCGCAGACTTACTTATTTAGAAACCGGGTTTCTTGGTTGAGAAATTGCAATAAAAACGAGGATTTTGGGTAGAAACCGGGTTTATTTGAAGTTTTGTACTACAATTAGATATATGAGAAATAGTAACATTGGGAACTTGCTGCGCCAATCTCTGGGTGTCTTTCGCTATAGTGGGCGTGCTGTAAATTTGGTATGGACGACGAGCAGAAATCTTACTATTATTTTTGGAGTATTGACACTGGCTGGGGGTATATTGCCTGCTGCAATGGCTTATATCGGTAAGTTCATTGTAGATGCAGTAGTTGTAGCATCACAGTCAAATAATGATATCTATCGTCCGTTGATCTTTGTTGGGTTGGAAGCTATTGCTGTTATATTACTGGCAGCAAGTCAACGTGGACAAAGTATTTGCCAGTCTTTATTACGGGCAATGCTTGGACAACGGGTTAATGAGCTTATATTAAGTAAGGCTTTAACTTTAGAGTTACCCCAGTTTGAAGATTCAGAGTTTTATGACAAGATGACTAACGCACGTCGTGAAGCTTCATCGCGTCCGCTATCTTTAGTGACTCGGACTTTTGGGTTAGTTCAAAATGCTCTTTCGCTTTTAACATTCGGTGCCTTATTAGTCAAGTTTTCGATATGGGCTGTAATAATATTAGTCATTGCCGCTATTCCTTCATTTATTGGTGAAACGAAATTCGCTTCGCAAGCTTTTCGCCTTTTTAGTTGGAGGGCGCCGGAAACTAGGCAACAATCTTATTTAGAAACTTTAGTAGCACGCGAAGATTTTGCCAAAGAAGTAAAATTGTACCAATTGGGAGACATGTTGCTGCGACGTTACCGCAATAACTTCCACCAACTCTTCTATGAAGACAGAGATTTAACGTTGCGACGAGGGTTATGGGGGTACTTATTAGGGTTGCTGAGTAACATTACTTTCTATATAACTTATGCGTGGATAGTTATCGAAACGGTTGCGGGACGAATATCTTTGGGAGACATGACTATGTACATCACCGTGTTTCGCCAAGGACAAGCAACTTTTTCCGGCGCCTTAACTTCGATTGGTGGAATGTACGAAGATAATTTATATCTATCTAACTTGTATGAGTTTTTAGAAGCGGAAGTTCCAACGCGAATAGGTAAAGCCACCAAGGGAGTTAACCGAAACGACGGAATTAGATTTGAAAACGTCAGCTTTACTTACCCAGGAAATAATCAGCCAGCGCTACAAAACATATCTTTTCACCTCAAACCAGGAGAAAAGCTGGCAATTGTTGGAGAAAATGGTTCAGGTAAGACAACTTTAATCAAACTTCTAACTCGACTATATAATCCTGACTCTGGAAAAATTTTACTCGATGGTTTGGATTTACAAGAGTGGGATGTAGATATATTACGTCAACGTATTGGAGTTATTTTCCAGAACTTTGTCCGTTACCAGTTTACAGTCGGTGAGAACATCGGTGTTGGAGATGTGCAGCGCATTGATGATAAAGAACTATGGGAAATGGCAGCATCAAAGGGTATGGCGACACCATTTATCGAAAAATTGCCCGATAATTTTTCTACCCAGTTAGGTAAATGGTTTAAAGACGGGCAGGAACTATCGGGTGGGCAATGGCAGAAAATAGCCCTTGCACGCGCCTTCATGCGAACCGATGCAGATATTCTAGTATTAGACGAACCAACTTCTGCCATCGACGCCCAAGCAGAATTTGAAATTTTTGAACGACTGCGAACCTTGACCAAACACCAAATGGTCTTTTTAATATCACACCGCTTTTCCACCGTGCGAATGGCAAACAAAATCATCGTTATCGAAGGTGGAGAACTCATCGAAGAAGGAACCCACGAACAACTTCTTAAAAAAGGCGCCAGATATGCCGAATTATTTACATTACAAGCATCCGGATACAGATAACGTATACGGTATACCGTCGTATATCGTAGGGGCAGGTTAACCCATAAATTCCAACAAAATAATAACTCCGAAAACCTGTCCCTGCCCCCTGAATTGTTCATGAATATTGTAGATTGTAGAGACGTGATTAATCACGTCTCTACATTTGTTTTTGGGTTAAATTAAAAAATTATTACTAAAATCAGTTGTAATAAATCTCATCGAGCGGTACAATCACCATTTGTCTAATGCAAATGTTCTAACTTAAAACAGTGTCCACAACTCGCATTCTGGCTTTATTTAACCAAAGTGGAGGCGTTGGTAAAACAAGTTTAACCATGAACTTGGGTTATCACCTTGCACAAAGAAAAAAAAACCGTGTCTTACTTGTAGACATGGACCCCCAAGCAAGTCTAACTACTTTCATGGGTTTAGACCCTGATTCTTTAAACAAAACTGTATATGAAGCAATTGTTGGAGAAGAGGATTTACCTATATATCCCGAACTGATTCACAATATGGCACTGGCGCCTGCTAATATCAACTTGAGTGCAGCGGAACTTGAGTTGGTTTCTGCTTTAATGCGAGAAATGCGTTTAAAAAATGCATTGGCGCCAATATTAGATAATTACGATTACGTTCTTATCGATTGTCCACCATCTTTAGGTATTTTGAGTGTAATTAGTTTAGTAGCTGCGACTCATGTATTAGTTCCAATTCAATGTCAATTTAAATCATTTCAGGGAACTGATTTATTACTCAAAACAGTCGCAGCATTAAAAAAAGGCGCCAATCGACAATTAGCTATTGCCGGATTCATTCCAACAATGTATGATTCCCGTACTGCTCAAGAAAGCAGAACTAGTAAAGCAATTTTTGAACAGTTATCACCCCTTGCCACGGTCTTTGACCCGATACCAAAAACAATTGCATTTGCCGACGCTAGCGAAGCGCGACTACCTATTGCTTTATCTAGTCCTAAAAATCCCGCCGTTGAAGTTCTCAAAAAAACAGCATCCAAATTAGAGAAACTCAAGTGAAAACTAAAAAAGAACTACCTTACACAAGTCAACTCAAAGGAGTAGCCGCTTTACTCAGTAACCAAAGCGGCGCCTATGATGATGAAGTACAAGAAATCAGAACCAACAGCATTTCCATTTCTCTCATTAACCTACCACCTTCTCAACCTCGACATTACTTTGACGAGCAAAAGCTATATGAACTAGCTCGCTCAATCGAAAAATTTGGTGTCCTCGAACCATTATTAGTTAGACCGTTAGCTAATAATAGATACGAATTAATTTCTGGAGAAAGGCGCCTGCGAGCCTCCAAAATTGCCGAACTCACAGAAGTACCCGTCAACATTCTCGACCTCGACGATTACACCACCGCTCAAGTCCGTCTCGTTGAAAATCTTCAACGCGAAGACCTCAACCCAGTTGAAGAAGCGAGTGCGATAATTTCACTGCTTGCAATACAACTTCACAAACAAGAAAGTGAAATTACAAGCCACTTCTATAAAATGCGTAATGCATGTGACAGAGGTGACGATTCCCAGAAGGAAAACGTTTTCTCCCAACCAGAGAGTATCGCAATTCAAGAACTCTTCAAAACCCTAGGGCGCCTGACATGGGAATCATTCATTAAAGTTCGCTTACCATTACTCAACTTACCAGACGACGTATTAAAAATACTCAGTAGTGGTAAATTAGAATATACAAAAGCGCTAGCAATATCTAGAATCAAAGACCCAGAACAGCGAGCATCATTATTAGAAAAAGCAGTTGCCGAAAATTTATCATTGTCAGCAATAAAAAATCTGATTCGCGAACTCTCGGCGCCTGCAACAAGTAATAATGATGTAACTCTTAAAGAACGCTATAAAACCCTATCAAGCCAATTTCTGAAAGCTAAATTGTGGGACAACCCCAAAAAGCGTAAGCAACTAGAAAAAATGCTCGCCACCATCGAAACCATGCTAAACGAAGATTAACAACGGATAGAACGGATGTAACGGATGGGTTATTTTATAGAACAAAAATTTGTTCCTAACTGATAAATTATCCGTTACATCCATTTATCATTTATCATCCGTTGGCGGGATATCTATCTTAAGATAGTAAGCATAGTTACTTACCTCTCCTAAGATTGACGGTGGAGGTTCTTTATCTTAAATATTTGTCATGAATCCCACAGTTCAAATTAATCGGCGCCTCCTGAACAGTTACATCAAATAGGTTTAAAATCATACTGGTCTTGCCCGTCTTTGTTGGCGGCAATTTTTTCAACTTTACCTATGACACCAAATTTGGAGTTTGCATCAATTTTACGGTCGCCCTCTTCAAATCTGATATTGTCATTGAAGGCGCCTTGTGCAGAAAAGCCAGGAGCAGATATAATTCTCTGTAAATCTTGGCGAATATTTTCTTTTGAGTTTTGTAACTGCTGAGTTTTATCTAATGCTGTGGTAATTACTTTAGTTGCATCATATGTTGTAGCAGTGCGCCAGTTGATAGGAGCATTTCCCCAAAAAGCTTTAGCTTGTTTTTCAAATTCGGTTGGCTGTTGACGATTTCTTAACCAATGTACCGCAATAACTAAATTTTTAGATTTTTCCTTTAAATCTAAGGTGTCTGAGCTATACATTGTATCTCCACCTAAAACTTGAATTTTATCACTGTCATTCAAAGCTTTTAATAAATCCAATGCTTTTGGAGACTCATTTGAACCAGGTACTACTAACAAAGCTCCTGCTTGACCTCTAATTGCATTTAGACAATCAGTTGGGTCAAAAGTACTACTATTAAAAATACACTTCATATTGTCATTGAAATAAAGACTTTTATCATTTAATTTGCTTATAAAGTCGTTCCGATAAAGCTTACTATATTCGGAATTATTACTATAAGCAATAGCAAATTTTTGATTAACGTTATTTTTCCAGTAATCAAATAATGTGTCAATGGCAACCATATCATTTGCTGGAGTGCGAAAAATATATTTACCTAAAAAATATGTGCGAGGATTTTTAACTGAGTCTCTAACCGCAGTACTAATAGGAGATATTGCCACTATTCTATTTTCGTCGTATACACCACCCGCTTTGGCTGTTGTGTTACTGGTAGAATGACCAACGACTGCTAGAAAATCTTGTTGAACTATTTCTTGAGCAACTTTGGTTGCTAAATCATCTTTACTTCCATCTCCAAAAACCGCTACCTGTAGCATTCTATTTTTGATTCCGCCTTTACAGTTTACTTCGTTTTGGACTTGTGCTACTCCTCGCAACATTTCTAAGGCAATATCAGGTTTAGCTGCTTCAGTAAAACTAAGTGGAATTACAACAGCAATTTCAAGAGGATTATTTTGAGATTGTGGTAAAGTGCATTTATTATTATGTACATCAAGTTTTTGACTCAGAGATTTAAATTTACTTGAATATTCTTCTTTGGGGTAGTAGCTGATAGCATTATTTAAATAAATTCTTGCTTCTGGGTCATTTGGATTGTTTGAAAGTGATGTCGAAAAATAATTAATAGCTTCATCTAATTTCAACATTGCAGAGCTTTTATCGTTTTTTAACAAGTCTAGTGCTTCTTTGAAAGCTTTGGCGCCGTTTTCTCTGGTATTATTGTTATTGTTTAAAACGGTAAAAAAGTTTTGCCCGTAGCTTGATAAACTTACTTGTGCTTGTGCTATTGGTGTCTGAACTAGCGTTTTAATCGTAGGTATTGGTATTGGTGGCACCGGATTTGTTACAATTTTTGGATGATTTTGTAAAAGTAAAATTAAAACAAACGACAAGAGGGATAATGCCATTAAAGCTAATAAAAGCTTCGTGCGACGAGAAGTACTAGCAACAAAACGTTTAATACTAGATAGCCATGAAATAATTTTTGACCTTTTAGACCACCGTAGTGGTTCGGCATTACGATTTTGATAAATAACAGGTAGCCAAGAAGCACATGGGTAACGACCTTCTAATGCTTCTAAACGTTCACAAGCTTCTCGCACTGCTGAATACAGTGATTTTCCTGTGGTAAAACATTCTAAAAAATATTGTAAAAATTTGCGTGCTACTTCATCGGGCACTAGTTCCCGCATTACAATAATTTGCGGTACTTTAACGTTATCTAGAACTGCCGCTAAACCAAGTCCATCACAAGAATTAAAAATAGCTAACTTTAAACCCTTTTTGACTGCTTTCTTTAAACTTTGCTTTAAATCCCTAAGCGATAAATGCTCTGTATCATTAATCGCTAATTCTCCACTTTTTAACCCTGGATGGCTAGAACTATGACCAGCAAAGAATAATACATCCCACTTTTGGTTCCAAAGCTCGTCACTCAATTGTTCTCTGGTTGGTTTTGTGATTTGTGTAACTTCTGCCCCTTTCGCTCTTAAACTATTCAATAACTGTTTATCTTCTTTTAGCTTTAGTCCCTCATCGCTACCACCGAACACAGCCAATATTCTCACTGGATATCTTAGCGGTGGATTCGCTGGAGTATCTTGAAGACTTAATGCAAAATATGTATTTTCCCGATTTTCAAATAAATCCCACAAATGCCAAGGTAGCTTTTTTAAACAAGCACTATCTATTTGCGAATTACCAATTTGGGTATTATTTTTCTGAATGTTATCAAAGTGAAATATAACCCGAAAAAATTCATCGCTTTTAAAAGTATTCTCTATTTTCAGCCTTATTTCTTGCCAACCAAACTGAGCCAACCATAAAATAAAGCTGTCTTGCAATCTCTCTGCTGCTGTCTGACAGTCTTCCACTAACGAACAATTCGTAATTTGAGCAGGGGGCATGGTAATAGGAGAGAACTTAAACTCGCTCCCTAGTTGGTGGTACGATATGGCAAACTCTTCATATAACCTAGGTATATCTGGCGCCGCAGGTACATTAAAATGATAATCAAAATCATTTGTTCCCTTACGGATGCGTAAATCAACTCTAAATCCTCCATCAAAGCTGCCGCTATTAATGATAACTATAGCTAAGTTGCTCATATTACATATATATAGGTATTTAAAGGCACTGGTCTTTTGGAGAGATTATATATATGTATCTATTTTATAGACGTATTGCTTGTACTGTAGCTATTTTCTTAGAGTTAGATTACGTATTTTCAGGTAAAAAGAGACTGATTTGTCAAGGTTTGTTGACAAATCAGTCAAATTATACTTACCTATCAAGATGAAAGTGTTATGTGCATGTTTTAAAGTAGGGTGCGTGACACCACGAAAAAACTTCAACTAACGCTATAAGACCTGTGGTGTCACGCACCAAGTCCTAATTGTAACTTCAACTAACGCTATAAGACCTGTGGCGCCACGCACCAAGTCCTAATTGTAACTTATAACAACGCTATAAGACCTGTGGCGCCACGCACCAAGTCCTAATTGTAACTTCAACTAACGCTATAAGACCTGTGGTGTCACGCACCAAGTCCTAATTGTAACTAACGCTATAAGACCTGTGGTGTCACGCACCAAGTCGTAATTGTAACTTCAACTAACGCTATAAGACCTGTGGTGTCACGCACCAAGTCCTAATTGTAACGAATATTTATGGTGCTGTGGCGCCACGCACCAAGTAACGAATAGTTTATCGTGCGTACATTTTTAATTCACTCTAAGAAGAGTGAACACGTTTACCCTCAAAATGGTAACTTTTGGTAACTTTCCCCACAGTCTACTTTTCGTCTATCCAAACACATTAAGTGATACCTCCATTCCCGGTTTTCTGCCATTAGTGCGGCGTCCGTAATAGGCACTATTTTGATCAACTTGTCAAAAATTGGAAGTAAGCACCGCGAACATAAACAACCGGGACCGGCTTCACGCCGCACTAAAAAACTAACGTCAGTACATCTAATTTGATTCATTTGTTCTAGTCAATTCACGAAATAGCATTTTTATAGCTTTAACCGCAACGCGCGAACGAATCAAGCGCACTGGTTTACCGCTTAATTTTTCTTTATCTAAGTACTCACAGAGTAATTTAATTACCTCGGTATCACGGCGCCGCGACCTTGGTTCAAGTGCTGTAAATACCCACTGCCAAAGCGCTTTACGGCATAGCTTCGAGCCATTGTGAGTCTTTGTGCCGCGCTTATCACCCGATGATTCTTGTACAGGCGCCATGCCCAATACTTTCTGAAATCGTCGTAGTGATAAATGGTGTTTGGTAGGTTTCCCTGAGTTGCGTCCTCTGCATATCCGTATCTCTGGCTTACCATCTACCAAGAACTGTTCGATTGGGTAAATGTAAGCGATTACTACCCACTGCAATCGCTCACCAAAATTAAATACCCCAAACACTTTTTTGTAGTGTTCAAAGCCAGCATCATTCAATAATTCCCGTAATTCTTGCTCAACTAACACTTCTTGACGTTGTAATGAGCAAATTATTTTTGCTCGTTCGCGTGTAGACGTTTCAATGCCTGTACCAATGCTTTGGGCGTATAGATAATCGTACTTTTTAGAATTACGCTCCTGGGCTATCCAACCCCACAACAGAGGGACTAAACCACTGGCGCCGCGCTTAGATTCAACTAATGCGACTTCTGGAAACTGCCACGCTAATTCCTGACGCAACTTATTAATTACAGGTGATTGAACGCGGTTAAGGTGTTCTAGTCTAAAAACTAATTGCCTAATTTTGGTGATAGTTTCGTCGTAGCCAGCTACAAATCTATTCGGTTGTTCGAGGTAATCGAAATAGTAACAAGCAAGGGCAAGAGCATCGGCGTTATCGTCTTTGTCTGGTAAATTTAATTGATATGCCCGGTAGTGGCGTAATTCCTTGTGCCCGACGAATAACACCTTTACTCCCGCGTTGGCTAGGTGGTGTTTCCAGATATGCGAGTAATTGTTCCCGGTCGGCTCAAGTATTGCTATGTCGGGTTTGAGTGCGAGTAACTCCTTTATTCCCGATTTGTTAGCGTGTAAATTTAGGAAGTTACATTTGTAATAATAGTTACGTGGTTCGTTAGGCTTTTGATTGATTAGACATGCAGAAACAGAGGCTTTGCTAACGTCAAGCCCTAAAATTCTTAATTGTTTTGTCATGGGTTACGGTGGAACGTAAATTAATATGCTGCGAATGCCTGCGAATCACCCAAAAGCCCGTATAGAGCTTAATTCACTCTCAAGACAGCAGGTTATCAGTATCAACCAGTAACCGAGCTTGCGAATTAAAAAAAGCGATAGCTTGCTTCTTCCTAAAAACCCTAAATTACTTTTATTGATACTGGCGCCTTAGTTGCCCAAGTCGCTACACTGCTATAGAGGGCAGTGTTTCGCCGGCGGGACACCCGGCTCGTCAGGCGATACTATAACGGGTCGAGTGCTATTTCAGAAGCAAGTTTCAACCAAGCAGAAATAGCCTCTACAGAGTTTATATTTTTGGTGTCTTCCCTTAACCTGGTAAGTGTACCGTTACCATCGTCTTGCCAGCATGGCGCCATAATGTAGTGTTCAAAGTAGTAACGTATCAGAAATATTTGGGTTTCATTTGGAGGGACGGTAGCATGTTTAGTTACAAATTCGAGATATGCGAATATTGCATTTTCTAACTGTCCGCTTTGTTCATCCCTCCAATACAAAGGGACTCCCATAGGTGGACTATAAAAGTTTGGAATCGGATTTTCTTTCATTGCATCAGCCCAAAAATTAGTTACCATTCAGACCCGCAGTTGTAGCACTTTCTTGGTTCATCGGTACTTGGGGAATCATCGTAATACCCACAAACAGGACATATGTCGTCTGTTTCTTCATAGTCCGGGTCATCTTTGTCATATGCCCAATATTCCCCACAGGTTTTACACTTGTAAAACCGATACTCTAGGTCGTAAACAACTGTAGATGTGCCGCATTTTTTGCACCCCGCAGGAGTATTCATAACTTGAACCCTCTATTTTTTAAATAGTTGTCAAGGTTCCCATTCGTTGTGTCTTCATAAGTTGCTATTACTATTTCAGATTGCTGCGGTTGAACCGTTCGATAGTCCACGGCTCTAGCCCTAACGCCACGGCGCCTAAACTCCCGCTGCACTTCCACTAAGTCAAGCGCGCTTCTGTAGTCAGCTAAGTCTTGCGGGAGGCACGGATAGATTATTTCATCCATACCGCTATTTTCCCGAAGTATTCTTAAGATATTTTCTTTGGCTTGCTGTATTGGTGGTTTCACATTCATTGCTCCCATTAAAAAGGGGGGCAAAATGCCCCTAAAAATTATTCTCTCAACTGTTCGAGCAGTTGCTTACCCGACTGGTAACGATTACCGGAGCAACCCAAAATATCTTTAATGATTTTGGAATCGCTCAAACCCGCTTCAGCACAGGCTTTTACGGCTTTTTTTAGTGCTTCTAAATCTTGGTTCGGGGGCGAATCTTGGAGCTGAAATGCTTGCTGTGCGGTCGTTTCAGGCGTTACCGATTTTTGATCAACCGGGGGCATGAGTAACCGTTGTGTAACCGATTTCATTTCCCGGTAAGCAGGTAATTTACACGGTTCGTCGTCGAGCAAGCAGTGCGAACGGTCGAGTTTTAACCACTCAATTAGGTCATCACGCTTGAGCGATTTTGCGTGTGCAACCGCTTTTTTACCTAACCGTAAACGGTAAAAAGCATCAGCTAAATCAGCCTTCCCCTCAATTCCCCAAGCTGCTACACGGTCGTATTGAGAGAGAAGTACTGTAAATCGTCGAGCTTTGCGACCTCTACGCGCGTGGCGTTCGAGCCATTCCCCCGATGCCTCGACCTTGGAAACTAGCTCTGGGTATTCCTCACAGATAATCACCTTTTCTGTTCCACTCAATGCAGCTTCACCCTTTTCGTTGCGTAACTGCATCTGGCTTGATAGGTCTTCAAGGTCGGCAAGCATCCCTTGATTAATGCTTTCCCAGTCCTCACCCTTCCCGATTACCTCTAAACCTGCCCAATCGTCGGGGGTTCCCTCGCATTCGTATACCTTCACCCTTCCACCAACTGTGTAAGCGAGGTACTGAGCAATGGTGCTTTTACCCGTGCCCATTTCCCCAATTATCATCAGCTGTTTACCCTCAATCGCGGTGATGATATCGGTAATGGGTGTTACTTCCCCAACCTCGACAACAGAAGCATCTATATATTTAGCTTCTGTTATTCCCATATGGGGGAGTTGTTCGTAAATTTCGAGTAGTCGATATGTACCCTTTTCGGTCTGGTCAACAACTGCGATAACTACCTTGCAGCTAATACGGACGGTATTAAGCCCGAACAGCCAAACAGAAAAACATACTCTACCAACCGCCCAACCAAAAAACCTATCAAAATCTTTCAGGGACGGGAGTTTTAAATCCACCCATTCAATACGACGTAAGCGGTTATTTTCCATAAATCACCCCGTCACGAAATCCCTTATATTCGGCGTTACAGGTGTTTAATTTATCCTGTAATTCGCTTTTCCCAATCTGTAGAAATGTAGTAGCAGCAATGGCCGCTACTACTAAATACAAAGTAGTAGCGTCATTCATTAGCTTTGCTTATCCCTTGCTGTATTCAATATTGTTTCCCGCTGTTCATTGGTAAGCTTGTCCTCTCCGCATGGGATGACTTCCAAATGCGTACCAAGTCGATACAGCGCATCGTCTTTAACAGCTTGAGAATCATTAGAATCGTGGATTTGTAGTTGCTTTTCTGTGTATTTATCTGCCATATTTAGGTAACTCCCAGTGAGTGAACGAGTAGTCGGCATAGCGCATCAATCATTATGCCGACTTGGAATTTTCGCTATTACTAATAGGTTTGAAGTTGAGGTAATTAACTCGGTAAACCCGACCTCCACCCGTTAAAAACGGCTTACCGTCAAGCAACCTTGCAGCTTTTGAACAGGTGACTTTAATCATCACGTCGTTACCGTCCTCGACTGTTGAAAATAGTTCGTACAAGTCGAGTGCGCTAAATTCCGCAGGCGAACGATTTATAGCTACCTCAATAACACCTTTATTGGTGTCTTTGGCACTACTGGCTATAGGTAAACCAGGTAGATACCGTGCCTTCTTAGGCTTTTTATCTGGCTTATTACCGTTGCTTACCAAGTCTTTACTGCCATTTAAAGCGGTGGATTCAGTCATTTAACTTATTGAATACCTCCTGTGTTAATGGTGTTTACTGAGGTTTTTTTATTTAATCCATTGCTTGCAACGTAGACAATGCAAGGGTTTTAACTGTTTTAATGCTTTCAGTGTATAGACTCGCTGCGGGATAAACCACTAGTCAGCGGACATCAGTCCTATACAAATTGTTTCATTAATCTTACACACAGTCTTGTGTAAGATTGAAATTATGATAACATCTTGTGTAAGATTATCAAGTCTTGTTGTGTAAGAAATGTTAAACTTCTTGTGTAAGATATGGAATCAACTTTAAATAATGAAGAAAAAGCACGGGAGATACGACGAACCGAAGGAGAGAGTGAATATGTCGCTGACACTTACAGCTATAACTCACCTAGACTTGAAGGCGTCACAGATGGGATTGAGCCGCTCCGAGCTGATAGAAACGATAGCGAGAGAAAACTCTATACCGAAAAGTCAAAAGCTGTTACTGGGAAAGTCATCGACCAACTTATAAGTGAGTGCGTAATCCAGATTGAAGCAAAGAAACAAGAAATAAAGCAGCTTGAATCTAAGTTTTCTCAACTAAAGTCATTACGCAGTGAGCTAGTAGAAGACGAAAATCAAAGCTTATAACCGCCGGTCAAGAGACGCGGCGGTTTGTTTTATTGCAAAAAAAAACCAAAAAAGCATCTCTAGAGAACGTGAAGGGAGCAGCTTTAATGGTTTTTGTTTCTTTTAACTTATTTCTATTATGCCAAAAACATCAACAAAACAAAAGAACCTTTGGACTGAACAGCATGAAGTTTTCTGCTTAGAAAACAAAGTACCCCACGCGGCTCAAAGATTGTGGCAATGGCTACTGTGGGAGGCAAAGCTTACTGAAGAAGTAGAGCCAGACTTGACAGATTTTAACGCATGGATAGAAGAGACACGCGGTAAAAAATATGCGAACCAATACCTAAAGAAAATGTTTGAGTTACTGAAGTCTTTAGGGGTAATTGGTGTACTAAAAAAATTCTGTTGGAAGATATACCGAGTTGTTATTCGACCTCTCGAATGGGTGCAACCACTTAAGAAAAAAAAGTTACAAAGTGGAAACTCTAGTTACAAAACAGAGGCATCAAATGATTGCAATGCGGCGGTCGCCTCTTTGCAGCAGCAGCATTCTGACTTAAAGCTTAATCAAGAGACGTTGGCAGAAAATGATATTAATTTTGATACTAAGGAGACTGAAGTATTGAGCAGGCCTCATTGGGAGATAAGAGCATCTATTGTCTTATTTCAGATTAGACAAGCTAGGAAACATATCGAAAATCCTGAAGGGTGGATGAGGGAATGTCTACGTAATAGGTATTGGGAATCACGTCGTAACTACCTAGCAATTGTATTCAAAGCCTCTGGATTAACACCTTATGATGATATTACTGGGGTGTCTCTAGATACAATGTTTGAGGAATTAGACTCATTGCAACAAAAAACCCTCTAAATATAGAGGGCATTCAACATAAAACCTTAACTTCGATTGTTATATGAATAAACCTAAAAGGAAAGTTAAAGCAGGACAGTTTGAGGAGAGTCCTGGACAGATACCTTTGTTTAATGTTTTACCCATTCACCCAATAACAACAGTACATGATACCTATTGGGATGAAATAGTTAAATCTGCACCCGAACACCTCGACAATAATGAGGACAGTGCTTTAACGCAAAACTCTATTCCATCTCAGGAAAGTGTTCGGGTGCAACTTCAAGCTCCACAATCTGCACCCGAACACTATGGGAGTAATGAGGGGGGTGTTTTATTGCAAAACTCCACTCCATCTCAGGAAAGTGTTCGGGTGCAACTTCAAGCTCCACAATCTGCACCCGAACACTATGGGAGTAATGAGGAGTGGGAGGCGCTACAAGTAAGCACTCTTTCAGATGAAAGTGTTCGGGTGCAATTTCTACCATCTAAAAATCTCAATCATCAACCACACGGTAAGAAAAAACCAGAATGTAAACAAGATACTCATTGGGTCGAGGTTTATTGGGTGAAGCGCGGACAGAAAAAACATTACTACTATCGCTATTGCTGGATGATTGGGCGTAAAACTAATAAACTACACCTTGGTTCGGTTTCATCGAACGATGGAAAGATGCGGCGCCGTGAAGTACTGGAATTAATTGATGCAGGTGCATTGCCTACAAAAATAGTGGAGTATGTAAAGAAGTCCAATAACTCTAGAAATTAATAAATAAGCCGACTACGTGGGGAAGTCGGCTTTTTTGACTTCATATCCTATGCTGATGATTATGCTGCTTTGTCAGCAATATTAGGAGTTTTACCGCACAATCCAAGCACTATTGCATTGGCCATATGTTCGGCTTCGTATAGTGCAATATCTCGCATCGAATCTATAAAACAACCCTCAACTAACACTGCTGGCATCGACGTACTACGAACTACGTAAAGATGTGAACCATCTTTTACACCTCGGTTGATAAAACCTAATGCGCTAATTTCATTCACAATTTTTTGAGCAAGTCTACGACCGGGCAAGCTCATTGCAAATACTTCTGTACCATTAGCTCTACCGTTTGCGGCATTGAAATGTAGGGATACATATATATTAGCTTTGGCGTCGTCGGCCGCGTCGCATCGTTGTTGTAGGGAGTTGGTAATCCCAGCACAATTCTTGGGTCTAACCTCTATAACCTCATGTCCCAATAATTTCAACTTTTGAATAACTAAGGCGCCTGTTTCGTTAATCAAGTCTTCCTCGTCTCTAATGCCAGAGGCGCCTCTATCTCTACCTACACCATGTCCTAGGTCAATTGCGTATTTCATCTTTATCAATTCCTTAAATTAAAGCTATAGCGTTAGTGATTCTACTGGCTTCGATTTCCACGTATCCGTTCAGTGCTTTTAAATCTTGATGCCCGGTTATTTTTTGCAGTGTGTAAAGGTCAACTCCCTTGCTATGGAGTTTAGTAATGAACGAGCGCCTGGTGCTATGGGTAGATATCCCCTTGTCACCAAGTCCCGCGCGTTCGGTAGCGGTTCGCAGTATTTTATCTGCAAGCCTCAAGTTGATATGAGCTTCCGGGTTTTGAGCGGGAAATAAATAGCCGCTACTACTCACAGTTTTGTATTGCCTCAGTATTTCTTTTAGCGTTGGGTGAGTAGGAACCTGACGTGTTTTGCGTTTACCGTCGGGTGATGCCTTACGGGTTACAGCCCTAAAAGTAATAATTTCGAGCGGTTTACCGTCGGGCTGATAAATATCTTCAAACTTTAGTTGAACCAATGCACCCCACCTTTCACCCGTGAACCAGGCCAAATCTAAAAGTAATTGGTACTTTTTATTTTTGATTTGAGAACGAATTTTAAAATACTCACCATCGGATAGAATCGCGGCTTGTCCATTGCGGTTATTCTTTGGCATAAGGATTATTCATTGCAGTCCGGTTTAACCTCTGCGAAAGGTTATTCCGGTATCTTTTTTTTTGAGCTAATAAGCGTAATCGCTGTATTCTATATTTAGCAATACTTTCACTGCATCCGTAAAGTACCGGATTTACATAAAAGCGGCAGTTTACGCAATCTTTAATATTCTCTAAATTCAAAGAGTAATTATTAAATTAACCTTGACTCAAATGGCAGAACCTACACTTACCCAAGTCTTTGGAACCAACGCAACCCAAGATGCTACTACTATTACTATTTATAAGGCTGATTTAACTGGACTAACTGCTACCGCGAACAACTCAGCAGAATCGATACTAGCTGCAATTGATTTAAAAGCTTCGAGCTATTTAACTCAGACTAATCAAGACTTGAACCCTGACCAAAGTATTGTAATTGAGCAAGGTACTGGCAGCATAACAACACGAAACAATTTAAATTACCGCGAATACAATCTGACAATTACGTTGAGTAAATTAGATACTCAGTCAGCAATCGACCCTAATGACTTTTAATTATGCAGCTAACCTTACAAGAATTATTTGGTGAGGGAAGCTACCAGGATATTAATAAGGTAGTGATAAATAAAAACTCATTGCCTTTATTGATTCCTAATAGCAATAACTCAGCACAGGCATTATTTGCCGCATTGCTTGAAAAAGCACGAGTTAATTATCATGCTCAATTGTCAACTGGTACTACTACATTAACCATCGACGGTTACGAGCCTATTGAGTACGATGCTTCTGTCAATTATGACTTTTTGAACGTTTATTACTCTAGAAACCAGATAAATACTGATACTTTTAACTTTATATACAAAGTAGTTATTAGAGAGCTAATTTAATGGAAGTTAGATTATTAACAGAGGCTACCTCCGCAGAAGATACAGATTGGATTTACTTGCAAAAAATAAATGGATTACCTCGCAAGATTAAAAAATCTAATTTAGTTCCACCAGTCCAACCGCAAAGTACAGCGATTTTAACTAGTGCAACAATTCCATCAAATCCACAGCAAGGAACTAGATGGAATGAGTTGGACAGTAATAGTAATATCCTTGAAACTTGGAATTACATAAACAATCGCTGGGTATCTGATGAAAAGAAATTTATATTAGATAGTGTCACAAATTTAGGTAACGGAGCTTTTCATGTTATACCACTCAAGTTAAATCATCGATATTTAATTAATAAAATTGATGTTGCTATTTTTTCTAATGGAAGTTTCAATTCTAATGATTTTTGGAGTCTTTTTATAGAGCATCAGAGAAATAATAGCTCTGTTGTTACTTCTGTCTTAAACAGGGTTTATAACAGCAATATTAGCAGCTTTAAATACTCTTATACTTATCCACTCAATCTAGAAATCAATCCAACAAATACTACTAGTTTAAATTTCAATGATGGTACCAATAGTAGTCAAGTACTGAACGTTCGATTTTCAAGAACGGCAGGGGTACAGAATACAGGTATTGCTTATTGTGTTGAAATTTTTTACAGGCTGATTAGATTATGAATGTTTACTGTGACGGTAGCGCGGCGGCTGAAATTTTATTTTCACTCACTGGAGGTAGAGAAGGGAGGTTGATATCTTACGCGCCTCCGGTTGTTATCGACTACGGGCAAGACGGATACATATTGAGTATCTCAGAATTTTTTAATCCAGATGGTAATCCAATAATTACAACTTTAGCAACGCTTTTTATCAAAGCTAATGAAAAAAGCAATGGAGGGTATGATTTTTTTGGCACTGAGGGAATATATAGTACTTGGTATGATTCAGAAATAGAGCTAGTACAAGTAGGAATTGCCTTTAAACGTCAATTTACGATGTTTAAAAAATACTATCTATTGAGCGATGGTAGTTTTGTTAAATCTGAATTGTTTTATCAATCAGCATTGGTAGAAGATTTTCAGATAACAACTTCGTTTAAAAGAAATAATTTATTGTTAATTACTGACAATGAGGGTGTTCTTTATGCTTACGAATACCCTGAAGGATTCACTCCTGCATGGCAAGTTAATTGTATTGGATGTAACGAGGGTGAATGTGCTGGCAGCGATGGTAAAGGGGGTGTAACTTGTATGGATTGTGTGCAGATGGATAGAGATATACAGCAGATTAAAAAAACCCTAAGCAATTAAAGTTAAATATGGCTGTACCAGATAACGATGTAAAAAAGCTTTACCAGCAGATTAACGAGCTTAAAGCGATAGTTAGTAAATATGAAGGTAGGTTAGAAGCAGTTGAAAAGTATATTGTTAAATTGAATGAATATGGGAAAAAGCGTGACAAACAGCTTGGTAATTACATGAGGAATCAATCAGTTTTTTTTAATGAATTATTTGATAGCGTCGAAACAGTACTTAGTATAGTAAAAGGGTTTTTACCATGAAATACGCTATACCAGACCCTTGGGTAAGTGATACTAACCCTTTTGATTTTGACATTGAAGGAGAGGGTAGGAGAAGACAAGCTAACGCAAGAGGATTAAACAAAGTAAAGCCCAATGCAGCCCAAAAAGCAGCGACTAGGAGAGAGATTGCTAAGTGGCGGGAAGCTGCTAAATTAAGTAGGGAGTTTAACAAATTCAAAAAAGATTATGGCAAGGCACAGCACGAAATTAAAAAGTTTCAAAGGTCTACTACGCAAACAGTGACTAGGGTACAAAAAGTACTTAAACCAATACAAGATACTATTAAAAAAGTACCAGCATTAGAAAAAGCAGGTAAGGAAGCTACTAGAGTAATTGATGCGATTAAAAAGAGTCAGTTTGCTAAAGTTAGCAAAGCTTTTGGCTCTAAGATGGCCGGATTGTCAGGCGCCGCTAGTTTAGCTTTTGGCTTGGCTGGTGTAGGTCTAGGGTTAGCTAACCTAAAGCTAAACGAGATAACCGACGAAACACAGCAAAACCAACTTGATTTGTATGGTAGAGAAATAGGTAAACAATTACAAATACTTATTAAAAACACTCTAACTATCCGAAATCTAGAAAAGCGTACTGCTGCTAATGATGCTGCCATTGACGTAATGAGTGCCGCTATAGGTGAAAAAACTCGTTATATTGATAGGGTTATTAATGAGTTTCAAATTAAAGTAGAAGGTCAAAAAACTATTAATGATAAACAAGGTGAGTTGATAGTCAACCTTGTAAAAACGGTTTTTACAGATATTGCGCCGACCGTTAGTCAACAGAAAACAGAGGTTAAAAATTTACAAGCTCAAGTTAAAGCGTTAGGTGGTAGTCGCCAACCAAATCAACAGAATAATCAGTCTCAGATTAATCAGTTAAATACTAAGGTCAACAATGTAGAAAAAAAAGTTGAGCAAAATGTTAAAGATATTGAGCAACTAAAGAAAGTTCCTAACTTACCAGGTAATATACTTCAAAAAGTGCAAGACGCTGTAAGTACTGCTAGCAACGCTTTAGGTAAAGCTAGTAAGCTTGAAAAGGAGATACCAGGGATTATAACTAAATTAGTTGACGGTAAGGTTACAGAAGTAGTGCAAGCTACTAACAAAGTGCTTAAAGATGAACTTGGTATTGAAATTACTAAAAAGGTTGACAAGGATAATTTAGTAACTGAAATCAAGCAACGTAATGGTGAGGTTATCAGGGTATTAGAACCAGCGATTAAAGAGGCGACTAAGCAGATTGTTGACCAGAAAGTAAAACCTCTAGAGGTAGTGAGTGAAAACGTAAGTGCAGCAGTTGGTAATATTTTAGAAATTGTTGGCGGTCATGGTAAAAAAATCAATGACCATACTAAAAGGATAGATAGAGAGGAAATCGACAACAATAAACAAGCTATTGATATTGAGATACTTAAACAGAAAAATAGAGAGCTTGATAAAAAAATAAGGGAACAAGAAAAGGTGAACCAAGAGGGTAATAAAAAGTTAGACGATTTATTAAAATGGTCGCTAGGAATACCTCCAGCACTGGCATTAATACCCCGCAAAACGGCTGACTTGGTTAATCCCAATATTCCATCCAAAAACGATATTAAAAATATAGTGAAGGATAATACACCGCAGTCTAGCTGTAGGTTTACAGAGGTACCCATATATGATGCAGCGAACCGCGTCAATACGCATACAAGCGCGCTTGACGTGGTGCAAACAGGGCTGATAACAGCCAATACCGCAATATCAAATACTATTAATGACAAATTAGGTGCGGCGATTCCAGGCGGTGGGATTGGAGGCTCTATAAAGCGAATATTTGAAAACTCTGTTGTTGACAGAGCAATTAATATTTACGCGCTGATTTTATCCTTTCATAATGCGGCTATGCTTTCTAATTCTTTATTTCAAAGTATCCTTAGTGCTGGTGATTTAATTCTTCAAGCATTAGGCTTTAAAGTCAAGGATGCGGAAGGAAATGAAACAGATTTGAACCAAGCAGCACGGATACTTTGGCAACAATTTTTAACTAGTATATTTGGTGCCGAGACTGTTAAGCAAATTAACGAGAATTGGGCACGTTGGAATCGTATATATCAAAGTGCAGCCAATTTACTAAGTCTTACACAGTCGATGTTTGACAGTTTAAGGAGTGTTTTGGAAGTTACTTCAAAATACACAGGACAAATCGGCAACGCACTTAAATCTGCGGGTGTCGTATTCGACAATTCCTATGATTGGATGAGCGAGAAGTTATCAAGCGCGCGCGGACGATTAGGTGCTTTCCAAAGATTTTCTGAAGGTTTAGAAAGTGCTGAGAACATTACATCTAATGTCGCCTCTGTCGCTGGCTCAGTTGTATCGGTACAGTCCGAATTAAATGAGTTTAAACAAGAGCAAGATAATTTTACTAAAGCAGTTACAAACCAGAAAGACGAAAAAGATAAATCAGAAAAAGCTAGTACTGAGGCTAGTAAATCACCATCTATATCAATAGTTCAGGAACGCAACCCAAGTAGTTAAATATATGACATTACCCGCAAATTTCAATAAGTGGAGACACTTTCTAAGTGTCGTAACACAGATTCAAAACCGTATTGTTAAAGAAGATTTTCGAGACGTTAGTGATGATGAAGAATGGCAGCCAACTATCGGGACTCCTAGAGCTTCATTACGTACTGCTTGTACTATTCAGGCAACCGATTCTCAGCCAATGGTTATTTTAAAATTGGTTTTGTATTACATAATTTTGCGTAAAGCGCAGGATTTACAAATACCTTACTACGGGATACCAGCAGGTGCGCTACAGGCACAGCGTAAATTTAGACCCCAAGTAACGCTTTACTTTTTACAAAGTGCTTTGACTGTTGGTAAAAACGAAACGCCTGTAACGGGTGAAATATCATGGCGTATTATGAACGAAACAAGCGAAAGTTTAACTAAATCAGAAGTTGAACGCATTGCCAACTTAGTCAAACTCAATTTTGGTGGTACTACACCTTTTACTTGGAAAAAGGGCAAGGTACTTGTTTCTTATACAGACTGGAACCAGGGCTTACAACTACAGCTATTGTGCAGGACAGATGAAGAAGGGGAACGTGTTATACGCGAAGTACTTAAGGTACACGGAGCATCATTCATTAGTAAAAAAATGAACGTAGTAACAAACGCCGACCCCACCGATAAATACCCCACAACACCGGGTAACGAAGTAATTCTAGGAGAAACTATCAAGCAACAGCGAGAACGTCCGAATGAGGACGTAATTTTTCAGTATGCGACCTTAACCCTACACGGTCGCCCACGTCCCGTACATTTGTACGACAGAACCCTAAGATTGTCTGATTGCGTTGTGCGCTAATACCCTAAAAATTCCTAGAAGGGTTTAACCTGTCTAGGAATTTTTGGGGCTTGCGGGAATCTGAAACCCTTTGATACAAAGGATTCAACTACTACAACAAGCTTTTATTATTCTTCATGGCAAACGAATATACTACCGTTAGTATGGATATCGGGTCAAACCGAACGGTATCCATCCAGATGAGAAAGGATATCGCTACATACTTTGGCTTTACCGCAGCTACAACCACAGAAAATACAGTTACACGACGCCGCAAAGCCCATACTCGTGGGGTATATGGTGGTTTAGCTGATACCTCAGCAACGACAACCAACGTAGAAGCCTCTACTTGGATTGCAGTTAAAAAAGCTGCGGAGATTGGTTCTGGTAAAGCTGTTAAAGTCCCTACAAAACTTAAAAATGCCAAAGGTGGAACTCGCTACGTTACCCTCCGTTTTCCTGGTAACGCGAACGTAGCAAGTATTTCAGACTTTTTGTATACCTCAACAGTTGAAAAACGTCCCGAATTTTTCATTATGCCTAGCGGCGCCAAATATCCAGTGGTCAATATCACTGGGGACGTCAACCCAGGTGAAGGTGATACACCTCCACCAGCTTAAGCTAAGTGATAATTGATACTCAAAACCCCGACCTATGGGAGTCCGTGTGGTCGGGGAGTTACGAGCAGCAACCTGTACCGGGAGAGTTAACCCGCTTTTATCCGATTGCGACTATAAACGTCCCAATATTATTAACCTCTCCGGTTATTCTTGTTAATTGCACAAGTGTTAATGCTCCCCTCAACTGGAAATTTGCAGGTTACTTACGTCAGGTTATCCCCTCTCCCCTACTTATCGGCGCCGCGACAACCGCGAACACTCGACAAGAAAGAATTTATTTAAATCGGTTGTCACTAATTCAATTTGAGCGATTGGTTAGTACTTACCAACTGCTAATCGATATTCCTTACTGGATTATTGATGTGCAATTGAGCATTTTTGAATACGTTGGTATTGTTGCTGATACAATCCAGCGTCTGGAAACAATAGAAGCCAAAATTGACAACCTTAATTGATGGTTGATGATTTTGCTTTTTCAAGATATTTAATGGCAGCATCTATATTTTTATCAAGCTCGGTACTCGCAGATTCGTCCAATGATTTGGCGTATTTTACAGATTGCCGAGCTTTGTCTAAGCTTGCTTGAACTTTATGCAGTGAATGCCAAGGCAAATAATAGTCCCATGCGGGGCTAGGGTTAAAGTCGTCTTCCATCTTTCCACCTATTAAATTTTATAAATATACCATCATGATTGGGATTGATATAGCGGCCGCAGGCTTTGCACTTTGCGCTATTGGGATGTTCAGCAAACTTTTTGCATTTGTTCGTAAGGAAAGTAAAGACGCTGCAAGTGAACGTGCAATGTTACAAGGAGAATTGAAAATTATCAACTGGCGAATTATCCGAATTGAGCGAAACTTGGGAATCGAACAACTCCCAAGCGAAAAGTAACTACATGTCCAAATGTCCAAAATCAAAGACGTAGCCATTATAGCTACGTCTTTGTGTTGTTTAAACAAAGTCTGTTTCAATCCCTTACAGGGATTCGTTTGTGTTTAACCCCAAAAAGGGCTAGGGGAAAAATCTTCTTCCACCATAGAGTTTCAATCCCTAGCAGGGAGTTTTTGTGTTGCAACTCCCTAACTATACCATATTGGGGATTCACTCTAAGAAGAGTGAACACGTTTACCCTCAAAATGGTAACTTTTGGTAACTTTCCCCACAGTCTACTTTTCGTCTATCCAAACACATTAAGTGATACCTCCATTCCCGGTTTTCTGCCATTAGTGCGGCGTCCGTAATAGGCACTATTTTGATCAACTTGTCAAAAATTGGAAGTAAGCACCGCGAACATAAACAACCGGGACCGGCTTCACGCCGCACTAAAAAACTAACGTCAGTACATCTAATTTGATTCATTTGTTCTAGTCAATTCACGAAATAGCATTTTTATAGCTTTAACCGCAACGCGCGAACGAATCAAGCGCACTGGTTTACCGCTTAATTTTTCTTTATCTAAGTACTCACAGAGTAATTTAATTACCTCGGTATCACGGCGCCGCGACCTTGGTTCAAGTGCTGTAAATACCCACTGCCAAAGCGCTTTACGGCATAGCTTCGAGCCATTGTGAGTCTTTGTGCCGCGCTTATCACCCGATGATTCTTGTACAGGCGCCATGCCCAATACTTTCTGAAATCGTCGTAGTGATAAATGGTGTTTGGTAGGTTTCCCTGAGTTGCGTCCTCTGCATATCCGTATCTCTGGCTTACCATCTACCAAGAACTGTTCGATTGGGTAAATGTAAGCGATTACTACCCACTGCAATCGCTCACCAAAATTAAATACCCCAAACACTTTTTTGTAGTGTTCAAAGCCAGCATCATTCAATAATTCCCGTAATTCTTGCTCAACTAACACTTCTTGACGTTGTAATGAGCAAATTATTTTTGCTCGTTCGCGTGTAGACGTTTCAATGCCTGTACCAATGCTTTGGGCGTATAGATAATCGTACTTTTTAGAATTACGCTCCTGGGCTATCCAACCCCACAACAGAGGGACTAAACCACTGGCGCCGCGCTTAGATTCAACTAATGCGACTTCTGGAAACTGCCACGCTAATTCCTGACGCAACTTATTAATTACAGGTGATTGAACGCGGTTAAGGTGTTCTAGTCTAAAAACTAATTGCCTAATTTTGGTGATAGTTTCGTCGTAGCCAGCTACAAATCTATTCGGTTGTTCGAGGTAATCGAAATAGTAACAAGCAAGGGCAAGAGCATCGGCGTTATCGTCTTTGTCTGGTAAATTTAATTGATATGCCCGGTAGTGGCGTAATTCCTTGTGCCCGACGAATAACACCTTTACTCCCGCGTTGGCTAGGTGGTGTTTCCAGATATGCGAGTAATTGTTCCCGGTCGGCTCAAGTATTGCTATGTCGGGTTTGAGTGCGAGTAACTCCTTTATTCCCGATTTGTTAGCGTGTAAATTTAGGAAGTTACATTTGTAATAATAGTTACGTGGTTCGTTAGGCTTTTGATTGATTAGACATGCAGAAACAGAGGCTTTGCTAACGTCAAGCCCTAAAATTCTTAATTGTTTTGTCATGGGTTACGGTGGAACGTAAATTAATATGCTGCGAATGCCTGCGAATCACCCAAAAGCCCGTATAGAGCTTAATTCACTCTCAAGACAGCAGGTTATCAGTATCAACCAGTAACCGAGCTTGCGAATTAAAAAAAGCGATAGCTTGCTTCTTCCTAAAAACCCTAAATTACTTTTATTGATACTGGCGCCTTAGTTGCCCAAGTCGCTACACTGCTATAGAGGGCAGTGTTTCGCCGGCGGGACACCCGGCTCGTCAGGCGATACTATAACGGGTCGAGTGCTATTTCAGAAGCAAGTTTCAACCAAGCAGAAATAGCCTCTACAGAGTTTATATTTTTGGTGTCTTCCCTTAACCTGGTAAGTGTACCGTTACCATCGTCTTGCCAGCATGGCGCCATAATGTAGTGTTCAAAGTAGTAACGTATCAGAAATATTTGGGTTTCATTTGGAGGGACGGTAGCATGTTTAGTTACAAATTCGAGATATGCGAATATTGCATTTTCTAACTGTCCGCTTTGTTCATCCCTCCAATACAAAGGGACTCCCATAGGTGGACTATAAAAGTTTGGAATCGGATTTTCTTTCATTGCATCAGCCCAAAAATTAGTTACCATTCAGACCCGCAGTTGTAGCACTTTCTTGGTTCATCGGTACTTGGGGAATCATCGTAATACCCACAAACAGGACATATGTCGTCTGTTTCTTCATAGTCCGGGTCATCTTTGTCATATGCCCAATATTCCCCACAGGTTTTACACTTGTAAAACCGATACTCTAGGTCGTAAACAACTGTAGATGTGCCGCATTTTTTGCACCCCGCAGGAGTATTCATAACTTGAACCCTCTATTTTTTAAATAGTTGTCAAGGTTCCCATTCGTTGTGTCTTCATAAGTTGCTATTACTATTTCAGATTGCTGCGGTTGAACCGTTCGATAGTCCACGGCTCTAGCCCTAACGCCACGGCGCCTAAACTCCCGCTGCACTTCCACTAAGTCAAGCGCGCTTCTGTAGTCAGCTAAGTCTTGCGGGAGGCACGGATAGATTATTTCATCCATACCGCTATTTTCCCGAAGTATTCTTAAGATATTTTCTTTGGCTTGCTGTATTGGTGGTTTCACATTCATTGCTCCCATTAAAAAGGGGGGCAAAATGCCCCTAAAAATTATTCTCTCAACTGTTCGAGCAGTTGCTTACCCGACTGGTAACGATTACCGGAGCAACCCAAAATATCTTTAATGATTTTGGAATCGCTCAAACCCGCTTCAGCACAGGCTTTTACGGCTTTTTTTAGTGCTTCTAAATCTTGGTTCGGGGGCGAATCTTGGAGCTGAAATGCTTGCTGTGCGGTCGTTTCAGGCGTTACCGATTTTTGATCAACCGGGGGCATGAGTAACCGTTGTGTAACCGATTTCATTTCCCGGTAAGCAGGTAATTTACACGGTTCGTCGTCGAGCAAGCAGTGCGAACGGTCGAGTTTTAACCACTCAATTAGGTCATCACGCTTGAGCGATTTTGCGTGTGCAACCGCTTTTTTACCTAACCGTAAACGGTAAAAAGCATCAGCTAAATCAGCCTTCCCCTCAATTCCCCAAGCTGCTACACGGTCGTATTGAGAGAGAAGTACTGTAAATCGTCGAGCTTTGCGACCTCTACGCGCGTGGCGTTCGAGCCATTCCCCCGATGCCTCGACCTTGGAAACTAGCTCTGGGTATTCCTCACAGATAATCACCTTTTCTGTTCCACTCAATGCAGCTTCACCCTTTTCGTTGCGTAACTGCATCTGGCTTGATAGGTCTTCAAGGTCGGCAAGCATCCCTTGATTAATGCTTTCCCAGTCCTCACCCTTCCCGATTACCTCTAAACCTGCCCAATCGTCGGGGGTTCCCTCGCATTCGTATACCTTCACCCTTCCACCAACTGTGTAAGCGAGGTACTGAGCAATGGTGCTTTTACCCGTGCCCATTTCCCCAATTATCATCAGCTGTTTACCCTCAATCGCGGTGATGATATCGGTAATGGGTGTTACTTCCCCAACCTCGACAACAGAAGCATCTATATATTTAGCTTCTGTTATTCCCATATGGGGGAGTTGTTCGTAAATTTCGAGTAGTCGATATGTACCCTTTTCGGTCTGGTCAACAACTGCGATAACTACCTTGCAGCTAATACGGACGGTATTAAGCCCGAACAGCCAAACAGAAAAACATACTCTACCAACCGCCCAACCAAAAAACCTATCAAAATCTTTCAGGGACGGGAGTTTTAAATCCACCCATTCAATACGACGTAAGCGGTTATTTTCCATAAATCACCCCGTCACGAAATCCCTTATATTCGGCGTTACAGGTGTTTAATTTATCCTGTAATTCGCTTTTCCCAATCTGTAGAAATGTAGTAGCAGCAATGGCCGCTACTACTAAATACAAAGTAGTAGCGTCATTCATTAGCTTTGCTTATCCCTTGCTGTATTCAATATTGTTTCCCGCTGTTCATTGGTAAGCTTGTCCTCTCCGCATGGGATGACTTCCAAATGCGTACCAAGTCGATACAGCGCATCGTCTTTAACAGCTTGAGAATCATTAGAATCGTGGATTTGTAGTTGCTTTTCTGTGTATTTATCTGCCATATTTAGGTAACTCCCAGTGAGTGAACGAGTAGTCGGCATAGCGCATCAATCATTATGCCGACTTGGAATTTTCGCTATTACTAATAGGTTTGAAGTTGAGGTAATTAACTCGGTAAACCCGACCTCCACCCGTTAAAAACGGCTTACCGTCAAGCAACCTTGCAGCTTTTGAACAGGTGACTTTAATCATCACGTCGTTACCGTCCTCGACTGTTGAAAATAGTTCGTACAAGTCGAGTGCGCTAAATTCCGCAGGCGAACGATTTATAGCTACCTCAATAACACCTTTATTGGTGTCTTTGGCACTACTGGCTATAGGTAAACCAGGTAGATACCGTGCCTTCTTAGGCTTTTTATCTGGCTTATTACCGTTGCTTACCAAGTCTTTACTGCCATTTAAAGCGGTGGATTCAGTCATTTAACTTATTGAATACCTCCTGTGTTAATGGTGTTTACTGAGGTTTTTTTATTTAATCCATTGCTTGCAACGTAGACAATGCAAGGGTTTTAACTGTTTTAATGCTTTCAGTGTATAGACTCGCTGCGGGATAAACCACTAGTCAGCGGACATCAGTCCTATACAAATTGTTTCATTAATCTTACACACAGTCTTGTGTAAGATTGAAATTATGATAACATCTTGTGTAAGATTATCAAGTCTTGTTGTGTAAGAAATGTTAAACTTCTTGTGTAAGATATGGAATCAACTTTAAATAATGAAGAAAAAGCACGGGAGATACGACGAACCGAAGGAGAGAGTGAATATGTCGCTGACACTTACAGCTATAACTCACCTAGACTTGAAGGCGTCACAGATGGGATTGAGCCGCTCCGAGCTGATAGAAACGATAGCGAGAGAAAACTCTATACCGAAAAGTCAAAAGCTGTTACTGGGAAAGTCATCGACCAACTTATAAGTGAGTGCGTAATCCAGATTGAAGCAAAGAAACAAGAAATAAAGCAGCTTGAATCTAAGTTTTCTCAACTAAAGTCATTACGCAGTGAGCTAGTAGAAGACGAAAATCAAAGCTTATAACCGCCGGTCAAGAGACGCGGCGGTTTGTTTTATTGCAAAAAAAAACCAAAAAAGCATCTCTAGAGAACGTGAAGGGAGCAGCTTTAATGGTTTTTGTTTCTTTTAACTTATTTCTATTATGCCAAAAACATCAACAAAACAAAAGAACCTTTGGACTGAACAGCATGAAGTTTTCTGCTTAGAAAACAAAGTACCCCACGCGGCTCAAAGATTGTGGCAATGGCTACTGTGGGAGGCAAAGCTTACTGAAGAAGTAGAGCCAGACTTGACAGATTTTAACGCATGGATAGAAGAGACACGCGGTAAAAAATATGCGAACCAATACCTAAAGAAAATGTTTGAGTTACTGAAGTCTTTAGGGGTAATTGGTGTACTAAAAAAATTCTGTTGGAAGATATACCGAGTTGTTATTCGACCTCTCGAATGGGTGCAACCACTTAAGAAAAAAAAGTTACAAAGTGGAAACTCTAGTTACAAAACAGAGGCATCAAATGATTGCAATGCGGCGGTCGCCTCTTTGCAGCAGCAGCATTCTGACTTAAAGCTTAATCAAGAGACGTTGGCAGAAAATGATATTAATTTTGATACTAAGGAGACTGAAGTATTGAGCAGGCCTCATTGGGAGATAAGAGCATCTATTGTCTTATTTCAGATTAGACAAGCTAGGAAACATATCGAAAATCCTGAAGGGTGGATGAGGGAATGTCTACGTAATAGGTATTGGGAATCACGTCGTAACTACCTAGCAATTGTATTCAAAGCCTCTGGATTAACACCTTATGATGATATTACTGGGGTGTCTCTAGATACAATGTTTGAGGAATTAGACTCATTGCAACAAAAAACCCTCTAAATATAGAGGGCATTCAACATAAAACCTTAACTTCGATTGTTATATGAATAAACCTAAAAGGAAAGTTAAAGCAGGACAGTTTGAGGAGAGTCCTGGACAGATACCTTTGTTTAATGTTTTACCCATTCACCCAATAACAACAGTACATGATACCTATTGGGATGAAATAGTTAAATCTGCACCCGAACACCTCGACAATAATGAGGACAGTGCTTTAACGCAAAACTCTATTCCATCTCAGGAAAGTGTTCGGGTGCAACTTCAAGCTCCACAATCTGCACCCGAACACTATGGGAGTAATGAGGGGGGTGTTTTATTGCAAAACTCCACTCCATCTCAGGAAAGTGTTCGGGTGCAACTTCAAGCTCCACAATCTGCACCCGAACACTATGGGAGTAATGAGGAGTGGGAGGCGCTACAAGTAAGCACTCTTTCAGATGAAAGTGTTCGGGTGCAATTTCTACCATCTAAAAATCTCAATCATCAACCACACGGTAAGAAAAAACCAGAATGTAAACAAGATACTCATTGGGTCGAGGTTTATTGGGTGAAGCGCGGACAGAAAAAACATTACTACTATCGCTATTGCTGGATGATTGGGCGTAAAACTAATAAACTACACCTTGGTTCGGTTTCATCGAACGATGGAAAGATGCGGCGCCGTGAAGTACTGGAATTAATTGATGCAGGTGCATTGCCTACAAAAATAGTGGAGTATGTAAAGAAGTCCAATAACTCTAGAAATTAATAAATAAGCCGACTACGTGGGGAAGTCGGCTTTTTTGACTTCATATCCTATGCTGATGATTATGCTGCTTTGTCAGCAATATTAGGAGTTTTACCGCACAATCCAAGCACTATTGCATTGGCCATATGTTCGGCTTCGTATAGTGCAATATCTCGCATCGAATCTATAAAACAACCCTCAACTAACACTGCTGGCATCGACGTACTACGAACTACGTAAAGATGTGAACCATCTTTTACACCTCGGTTGATAAAACCTAATGCGCTAATTTCATTCACAATTTTTTGAGCAAGTCTACGACCGGGCAAGCTCATTGCAAATACTTCTGTACCATTAGCTCTACCGTTTGCGGCATTGAAATGTAGGGATACATATATATTAGCTTTGGCGTCGTCGGCCGCGTCGCATCGTTGTTGTAGGGAGTTGGTAATCCCAGCACAATTCTTGGGTCTAACCTCTATAACCTCATGTCCCAATAATTTCAACTTTTGAATAACTAAGGCGCCTGTTTCGTTAATCAAGTCTTCCTCGTCTCTAATGCCAGAGGCGCCTCTATCTCTACCTACACCATGTCCTAGGTCAATTGCGTATTTCATCTTTATCAATTCCTTAAATTAAAGCTATAGCGTTAGTGATTCTACTGGCTTCGATTTCCACGTATCCGTTCAGTGCTTTTAAATCTTGATGCCCGGTTATTTTTTGCAGTGTGTAAAGGTCAACTCCCTTGCTATGGAGTTTAGTAATGAACGAGCGCCTGGTGCTATGGGTAGATATCCCCTTGTCACCAAGTCCCGCGCGTTCGGTAGCGGTTCGCAGTATTTTATCTGCAAGCCTCAAGTTGATATGAGCTTCCGGGTTTTGAGCGGGAAATAAATAGCCGCTACTACTCACAGTTTTGTATTGCCTCAGTATTTCTTTTAGCGTTGGGTGAGTAGGAACCTGACGTGTTTTGCGTTTACCGTCGGGTGATGCCTTACGGGTTACAGCCCTAAAAGTAATAATTTCGAGCGGTTTACCGTCGGGCTGATAAATATCTTCAAACTTTAGTTGAACCAATGCACCCCACCTTTCACCCGTGAACCAGGCCAAATCTAAAAGTAATTGGTACTTTTTATTTTTGATTTGAGAACGAATTTTAAAATACTCACCATCGGATAGAATCGCGGCTTGTCCATTGCGGTTATTCTTTGGCATAAGGATTATTCATTGCAGTCCGGTTTAACCTCTGCGAAAGGTTATTCCGGTATCTTTTTTTTTGAGCTAATAAGCGTAATCGCTGTATTCTATATTTAGCAATACTTTCACTGCATCCGTAAAGTACCGGATTTACATAAAAGCGGCAGTTTACGCAATCTTTAATATTCTCTAAATTCAAAGAGTAATTATTAAATTAACCTTGACTCAAATGGCAGAACCTACACTTACCCAAGTCTTTGGAACCAACGCAACCCAAGATGCTACTACTATTACTATTTATAAGGCTGATTTAACTGGACTAACTGCTACCGCGAACAACTCAGCAGAATCGATACTAGCTGCAATTGATTTAAAAGCTTCGAGCTATTTAACTCAGACTAATCAAGACTTGAACCCTGACCAAAGTATTGTAATTGAGCAAGGTACTGGCAGCATAACAACACGAAACAATTTAAATTACCGCGAATACAATCTGACAATTACGTTGAGTAAATTAGATACTCAGTCAGCAATCGACCCTAATGACTTTTAATTATGCAGCTAACCTTACAAGAATTATTTGGTGAGGGAAGCTACCAGGATATTAATAAGGTAGTGATAAATAAAAACTCATTGCCTTTATTGATTCCTAATAGCAATAACTCAGCACAGGCATTATTTGCCGCATTGCTTGAAAAAGCACGAGTTAATTATCATGCTCAATTGTCAACTGGTACTACTACATTAACCATCGACGGTTACGAGCCTATTGAGTACGATGCTTCTGTCAATTATGACTTTTTGAACGTTTATTACTCTAGAAACCAGATAAATACTGATACTTTTAACTTTATATACAAAGTAGTTATTAGAGAGCTAATTTAATGGAAGTTAGATTATTAACAGAGGCTACCTCCGCAGAAGATACAGATTGGATTTACTTGCAAAAAATAAATGGATTACCTCGCAAGATTAAAAAATCTAATTTAGTTCCACCAGTCCAACCGCAAAGTACAGCGATTTTAACTAGTGCAACAATTCCATCAAATCCACAGCAAGGAACTAGATGGAATGAGTTGGACAGTAATAGTAATATCCTTGAAACTTGGAATTACATAAACAATCGCTGGGTATCTGATGAAAAGAAATTTATATTAGATAGTGTCACAAATTTAGGTAACGGAGCTTTTCATGTTATACCACTCAAGTTAAATCATCGATATTTAATTAATAAAATTGATGTTGCTATTTTTTCTAATGGAAGTTTCAATTCTAATGATTTTTGGAGTCTTTTTATAGAGCATCAGAGAAATAATAGCTCTGTTGTTACTTCTGTCTTAAACAGGGTTTATAACAGCAATATTAGCAGCTTTAAATACTCTTATACTTATCCACTCAATCTAGAAATCAATCCAACAAATACTACTAGTTTAAATTTCAATGATGGTACCAATAGTAGTCAAGTACTGAACGTTCGATTTTCAAGAACGGCAGGGGTACAGAATACAGGTATTGCTTATTGTGTTGAAATTTTTTACAGGCTGATTAGATTATGAATGTTTACTGTGACGGTAGCGCGGCGGCTGAAATTTTATTTTCACTCACTGGAGGTAGAGAAGGGAGGTTGATATCTTACGCGCCTCCGGTTGTTATCGACTACGGGCAAGACGGATACATATTGAGTATCTCAGAATTTTTTAATCCAGATGGTAATCCAATAATTACAACTTTAGCAACGCTTTTTATCAAAGCTAATGAAAAAAGCAATGGAGGGTATGATTTTTTTGGCACTGAGGGAATATATAGTACTTGGTATGATTCAGAAATAGAGCTAGTACAAGTAGGAATTGCCTTTAAACGTCAATTTACGATGTTTAAAAAATACTATCTATTGAGCGATGGTAGTTTTGTTAAATCTGAATTGTTTTATCAATCAGCATTGGTAGAAGATTTTCAGATAACAACTTCGTTTAAAAGAAATAATTTATTGTTAATTACTGACAATGAGGGTGTTCTTTATGCTTACGAATACCCTGAAGGATTCACTCCTGCATGGCAAGTTAATTGTATTGGATGTAACGAGGGTGAATGTGCTGGCAGCGATGGTAAAGGGGGTGTAACTTGTATGGATTGTGTGCAGATGGATAGAGATATACAGCAGATTAAAAAAACCCTAAGCAATTAAAGTTAAATATGGCTGTACCAGATAACGATGTAAAAAAGCTTTACCAGCAGATTAACGAGCTTAAAGCGATAGTTAGTAAATATGAAGGTAGGTTAGAAGCAGTTGAAAAGTATATTGTTAAATTGAATGAATATGGGAAAAAGCGTGACAAACAGCTTGGTAATTACATGAGGAATCAATCAGTTTTTTTTAATGAATTATTTGATAGCGTCGAAACAGTACTTAGTATAGTAAAAGGGTTTTTACCATGAAATACGCTATACCAGACCCTTGGGTAAGTGATACTAACCCTTTTGATTTTGACATTGAAGGAGAGGGTAGGAGAAGACAAGCTAACGCAAGAGGATTAAACAAAGTAAAGCCCAATGCAGCCCAAAAAGCAGCGACTAGGAGAGAGATTGCTAAGTGGCGGGAAGCTGCTAAATTAAGTAGGGAGTTTAACAAATTCAAAAAAGATTATGGCAAGGCACAGCACGAAATTAAAAAGTTTCAAAGGTCTACTACGCAAACAGTGACTAGGGTACAAAAAGTACTTAAACCAATACAAGATACTATTAAAAAAGTACCAGCATTAGAAAAAGCAGGTAAGGAAGCTACTAGAGTAATTGATGCGATTAAAAAGAGTCAGTTTGCTAAAGTTAGCAAAGCTTTTGGCTCTAAGATGGCCGGATTGTCAGGCGCCGCTAGTTTAGCTTTTGGCTTGGCTGGTGTAGGTCTAGGGTTAGCTAACCTAAAGCTAAACGAGATAACCGACGAAACACAGCAAAACCAACTTGATTTGTATGGTAGAGAAATAGGTAAACAATTACAAATACTTATTAAAAACACTCTAACTATCCGAAATCTAGAAAAGCGTACTGCTGCTAATGATGCTGCCATTGACGTAATGAGTGCCGCTATAGGTGAAAAAACTCGTTATATTGATAGGGTTATTAATGAGTTTCAAATTAAAGTAGAAGGTCAAAAAACTATTAATGATAAACAAGGTGAGTTGATAGTCAACCTTGTAAAAACGGTTTTTACAGATATTGCGCCGACCGTTAGTCAACAGAAAACAGAGGTTAAAAATTTACAAGCTCAAGTTAAAGCGTTAGGTGGTAGTCGCCAACCAAATCAACAGAATAATCAGTCTCAGATTAATCAGTTAAATACTAAGGTCAACAATGTAGAAAAAAAAGTTGAGCAAAATGTTAAAGATATTGAGCAACTAAAGAAAGTTCCTAACTTACCAGGTAATATACTTCAAAAAGTGCAAGACGCTGTAAGTACTGCTAGCAACGCTTTAGGTAAAGCTAGTAAGCTTGAAAAGGAGATACCAGGGATTATAACTAAATTAGTTGACGGTAAGGTTACAGAAGTAGTGCAAGCTACTAACAAAGTGCTTAAAGATGAACTTGGTATTGAAATTACTAAAAAGGTTGACAAGGATAATTTAGTAACTGAAATCAAGCAACGTAATGGTGAGGTTATCAGGGTATTAGAACCAGCGATTAAAGAGGCGACTAAGCAGATTGTTGACCAGAAAGTAAAACCTCTAGAGGTAGTGAGTGAAAACGTAAGTGCAGCAGTTGGTAATATTTTAGAAATTGTTGGCGGTCATGGTAAAAAAATCAATGACCATACTAAAAGGATAGATAGAGAGGAAATCGACAACAATAAACAAGCTATTGATATTGAGATACTTAAACAGAAAAATAGAGAGCTTGATAAAAAAATAAGGGAACAAGAAAAGGTGAACCAAGAGGGTAATAAAAAGTTAGACGATTTATTAAAATGGTCGCTAGGAATACCTCCAGCACTGGCATTAATACCCCGCAAAACGGCTGACTTGGTTAATCCCAATATTCCATCCAAAAACGATATTAAAAATATAGTGAAGGATAATACACCGCAGTCTAGCTGTAGGTTTACAGAGGTACCCATATATGATGCAGCGAACCGCGTCAATACGCATACAAGCGCGCTTGACGTGGTGCAAACAGGGCTGATAACAGCCAATACCGCAATATCAAATACTATTAATGACAAATTAGGTGCGGCGATTCCAGGCGGTGGGATTGGAGGCTCTATAAAGCGAATATTTGAAAACTCTGTTGTTGACAGAGCAATTAATATTTACGCGCTGATTTTATCCTTTCATAATGCGGCTATGCTTTCTAATTCTTTATTTCAAAGTATCCTTAGTGCTGGTGATTTAATTCTTCAAGCATTAGGCTTTAAAGTCAAGGATGCGGAAGGAAATGAAACAGATTTGAACCAAGCAGCACGGATACTTTGGCAACAATTTTTAACTAGTATATTTGGTGCCGAGACTGTTAAGCAAATTAACGAGAATTGGGCACGTTGGAATCGTATATATCAAAGTGCAGCCAATTTACTAAGTCTTACACAGTCGATGTTTGACAGTTTAAGGAGTGTTTTGGAAGTTACTTCAAAATACACAGGACAAATCGGCAACGCACTTAAATCTGCGGGTGTCGTATTCGACAATTCCTATGATTGGATGAGCGAGAAGTTATCAAGCGCGCGCGGACGATTAGGTGCTTTCCAAAGATTTTCTGAAGGTTTAGAAAGTGCTGAGAACATTACATCTAATGTCGCCTCTGTCGCTGGCTCAGTTGTATCGGTACAGTCCGAATTAAATGAGTTTAAACAAGAGCAAGATAATTTTACTAAAGCAGTTACAAACCAGAAAGACGAAAAAGATAAATCAGAAAAAGCTAGTACTGAGGCTAGTAAATCACCATCTATATCAATAGTTCAGGAACGCAACCCAAGTAGTTAAATATATGACATTACCCGCAAATTTCAATAAGTGGAGACACTTTCTAAGTGTCGTAACACAGATTCAAAACCGTATTGTTAAAGAAGATTTTCGAGACGTTAGTGATGATGAAGAATGGCAGCCAACTATCGGGACTCCTAGAGCTTCATTACGTACTGCTTGTACTATTCAGGCAACCGATTCTCAGCCAATGGTTATTTTAAAATTGGTTTTGTATTACATAATTTTGCGTAAAGCGCAGGATTTACAAATACCTTACTACGGGATACCAGCAGGTGCGCTACAGGCACAGCGTAAATTTAGACCCCAAGTAACGCTTTACTTTTTACAAAGTGCTTTGACTGTTGGTAAAAACGAAACGCCTGTAACGGGTGAAATATCATGGCGTATTATGAACGAAACAAGCGAAAGTTTAACTAAATCAGAAGTTGAACGCATTGCCAACTTAGTCAAACTCAATTTTGGTGGTACTACACCTTTTACTTGGAAAAAGGGCAAGGTACTTGTTTCTTATACAGACTGGAACCAGGGCTTACAACTACAGCTATTGTGCAGGACAGATGAAGAAGGGGAACGTGTTATACGCGAAGTACTTAAGGTACACGGAGCATCATTCATTAGTAAAAAAATGAACGTAGTAACAAACGCCGACCCCACCGATAAATACCCCACAACACCGGGTAACGAAGTAATTCTAGGAGAAACTATCAAGCAACAGCGAGAACGTCCGAATGAGGACGTAATTTTTCAGTATGCGACCTTAACCCTACACGGTCGCCCACGTCCCGTACATTTGTACGACAGAACCCTAAGATTGTCTGATTGCGTTGTGCGCTAATACCCTAAAAATTCCTAGAAGGGTTTAACCTGTCTAGGAATTTTTGGGGCTTGCGGGAATCTGAAACCCTTTGATACAAAGGATTCAACTACTACAACAAGCTTTTATTATTCTTCATGGCAAACGAATATACTACCGTTAGTATGGATATCGGGTCAAACCGAACGGTATCCATCCAGATGAGAAAGGATATCGCTACATACTTTGGCTTTACCGCAGCTACAACCACAGAAAATACAGTTACACGACGCCGCAAAGCCCATACTCGTGGGGTATATGGTGGTTTAGCTGATACCTCAGCAACGACAACCAACGTAGAAGCCTCTACTTGGATTGCAGTTAAAAAAGCTGCGGAGATTGGTTCTGGTAAAGCTGTTAAAGTCCCTACAAAACTTAAAAATGCCAAAGGTGGAACTCGCTACGTTACCCTCCGTTTTCCTGGTAACGCGAACGTAGCAAGTATTTCAGACTTTTTGTATACCTCAACAGTTGAAAAACGTCCCGAATTTTTCATTATGCCTAGCGGCGCCAAATATCCAGTGGTCAATATCACTGGGGACGTCAACCCAGGTGAAGGTGATACACCTCCACCAGCTTAAGCTAAGTGATAATTGATACTCAAAACCCCGACCTATGGGAGTCCGTGTGGTCGGGGAGTTACGAGCAGCAACCTGTACCGGGAGAGTTAACCCGCTTTTATCCGATTGCGACTATAAACGTCCCAATATTATTAACCTCTCCGGTTATTCTTGTTAATTGCACAAGTGTTAATGCTCCCCTCAACTGGAAATTTGCAGGTTACTTACGTCAGGTTATCCCCTCTCCCCTACTTATCGGCGCCGCGACAACCGCGAACACTCGACAAGAAAGAATTTATTTAAATCGGTTGTCACTAATTCAATTTGAGCGATTGGTTAGTACTTACCAACTGCTAATCGATATTCCTTACTGGATTATTGATGTGCAATTGAGCATTTTTGAATACGTTGGTATTGTTGCTGATACAATCCAGCGTCTGGAAACAATAGAAGCCAAAATTGACAACCTTAATTGATGGTTGATGATTTTGCTTTTTCAAGATATTTAATGGCAGCATCTATATTTTTATCAAGCTCGGTACTCGCAGATTCGTCCAATGATTTGGCGTATTTTACAGATTGCCGAGCTTTGTCTAAGCTTGCTTGAACTTTATGCAGTGAATGCCAAGGCAAATAATAGTCCCATGCGGGGCTAGGGTTAAAGTCGTCTTCCATCTTTCCACCTATTAAATTTTATAAATATACCATCATGATTGGGATTGATATAGCGGCCGCAGGCTTTGCACTTTGCGCTATTGGGATGTTCAGCAAACTTTTTGCATTTGTTCGTAAGGAAAGTAAAGACGCTGCAAGTGAACGTGCAATGTTACAAGGAGAATTGAAAATTATCAACTGGCGAATTATCCGAATTGAGCGAAACTTGGGAATCGAACAACTCCCAAGCGAAAAGTAACTACATGTCCAAATGTCCAAAATCAAAGACGTAGCCATTATAGCTACGTCTTTGTGTTGTTTAAACAAAGTCTGTTTCAATCCCTTACAGGGATTCGTTTGTGTTTAACCCCAAAAAGGGCTAGGGGAAAAATCTTCTTCCACCATAGAGTTTCAATCCCTAGCAGGGAGTTTTTGTGTTGCAACTCCCTAACTATACCATATTGGGGATTCTTCCTAGGGGATAAAATTATCCAATAGGATTTACATCATCAACAAACTTAAGCATATCAGCCATTGAAAATGTACCATTAACCTGTGCAGGCAACATTGGTCTCCATTCAGGGTTACGTGCTATAAACGAACTACTATCAGCTTCTAGCAATCCAACAAACACCTCAGCCAAAATACGACTCCCAACTTGACCTAAACGTAAACCCTTACCTTGAATTTGCGCTTCTTTAAGAATGTAATACCACAAAGGCGATTCTATATGGAAATTGTGCTTAACTGCAACGGTGCCATCTGCACCAGTAGCCATTTCAGCAGGAGATAATGGCTTAAATCTCATTAATCGAGCAATACTTTGACCCGATGGTAAGCCCATACTACGACCACGTAACAAATTTCTCACAGCTAAAGAATTTGGCGCCGGAACATTTGGTAAATTTTTGAGTGGGTCAACCAAAAATGGGTCTAATTTACGACTTGGATTAGTTGGTACATTCGGGTCAATATTAAAGAATCTTCTCCAATCGATAATCCAGTCACTAGGAAGTGGAACACTGATTTCGCCGTTTAGACCAGATTTGGCGGTAAAAGTAAATAATAATTCTAATGTTGCAGGAGTCAGTCCACCAGGAAGAGGAGTAAAAACGCGATTATAATCATAATCTGCACGTATCATGCTGTGTCCGAGACGGAAAGCTGCAACAGAAAATCCTTTTGGGTGCTATTTATGACAATGTGGCGCCATACAAACAAAGCAAGCTTTGGCAGGCTATATTTATATAACTGTTATTATTTTTGCGTGAAGATGCAAAATCGTTATTATCTGCCTCCTGCTTTTTTTATTCGACGCGCACGTTCGAGGGACAAATGGAAGATTAAACAATTATTGCTAACGTGGAATGAGGCTAATAATATTTTGCCTATCAATTTTTACTCGTTGACACTGATTTTATTGTGTTGTGTATTCTTATGGTTCAACGCGATTGTATTTGCACTTCTTATCTTTATATATTTATTATATGAAGTTAGATTAAAAGATTATTCAGATTTTTGGGTTATCGATTATAATGGCGCCGTAATTGGTTGTGCCGAATTACGTGTCTTTAAAAAATATTCCTTAATATTTAATCTTTGTGTGAAAAAAGAATATCGGTGTCAGAAACTAGCATCATGTATGATTCAGCATTTAATAAAAGAAGCAAGAGAACCAATATACTTATCTTGTTTCAAAGAATTAATACCCTTTTACACTCGCTTTGGTTTTATAGTTATCCACCCAGACGCATTACCCGAAGGCTTACAACTAGTACTAGGAGCAACACCAGGGGCGCCAGTAGTCCCCATGAAGCTAGGATAACCCCCAAACACCTTCGTAATAACCACTTCAGTGCTTCCCTTCATACTCTCCCCCCCTCAACCAACACATAAAACCATACACAGCCAAAAACAACAAAATCACATAAAGCAAAGCAACAAACTTAACCCCCTTAACATAATAAAGCCAAACCCCAACACCATCCACAATTATCCAATAAAACCAGCTTTCCAACCTCTTAAGCGCCATTAACCACATAGCAGAAAAACTCATAATAGTAGTAAGCGCATCCAAAAAAGGAAAAGAAGCTTTCTCAGGAAACAAAGCAGGAACCAACAAATGCACTCGACTCATCAAAGCACCAAATGCAAATGCAACTCCCACCGTTATCGCAGCAACTAAAACAATTCGGCGCCACTCACTATATTTAATCCTCAAAACTTTACCAGTATCTTTCAAAGGCGTACTCCAACGCCACCACCCATACACACTAACAATAATAAAATACAACTGCTCCAACATATCCGAATACAACCGGATTTGAAAGAAAAGCACCATATATAAAATCGAACTGACAATCCCAACAGGCCAATTCAGCATCTTTTGTTTAGCAACAAGCCAAGTTGCCCACAAATATAAAATTGTTCCAATAAACTCAATATAGCTCATTGGATACCCAATCACCTCAAAGGCAATATTATTAATACTCCAAAAATCTAGCATTTAATCTAATATTTATATATAATCAACTATATTACTGTACTTTCTATATTGACCCAATACATTTTTAACATACTGAACGCGCTCATCAAGATTCCCACATAAACGAAAAAATGGAATTTTCCTAATAATCAACTCACTCTCAATTTGTCTTTGAAATATTTTGCGGTTTGCCTCTCCTGAACGGTCATAAGTATCATCATACGGAATATCATCCGAACAAACAAACACCAAATCATAACGTGATGCCGATTCAATAGCAAGTTGCACCAACTCCGGCGCCGCTGCATTATGGTAATATAACGAAAAATGATAAGTAGTTAGTGCATTTGTATCTGTAAATAAAAATTGATTCGCTCGACGTAATAAAGCTTCTTCTCGTTCTAAATGACCTTGTGCAATCTCTACCAATTGCATCAACGAAAGTCTTCTATTAACTTGATGCTCTTCCCAATACTCGCGTCCATACTCCGGCATCCACACAGTATTATACTCTTGAGCTAACTGTGATGCAATCGTTGTTTTGCCAGTTGAAGGGGCGCCAAGAAAAACTACATTAGTAATCAAATCACGGTATACTAAAGGATGTAAATAAGAACGACATGCATAAGCATTTTCTCTGATTTGAGTAGCCGAAATAGGCACAGTATTACGCTCACAATCTACAAGTCTATTTATGGCGCCAAGCGCTTCACTAACATGCTCACCGTAAAATTCGCTACTATAAAAATGTGTAATTTTGCGACCTGCTAACTGCTTGATAATATAATCTTCGTGCATTTTCTTAATTTCAGGAGTGAGTCCAATTTCACTTGGCCCATCCCAAGCTTCAATCACCTCAACACTAGGATAAATAGAACGTAACCAATTAGCACGAACAGCAAGAGGAATATTAGTAACTTCAGGAGAATCATAAATCATTACAACTACCTCATCCATTTCTAAAATGGCAGTCTCAATGACAAACTGATGTCCCTTATGAAGAGGAGCATATTTACCTAGTGTTAACCCACATCGACTGTTCATCGGTATATTATTAAACTACTTATATACTAAACATCATGCCAGAAATCACGCGACGCGTTCACGGAGTGTCCCGCAGGGAATTTATTGCAACAGCTACCCTCGCTACAGGTTTTGCGCTCGCAGTGCAACCTATTTCAGCCAAAGTTATTACTACCAATACAAAAGGACTAATAGCAGGCGCCGTAAAAATTCCTGTTACAGATGGAGAAATACCAGCTTACCGCGCACAACCCAGTAAAGGTACAAATTTTCCTATAGTTTTAGTAATTCAAGAAATCTTTGGTGTTCATGAGCATATTCAAGATGTAACTCGTCGCTTTGCAAAATTAGGATATCTTGCCATAGCTCCAGAACTATTTATACGTCAAGGTGATGTATCTAAGTTGAGTAGTATCGAAGAAATTCGTCCAATAGTTGCTAAAGTTCCAGATGCTCAAGTATTATCTGACCTTGATGCGATTGTCAACTGGGCAGTAAAATCTTCTAAGGGAAATGCTTCAAGATTAGGAATTACAGGTTTTTGTTGGGGTGGTAGAATAACATGGTTATATGCTGCACATAATCCGAAAGTTAAAGCTGGAGTTGCATGGTATGGGCGCCTGGTAGGAGACAAAACAGAGATTACACCACAACATCCCCTTGATATAGCATCCACATTAACTGTTCCGGTTTTAGGATTATATGGTGGTAAAGATACGGGTATTCCATTAAACACAGTCGAGCAAATGCGCGCACAGTTGAATAATAAATCTAAAATAATTGTTTATCCTGATGCACCACACGCCTTTTTTGCTGATTATCGCCCATCATATCGTGAGAAGGAGGCAAAAAATGGTTGGAGACAGCTTCAAAAATGGTTTAAACAAAATGGGTTATGAACTAATTCGTCGAAGAAACTCGACATTTAACTCTAACTTATTCCCCAACCACAAAGCATGTTTCATGTGGTCTGCGACATCATCACCTGTGCTTGGATGAACGAGTATATCTAAATTTTCTCGGTTTAACATTAACCAAGGAACAACTTGAGCAAACTGTTCACATGCAAAGGCAACTTGATACATTGACTTTGGATGTGGACCAATCGGTTTCTCGTGCCAACGTCCTAATGTTACCTCAAAATTGGCGCCTAACCCTTCACGTACACGTGCTGCTGCATCATGAGTTTCGGGGTCAAAGTAAACATGTGCGTGAAAACCAGTAATTTCCATAATTTTTTTCATGATTTTTGCTTATGCTATCCTATAAATAAGAGTTACGCGATTAGAATGGCACTTATTTAATGTATTAATGGATTAATGGTGCGTGAAAGCACTTGATTTTGCGCTACATTCATTGATTGTAATAGCTTTCACGCACCCTACCAATTTTATTGGCGGCGATTACCGCGATTGTAAACAACATTCAACCGTCGGGTGGAATTGTCACATTGCTAAGGCGCCTATAAAATAAAGGCGAATGTACCCGATGTGGAATGTAGAGTTAGTATTAATGGTGCGTGAAAGCACTTCGATTTTGCGTTACATTGATTGATTGTAAACAACATTCAACCGTAGGGTGCGTGACGCTACAAGTCTTATCGCTACGTTGAAATTTGTTTGTAGCGTCACGCACCAGCATTCTACCGTTTTTCCACTGGTATAGCTCTCGAATATCTTGAGGTAATTGTAAAGGCAAATCTTCTAGAAGTTCGTTGATTTCTGCTTCAGTTAAACCTGGTTGTAAAAGTGCAACGTGAGATGGATAATTTTTTTGTAGCCAACTTAGTATTTTATCTAATGCATTTGTTAAGTCTGACATACAAGTTTTTATTTCAATTTACAATAATGTCATGCTGAACGTAGTGAAGCATCTAAAAAACTTGAAAGTTAAAGAGATTCTTCGCTGCGCTCAGAATGACAGTTTACTCAATATGACAGTTTATATTAAATTCCTAGTCTTTGATATACCTCATCTAGATGTTGAAGGTGGTGCTGTGGGTTAAAACAAGCTTCAATTTCTTGTGGTGATAGTTTTTCCTTTACCCGTGCGTCTTGAGTAATTAAATCACGGAAGTTACCGTCAAGTTTATTCCATGCGGTATGGGCATTTTCTTGCACTATTTTATATGCTTCTTCGCGTCGTACTCCTTTTTCTACTAATGTCAGCATGACTCTTTGACTAAATACAACACCCCCGTAACAATTCATGTTTCTGGCCATGTTTTCGGGATACACGAGTAAGTTCTTTACTAACTCGGTCATTTCCACAAGCATAAAATGCGTTATTATACACGCATCTGGTAACATGACTCGTTCTACAGAACTGTGGGATATATCACGTTCGTGCCAAAGTGCAACGTTTTCTACTGCTGCTACTGCATAACTACGAACCATTCGTGCCATTCCTGTTAAACGTTCTGAGCGAATAGGGTTACGTTTATGTGGCATCGCTGAAGAACCTTTTTGTCCTTTAGAAAAATATTCTTCGACTTCGAGGACATCGGTTTTTTGCAAGTTACGAATTTCTACTGCAAATCTTTCAATAGATGCTGCTAGTAATGCTAGTTGCTGTACGTACTCAGCATGTATATCTCGCGATACTACTTGTGTTGATGCTGCATCTGGTCGAAGTCCCAATGACTCACATGCTAATGCTTCTACACGCGGTTCTATATTCGCATACGTACCAACGGCGCCAGATATTTTACCAACGGCGATATTTTTGCGGACGCTTTGTAAACGCTCTTGGTTACGTAGTGCTTCTGCTAACCATCCCGCTAGTTTGAAACCAAATGTCATCGGTTCGGCGTGGATTCCATGCGAACGTCCTATCATTACTGTATAACGGTGTTCGCCCGCACGTTTACGAATTGCTTCAATTAAATCCTCTAGGCGCCGTAATATTAAATCTAAACTCGCCACCATTTGTACTGCTAATGCTGTGTCCAGTACATCGGAACTTGTCATGCCGAGGTGGATGTAGCGTCCAGCATCACCAACATATTCGTTAACATTGGTTAAAAAAGCAATCACATCGTGGCGGACTTCTGCTTCAATTTCGAGGATGCGTTCGGGGTCAAAATTAGCTTTTGCTTTAATTTCGGCAACTGCCTCACGCGGGATATAACCCAACTGAGCTTGTGCTTCACAAACGGCAATTTCTACCTGTAGCCAAGTTTGAAACTTGTAGGCATCAGTCCAAAGCGCGCCCATTTCGGGCAAAGTATAACGTTCAATCACGGTCCGCCATTGATTACAACGTTATATTTTACCACAGAGGCACAGTACAGACGCGATTCCGGAGCGTCTGTACAAAGATTTAGTTTCAAAATGTACAGATTTTATAGTTAATCGTTTCTAACATTACGACCAATAATGAATCCACTATATTAACGCTTCATCAATTGGTGTATGTTTGATACAAATTTGCCTGATGGTCCAATTATGCCGACTTTGTTACGCCAGATGAAACTAGTTTTTCAGCCTTTGGAATATTTAGAAGATTTTGCAAAGGTTTATGGTGATAATTTTACTATTAAAAACAAAAGTGGTAATCATACTGTATATTTTAGTCACCCGAAAGCACTGGAACAAATATTTACTGCTGATGCCAGTAAGTTAGACGCTGGTAGCGAAAATGAAATTTTAAGGTATCTTTTTGGTAGTCATTCTGTTGTTGTATTAGACGGTATACCTCATCGTAATCAACGCAAGTTGTTGGCGCCTCCTTTTCATGGCGATAGAATGCGTGCATATGGCGCCACTATTCAAGATATTACTCAACACGTTATTGACTCCTGGCAAGATACGAAACCTTTTAATGTTCGTAATGCTATGCAGGAAATTACTATACGCATAATTTTACGAGTTGTTTTTGGTTTGGATGAAGGTATACATTTAGAAAAGCTACGTAACTGCTTGATATCACTTTTAGAGTTAGTCGGTTATCCTGTAGTTTCTGGCGCCTTATTATTTAAGTTTTGGAAAAAAGATTTAGGTGTATGGAGTCCTTGGGGTAGAATTATGCATCTACTTAAAAAGGTGGATGAGTTAATTTATAGTCATATTCAAGAAACTCGCAAGAACTTTGATGAAAATCGTAAAGATATTTTAAGCTTGATGATGACTGCCCGTTATGATGACGGTCAAGCAATGACAGATGAAGAATTACGTGATGAATTGGTGACATTACTCGTAATCGGACACGAAACTACTGCTTCATCTTTGGTTTGGGCATTATCTTGGATTGACCAATTACCAGAAGTACAGGAAAAATTACAAACAGAACTTTGTCAAAATATTCATGAACCATCAGAACTTGCCAAACTTCCTTATTTAACAGCAGTTTGTCAAGAAACGCTAAGAATTTGCCCTGTTTTCACAACTTGCTTAAGTCGAGTAGTAAAATCTCCTTTAAATGTTATGGGGTATGAGTTACCTGCTAAGACTTTAATTATCCCTAATATTTACCTTACACATCATCGTGAAGAAGTATATCCTAACCCGAAGCAATTTATTCCAGAGCGTTTTTTAGAGCGACAATTTTCACCTTACGAATATCTACCCTTTGGTGGTGGAAACCGTCAATGTATTGGAATGGCATTTGCCATGTACGAAATGAAAATCATTCTAGGAACCATCTTAAGCCAATACCAAATTTCATCTTTAATACGGCGCCCTATCAAACCAGCGCGTCGAGGTTTAACAATAGTAGTTCCTCCCAAAATGCAAATGCAAGCTACACCCAGATAATATATTACGTTTCAGCAAACTCGCGTACACGTTCCCATCCCCAACGCCAAGCAGTTTCCACTAGTAATAACTTACCATTCATAAATAAAATAAACTCTTTGCCGTCTTCGTAACACACATCAGAGACAAGCTGGTTACGTATATCCCACCCCCACATTTTAGCGGCGCCGTTCCACCATTTTTGCCCAATAGACTGTACATCTGGTTTATCAAAATATTCAGGATGCCAATGCGAAGGTTTCCATTGTCGCTGCAACGCACTAATTAATACAGCGTTGGGAAACACTTCTTTATCATGTTCCTTCAACCATAATATATACTCAATCGCACTTCTAAACGCATCCTCTAATCCATACGTACACCCTTCAAGCACATCGCAAACATCTTGGTTACTAAAATCTACACCTAACGCTATCAGTGGACGTTCGTATTGTTTGAATAATTCATACTCTATCGAATCTTCTTCCCAAAAAAACATAATTATTAATTCCTACTAATTCCTTGACAAAACACAAAGTTATATTTTAACTTTATACTAGCATCCGAACGTTCGGACATAATGTATATATTAATAAAATCATAAAACAATGAATGAGAGTGCATTACTAACACCGGAAAAAGCAGAGAAACAAGATAGTCGAAGTAAAATTTTGGCGGTTGCGTTGAAATTATTTACAGTGAAGGGTTACGAAGGCGCCTCAATAGATGAGATTAGAATGGGTGCAGGTTTTAAGTCGAAGGCGAGTTTGTATACTCATTTTAAGAGTAAAGACGAACTAGCGCAAGCGTTGACAAGTGGAATATTGGGGCAAATAGAGGCTGTAATTATTGATGGTAATGATATAGCAGAACCATTAATGCGTTTTACAGTGGTGATTCGCGGTTTAATCAAATGGGCATCATTACATCCAACGGAGTGTATTTTTCATATGATGCAAGAGCAAAAGAAACTGGTGAGTGAGGTAGAGGGTAAAGAATTATCTAACACTGAACTGATGTTATTAGATATAGTGCAGCAACTACGTGTACAATACCCAGTTAGACCAATTGCAACGGATGCGTTATTGAGTATGATTTTTGTAATATTAGCTCAAACGTTACTAGATGGCGCCGCATTTGGAGACATTAGTTTTGATGAGAAAGTGGAACAAATAGTATCAATATGCTTCGGTGTAGTATTTAACGAAGCTGTACCTGTTCCTAAAATTTAAGCTGTAATTTTTGGTGTATGATTTATCACCATTATTGAGGTATTAAATATTGCCAGTAAATCTGTAAAATATGCTGGCAATATTAGACGTATAAGACGTACTTACTCAGTCATTTTTTGTACTGTGGGTGAACTTTAATAATTCAGGGTATTTGGGAAACGAGTGATAATTTTGATACTACTGAGCATTAATAAAATAATTGTGACAGGCGCCGAAATTTGTGAAAAAATGACCGGATAGCACGGGGTTGAGACTGAATAAAGAAATGTATAGTAAATAGCAATGTAACTCAGATTACTAAAATTATGTTCATAATAAGAAATTTTTCGTGATTAGTTAATCTAGTAATTTTATTTGTTAAGGTAAAAAAGATTGCGATGGAAATAGTACTTCCTAATGGCTCATACTAACCTTTGGTCATCTGAAAACCATGCTTTAGGCTACTTGGCTATAGCAGATACAATCCCGCATCGCACTGAGGCAGAGAAAGTGCTTTTAGAACTGGTACCGAAAACGGCAAGAAATATTCTTGACTTGGGAGCCGGTCACGAGAGGTTACTGTCTCTACTAAAAATAGATAGACCGGAGGTGGAAAGTGTTGCCGTTGATTTTTCGGCGACAATGTTAGAAGCTGCAAAAAAACGTTTTGCTGGTGATGCAAAAACGTCAATTATTGCCCATAATGTTGATGACCCTTTACTCAATATAGTAGAAGGTCGTTTTGATGCGGTTGTTTCTAGCAAAGCTATCCATCACCTCACACACCCACGCAAGCGAAGTATATACGCCGAAATTTTTGACTTACTCAATGATGGTGGAGTTTTCTGCAACCTGGAAAATGTGTCATCACCAACACCAGCAATTCACGCATATTTTCGGAAAGCAATTGGTATTGAAGATAAACCTTTATACCCATCAAATAAGCTGTTAGATGTGGAAACGTAGTTAAATTGCCTGCGAGAAATTGGGTATACCGATGTTGATTGTTACTGGGAATGGCTGGAGTTAGCTTTGTTGCTTGGGTATAAACCAAACGGAGAACCCCCTTAAATAAAGGTATTTGTAAATGAATTTGATTTGGTTATTATTGCGCGCGTCACGAATACAGGTTGCAATTGCGATTCTGACGGGCTTAATTAGCGGTGGAACTTCTGCCCGACTAATTGCGCTAATCAACAGTGCGATAAGTGGTAATTATACTCAAGATTTGGCGACGCAGTTCCCAATTTTGGCATTAGTGGTTCTCGTTAGCAGTATAGTCTCACAAGTTCTATTAATTAAGCTTTCGCAAAATGCGGTATATAAGCTGCGGTTAGGGTTGAGTGATGGTATTTTGTATTCACCACTGCGTCATCTCGAAGAACTCGGCGCCTCAAAGTTGTTGGCGACGTTGACAGAGGATGTATCAACTTTATCAAGTACAGTCTACGCCATACCATTTATTTGTGTGGATATAGCCGTCATTGTTGGGTGTTTGGCTTACATGTTATGGTTATCGGGTACAGTGTTTGCTTTTACCATCGGTTTTTTAATGATGGGAGTTGGAAGCGTTCAGATATTGATAAGTCGTGCGGATTATTTTTTGAAGCTAGCGCGTAGCGAACAAGATAATTTATTCCAGCATTTTCGTGCGATAACCGACGGTGTTAAAGAACTGAAGTTGAATGCAACACGGCGCCAAGATTTTTTTACTGAAGACTTGCAAGTGAGTGCAGCTAAGTCACGAAATCAAAACTCAGCAGCACTATTTACTTACTCAGTTTCAACAGGATGGGGAAATTTACTATTTTTTATTTTAATAGGACTGCTATTATTTACCGTACCGCAGTTTATTAGTATTGCTCCATCTGTACTTTCTGCGTATGTACTAACTTTGACGTATATGATGCTGCCGATGCAGAGTATATTAGATAAACTTCAACAGTTAGCAAGAGCAAGTGTAGCATTAGATAAAATTCAAACAATGGGGTTATCATTAGCAGCGCAGACCGAAAACAACCAATTTATACTGCACCCTATTACCCACAATTGGAATAAATTAGAACTAGAAGAAGTTACCCATACATATAGAAGCGAGAAAGAAGACAGTAAATTTACACTTGGTCCAATAAACTTAACATTTAATCAAGGCGAAGTCGTATTTATAGTTGGTGGTAACGGTAGCGGTAAATCATCGTTAGCCAAACTCATTACAGGATTATACACTCCCGAATCTGGTAAAATACGTCTAAATAACAAATTAATTACAGACGATAACCGCGAATGGTATCGTCAGCACTTTTCAGTAGTATTTTCCGACTACTACTTATTTGAACGTATCACAGGGTTAGATAGTAAATTAGCCAAAACACAAGCAAGTGAGTATTTAAGAGAATTACAGCTAGACAGTAAAGTTGAAATAAAAGATAATAAGCTATCAACTACATCACTTTCACAAGGACAGCGTAAACGTTTAGCATTACTTGCAGCATATTTAGAAAACCGTCCTATTTATTTATTCGACGAATGGGCATCAGACCAAGACCCTATATTTAGAGAAATCTTCTATAAACAAATTATCATGAATCTCAAGCAACAAGGTAAAACAGTGATTGTAATTAGTCACGACGACCACTTTTTTGCTGTTGCTGACCGCATTATTAAACTAGATTATGGAAAAATTGAATACGACAAATATAACCGTGTTTATAGCTAAATATATGTAATGGCGCCTGAACGTTAACTCTCAGGGACTTCCTGCCATATCTGACCCACACAGAAATTCATGCATTACCATGCCACGGTGCGATTATAGATACTCCTCGATATTTAGAGGCAAAGTTTGATCAACTAGAAATTTTAGAACGTATTTAAACTAATTTGTCGCCCATAAGCGACAAATTAGCTAGAGATAATTATTTACAAGCCGTTAAAGTTATAACCGACACCTAGAACTAAACCGACATCGGTCTCACTTAGAAATGCAGCATTAACTGTTGCATTTGCGGTAAAGTTTCTACTCAAGGGTACGTCAACACCACCTGTTAATAACAAACCAATATCAGCATCTTCGCTAGTTTCTATTGCCACACCTGCTCCAACAAAGGGTGCTATTGCTAATGTATCTTCAAAAGCATCTGCTGTGCGTGGAGTTAGGTCATATGTTAAGGGAACCAAAACTACAGGGTCATCCCCAATGACTACAGAAGGTCGTGCAGAAAATGTATTCGTCAATCCAATCTTACTAATTACAGTAAAGTTTGTATCACCTAACGCTGAATCTCCACCCAAACCAATATTACCTGCAACTCCGATATAACTAGACACCCCACGTGTTGGACGACCTGGGTCAATGGATTGTGCTACTTGAGTTTGTGCTACTTGTTGTTCTACAGGCGCCTGTTTAGTATTATTTGAAGGTTGACCAACTAAATCTGCTGCACTAGTTGAAATAGTAGCGCTTGAGGTTTCTGCTTTAGCTGCCAAGGAACTTCCAAACAGTGACATAGAAGCAAGAACTAATAATACAGAAAGCCGTTGCAACATAAATATATTCTCCAAAATAGTTGTGCGACAAAAATATAAGCCCCCGCTTGTGTGGCCGAGAACTGTGTAGTAATTACTATATAAACTCAAAAATTTGCTTAATAAATCTTTAAAATGGCAGATATTTGATTTAAAACTTTTATTACTAGCTGTATACTTAATTAGCTAAAATTTTTAATATAATATTTATAATTGTTGAAACATGAGTTTTTTCCTAGTCCAATAGATATAGGCAACGGATAATGAACAGATGTAACGGATAGTTTGTAATCAATAACTCATCCATTACATCCGTTACATCCATTGCCTGTGTTTGTTTAAGAATGGGGGAATAGGACAGTCTAGGGTCATTGAAATAGCACGTAACAAATCAGCTTCTTGACTGGTTACTTTACTGCCTGTTAATACTGTATGCGCGCAAGCATGGACAACTGCTTGTTTAAGCTGACCGTTGGCAAGTCGTAGACGTTCTAGGCTTTTTTTAAGTTCCGCAAAATTACAGCTAACAAGTGTATTAGGTTTTTCGAGTTCACTTTGATTGGGTAGTCTATAAATTCCTGAACGAAATGCATATGTTGCCGTGTCTATATTAGAGTCACCAATTCGTGCTATTACTGATAGTACTAGTAAACAATCATTCCAAACGTTTTCGATTGAATTAATTTGTGTTGTCATCATATCGAAATTTAGAGGTGATTGTAAGCGATGCCACAGTACTAACTGTAATATAAATAATCCTTCTACCGAATATACACAATTACTAAAAGAATATATTGATAACTTCTGCCAACAAACACCCAGCCAAAATTAATTTTATCTTGTGAAATAACATCTTGTGGGATGGGTGTCTTCTAGAGTCGCATTATTTAAAAATCACAAATTCCATTATCTAACAAATCACAGGCAAGGATGTCCTTTGAAGGTGTAATATAATTCTGTGCTATTTTGAGCCGACACATCCACACTTAAAGAAAGCTCCGCAATGACTGCAAGCGTTAATATACTAAGTATATTACGTTTCATATACAGAATGATTTCCATTAACTACTTGTATTTATTATTCCGACGATAAAACAGTAATCATTGAAATCAGCCGAACTTTACCAAAACCTTAAAAGTAACAACTAAACGTTCGCCTTGTTCGGTTTACCGTACTTATTCTTTCGGTTATTACGACAAAATAGCAAGAAATCAAGTTTCTCAATAATATTACTGATAAAATCGCAAGAAAGTTCATAAATTATTACAAATATAACTTTTAAACAATTGCAACTAAAGCCGAAATGCTGTAGTTTAACTTTGTATCTGGTTATTGCATCTACGTGTGTTGTTAAAATTGTTACCGATTATATTACGTGTTCCTGAAGGCTAGAGATTGATTTTTAAAGAAGAAGCTATTTAGTTAAGAACTACAATACTTTGTTCTACTGAACTGTGTAGGCGTCTTGTCAGCAGTTCTGTTTTATACATTTTTTAGGTTCTCGTTGTACGAAAGGTAAGAGAAAAGATGAAAACATTACCACTTATTGATTTAGCATATACCTATGTTGATTTAGAGGTTGGCGCCCAAGAAGATGCCTATTGTCTAGAATTCATGTCTGATGATATAGCAGACGAGTCTACTATTAAGAACTTAATTCAAGCTTTTGAGAAACTTACTTGTCCAGAAAATTATAGTTTAAGGGTTTGCGGTTATAATTTTCGCCGGGAGCATCATCCACGTTTAGTTAACGTTGCACCTCAATTATCTAATTGTCAAATAATTGATACTTTAGAACTATCGGTTTTAGCATTTCCTCTCGAACCTACATTTAAATTAAATAATTTCAGTAAATCAGGCAAATATTATTGTAGTAGTCCATTGGAAAATGCACGTGCGACTAAATTGATGCTACACGAACAAATCCAGACGCTTTCAATGCAACCCGAATTTTGTCAAGAATTGATAACTTGGTTACTTGGTTGTGGGTCTGACTCTAGCAGTATTGCGTATCGGCAACTATTTTGTGATATGCTAGATTGGAATATGGCGCCGATAGGAATTGAAAAACTGCCAGAAGAGATGCTAGCAGGAATAAATGAATCATATTTACAAAAATTCTTATTAAATCCACAGTGTTATGACTTTGATACGCGACTATGTGTAGCTGCATTACTAGTGTGGAATTATGAGAATAACGTGACTCAATCAAAAATAGCTTATTCTAATTGGCTTTCAAACTTGCCACCATTTGAAGAAGTGCTAGACAACCTGTTCGGACAAAGTTTTAATGATATTCCCATTCAATTTAATTTAAAACAAGAATCTTCTTGCATTTCTGACTTAGAGACTTTCTGCTATAGTTTGCCAGACTATATCTTTCAACCCGATAACGATATAGAAGATTATCAAAATATAATAGAGCCACTTGACGATTCTCAAAAAGAGATTGTTTTATCCGATGACCAAGCATTAGCTGTTATTGGTAATCCGGGTTCAGGTAAAACAATGACTCTTGTTCACCGCATTGCGTATTTAGTGAAAATAAAGCTTGTTGACCCGCAAAGCATATTAGTGTTAGCTCCTAATCGCAACTCTATTACAGAAATGCGAGTTAAATTGCAAAAACTAATTGGAGACTTTGCCACGCAAGTTCGTATTTTCACCTTCCCAAAATTATCTCTAGCTCTTTTAGGTCGAAGATTAAACGAAAATTATAAAACTCAATTCGATTGTAATAAATTAATAACTGAAGCTTGTTTGCTTTTTGAACAGAATGGTAAATTTAACTCTTTACAACACAGAATTGAATTGGTTGGTAATCTTGAATATTTATTTATTGATGAATATCAAGATATCAATGATAACGAATATCGTTTGATTAAATTAATTTCGGGTTTAAATGATGCTGGCGAATTATTACAAACAAATATTTTTGTTATTGGAGATAATGACCGCAGTGGTATATATCAGAAATTTGAGCAAGATTATCAAGCCAAACGATTACTACTTTATGAAAATTATCGTTCGAGTGAATCAATTATTTCTGCTGCTAATAAGTTAATTAGCCATAATCAAGGACAAGAAACTTTTACTGTTAATGAACAAGTACGGTTAGACAGAATGCGCCAGTCTTATAAAGGTTTTCCAATAGAGGCTTACATATTTGATAGTACAAAAAGCCAAGCAATATGGATACAGCAACGTATCTGTTCTCGTCTTGAACAAGGCGCCAGTTTAAAAGACATAGCTGTTTTCGCTTCGTCTTGGGATAGCTTAGATATAATTAGATTACTTTTAGAAAAAGCAGGCATTCCAACTTGTAATTTTAGGAAAGATGACATAGGGCTTGTGAGAAATCACATAACTTGCAAGCTAATTGAAGAGTTACAACTGAAGCGTAATCAACTTTTTATACCAGACAAATCAGTTTTAGAATGGTTTGAAACTTGTTTCCATACATGGGGGCGCCAATTAAATGAACCCACAATACAAATTTTGCTTAGAATTGCCCGTGATATTGATATCGAGCGCGGATATGGTATTACTGATTTTGCACGACCTATTAATACCGTTGAGGTTTTAGATGCACTGTTTGAATACAATGCAAACTTTGAAGCAGTTAGAGATGAAAATGCACTTTTAGTTACAACTTGTCACGGCGCTAAAGGTTTTGAGTATGAAAAAGTTATATTATTAGGAGACGGTTTTAGTACCGATGCTAAAGAGATTGAAGCAGAGCGAAGATTGTTTTATCTTGCAATGACCCGCGCTAAATCTGAACTTGTGATGTGTACCACTGAACAAGCACAGTTTATTAATGAGACAGGCGTCGAACTTGAGCATTTGAATGTCAAAATTGACTTCTTACCAGAACAAATGTTCTGTTTAGACTTAACTCCCGATGATATTTTTCCAGGACATTACAGCACCAAGAAAAATCAGGAAGTAATTATAAACTTAACAGAAGGCGCCGAATTATTAATGAAAGTAAACTCATATTTTAACGGTTGGGATATTTTTACAGTAGATGGGCAAAAAGTCGGCGCCTTATCCCAACAAGGAAATAGTAATTTAGCATCTATTGGGTGTATTTCAGGAGAATTTGAATTTGTCTCCGACAATGAACGTCCAGGTGAGGTAAAAGTCAAAAACATATACCGTCATTTAAAAATAGATGATGTATTAGGTGTCGTAGAAGATTGGTTTATTGTGATTCCACAAATTCGAGTATGCCGATAATCTTTCTTGTAGCACAGGTAGGAGAGCGCCTGTGCATTATTAAATAAATAATGTGCGCTTCTTTTAACTAGACAGGTACAAAAGCGCACATTCATAGTTATCGCACAATTAATCTAGCTGAGTCACGTCTTGCATTCCACACACAAGTCACAACATCACGTCTATCCCCTCTGCCTACTCTGTTTCTTCTGTTATTATTATTCCGAACATTGTAGACATAAGTATAGTTAACGACCCGTCCATTTCTGTTATAAACAGGTTCACCACCTCGTCTGCGAACTACAGAATAACCGTTATCTCTGACTAGAGAATCACAAGCAATCTCACCATTTGCTGCCATTGCCGGAAGTTGAGGTAACATACCTAAAGAAATAGCAGCAGCAGCCAATAAAATTTTTGCACTTTTCATTGCTTTACAAACCTACATTCATTAAAACTTGTTATGTAGGCTTATTTTATAAACTGGATTTATACCATACATGAATCGAAAGTTAGATTTAATAAGCATGACTATAATCATGTTACTCTGATGCTAATACGTGACTAAAGTCATGCATCACAACGAAAATTAGTAGAGACGTTACATGTAACGTCTCTACATGCGTTAACTATTTTGTCGGTGGGCGGAGAAAATAAGAGCTTCATTAATATTTAATGAATATTTAATATTTATATTACATATTTGTGCAGTGCGAGTGAATACACTTAAAATAAAGTTAATACTACCAATCGCTGTTTTCAAGTGACAACTTCTTTTAACTCGGTAGAAATAGTCAAAGCCTCAACTTTATCAGGAGTATTTAGAACACCTGATATCAAAATAGTGCAATATATAGAGGCTTTTTCGGTTCTGAGTTGTATTCAAGAGTTATCACAAACTATTTTAGAGCCATTCAATGCTGCCATTGCTTGCGCTGGTTTGAATGCATCTGCTAATCATAAATCCGCAGATTCTTTTACTGATAGTTCTTGGAATGCTTTTAAAAACAGCAAGGATTATAGAGGGTTTATTCATATACCTTCTATTGAAGTTACTTTCGCTAATGGCTTAATAATTAGTTACGCAACACCTACAAATGAATTTAGTTACGGTTATACTAATATATCCATTTTTGGGTACGAGGAGTCAGAACCTTATACTGCTTCAGCGTTTAATGGTTTTAGCATAACAACAAATAGTCAAAGCGATACGTTAGTTGTGCAAGAACAACGTGCAGCAAGACTTTCAATAACTTTACGAGTTGGGCAGGCTAATATTACTAATTATGATGCTCCATTTATTTATATTAAAATGAATGGAGATTTTAAATTTGATGGTTCAAGCGTTATTAATATACATAGCGCAACATTTCCAACTATAAGGGTTTACATAAATAATGAATTAAGAGCAAGTCGTCCGCAGGCGAATCTTGCTGATTTTATGAAAAGTGGCGGAAAAGTCAGAAATTTTGGTCTAGGCACCTTTGATGTATCCGCTCCAGGTGAAGGTAATTTGGCGCCTGCTGGAGAGCCAATACAGTTAATAATTCCTGCGTGTCGTTACCCTTAATTTGTTTACATCTATCTAAGGTTATGTATATTTCATTGTGCGGTATGAGTTTAGATTCTATCTTATTGTAGTGAAGTAAATAAACAATATTTCTTAATCTAGTTGAGAATCGGCAAAATGTAGAATTAATTATGTTGTCTTCTCCTAAATCTCAGCAAAGTAACGAATCTGAAACATCTAGTACTAGCTGGTTAAATAGTGCTGCATTGCGTCGAACTGCAATTTTGGTGTTTTTAATCTCTTTTATTGTATTTTGGGGTTTCCAAATTGATATTACACTGCCCAATACACCAAGTTTGCAGAAAATTTTAACACCATCTATTCAACCAACTGCACAAGAAATAGGTTCATACGATGTGTTAGGACAAACAGTTAGTAAAGATGAAGCTGCTAGTTTATTACAAACGGATGCAGGTAAAGCATTTTTATCTCCTGGTAATGGTGCTGTTGAAATTAACAAAGATTTAATTAAACTCGGACGTGACAGTTTCTATAAGGAAACTTTTGGTAATGAAGTTTTTTTGACGGATGTTACTGGTATATTGAATGGCCCTCTCAATATTGGTAATTTAACTAAAGCTATTTTAGCTTTGCGAGGTGGACATACTACTAACCTGCAAGTTGAAATGGACAGAGATATGCAGGTTGGTAATCGCGAGTTTAAGAAGGGTGATATTATCAATACTGGACTCGATGTTGCTGCTGGTTCTCTGTTTCCTGTGGGTGTTGTTGCTACTATCAATAATGGAAAAGTACGTATTGGTATTACTTGTGCATCGTGTCACGCGAAAGTTAATGATGAAGGCAAAATTATAGAAGGCGCCCCAAATAATGATTTAGACACTGGTACAATACTAGCGCTAGCAAGTAATTCTGCTGCTTGGTTTCGACAAACTGGTGTAAATCCAACACAAATTGCTAGTGGTGATAATACTTATATAGATGCCAATGGAAAAACAGAGCATTTACCTAATGTAGAAGCATTAGAACGTGCAGTTGATGAACATTTACTCAGTTGGGCGCCTGGTAATTTTGATTCATCGGGGGATAATAGAAATAATCCTGCCCAAAATCCATCATCCTACACATTAGGCGCCCATCCATATGGATGGAGTGGTTTCGCAGCAATTGGTTGGTTCAAAGGATTAACAACACTTAATAGTAACGTTCATGCCACAAATTCTGATTTAACAACAGGTGGCGATTCGAGTCAAGATTTACTAGGCATCGACAAAGAAACTTATTTAGGAATTCTGCTACAAAACTCGGCGAACTCCAAATTTAGATTACCATCCGGTGCCAAACCTTCGCAATTTCTAAATAAAATAGACCCAACACCTGGAACACCTGCGATAAACGAAGTTATCAAAATGCCAGGTTTTCCCCTTGGTTCCAGATTTATACTCGATGGGTTAATGGCAAACAGTCCCGGAATGCCAGTAGCTTCACAACTCAACGGGATGTCAGCATTCCAAAACTCACTCGCACCACCAGCTTATAAATCGAATAATCCAGAATCAATACAGCAAGGAGCTAAAATTTTTAGTAACGCAGGTTGTATAACTTGCCACAGTGGACGCTACTTTACCAATAATCACGTTATAGCCGAAGACGAAATTCAATCACAACCTTCACGTGCGCTTGCTTTAGCCAAATTTCCCAAGGTCTTCACTAAACCTCAAACTTACACACCAGACACAAAAACTCCACTACCAGCTAATTTATCTATACTCAACATCCCAACAGATACTGTATCTGAAGAAGATTACAAACTAGCATACGCAATTGGTAACTCAGGAGGTTATAAAGTACCTAGTATAGCTTGGCGTAAATAAGCCAAGTATCAGATAGCCAAAACTTTGCCCTTGTATGTCCACTTAAAAGGTTTAGCCATTGTTTTATTAAAATAGTCAATAAATTTGAGGATTTTAGTTTTAA